>Ga0208694_1001874_pt1 | contig 23946 bp, 24 predicted proteins | sample AD_UKC078_MetaG_FD_184442 | JGI IMG/M metagenome (GOLD analysis project Ga0208694, IMG submission 184442) | Active sludge microbial communities of municipal wastewater-treating anaerobic digesters from USA - AD_UKC078_MetaG (SPAdes) (version 2) | ecosystem: Engineered > Bioreactor > Anaerobic >...
CTCGGCATACCCAATCGTTTCTTTTGGAAAAAAATTAAGAAAAATAAGTGTGAATACCCAGAGAACTGTTGCTCGGTTAACGAGCTTTCTTCACGAAACAATTACAGGGCAGCGAATCGTTAAGGCTTTTTCCATGGAGGAGTATGAGAACCAGCGGTTCAAAGTTGAAAATGACAACCTTTTTAAGATCAATCTCAAGCGGTACAAGATTAGAGCCCTGTCACATCCGGTTATGGAAGTTCTCGGCGGTATTGCGATTGGTGTTGTCATCTGGTACGGTGGCCGACAAATTATTGCCGGTCATTCTACACCGGGAAATTTCTTTTCCTTCACTGCAGCGCTTCTTATGCTCTACGAGCCTATCAAGAGATTAAATAAGGAGAATCACAGCATTCAGCAGGGACTGGGTGCAAGCCAGCGAGTATTTGAGCTTATCGACAGAGAGCCTGAAATTATTGAAAAGAAGGATGCTGTTCACCTTCACCGGGTTCAGGGTATCATAGAATTCAAGGATGTTTTCTTCAAATATGAAGACAAGATGATTTTAAAAAATGTTAACCTAAAAATTAACAGGAATGAGGTCATCGCTATAGTCGGGCAGAGCGGGGTGGGCAAAACAACTCTTGTCAACCTGATTCCCCGATTTTACGACATTGCCAGCGGGTTAATTAAAATTGACGACGTTGACATCCGTGATGTAACACTCAACTCTCTTAGAGATAACATAGCCCTGGTTACTCAGGACGTCATTCTTTTTAATGATACAATCAAAAACAATATCGCCTACGGGGTTGAGGTTGATATGGCTAAAATCGAAGAGGCTGCACGGACTGCATATGCTCACGAATTCATCACAAAACTCTCAAAGAGCTATGATACCGTTGTTGGTGAAAAAGGTGCCAGGCTATCAGGAGGACAAAAGCAGAGGATTGCCATAGCAAGGGCTCTTCACAAAAATGCTCCTATCTTGATCCTGGATGAGGCAACAAGTTCCCTTGATACAGTATCCGAATTGGAAGTGCAAAAAGCCCTCGAAAATTTGATGAAAGGAAGAACCACCATAATTATCGCTCATCGCCTGTCAACGGTGATGAACGCTGACAGGATCATTGTTATTGATGGTGGAACCATTGTCCAGGAAGGTGCACATGCCCAGCTTATTCAAGCTGACGGTCCCTACAAGAAACTTTATGATCTCCAGTTTCGTGACAATGAAAATAAGAAAATCATAAAACTCGGAAAACGAGCCAAGAATGAATAAACAAATTAAAACTTTCTTTATGGTTAAAATTCTGCCACCGCTCATATTTCTTTTTCTCTGTATGTTGCGAACCACCCTAAAGATTAAACAGGTAAACAATGGCCGCGTGATTGAGGGATGGAAAAAAGGAGAGAACTTCATCTTCTGTTTCTGGCATGGAAGATTACTAATGATGCCTTTTGCAAATGTGAGAGGAAAAGGGAAGGTTCTCATCAGCAGGCATCGCGACGGGGAGTTGATTGCTAGAGTTATGGCATTTTTCAGGCTTGGCACCATCCGCGGCTCTTTTCGCAAGGGGACTGTATCATCCATAAGGGAAATAATTAACAGCTTAAGAGAAGGTTATGATGTTGCCATAACACCTGACGGACCCAAAGGACCGCGGCATACGGTAAAAGACGGTATTGTTGAACTATCACGGTTGACAGGAAAGGCTCTCGTTCCCATAACCTATAGCGCAAGTAAAAAAAAACTTTTCACTCTTGGGACAGGTTTATCCTTCCTTATCCATTTTCAACAGTGCTGATACTCTGGGGCAACCCGATTCATATTGATTCAAAAGCCACGCGAGAAACCTTAGAACTTAAAAAACATGAGCTTGAAGTTACACTCAATAACCTCACCGAACAGGCTGACTTACTGGCATGTGGAAAATAATCTACAATCTTTTAGCCCACTGTGCCTTGCCGGTTTTCGTCATCTACGGTTTAACCCAGAAAAAAATCCGAAGAAATCTTTTTGAAAGACTTCTTGCAACAACAAAAAAATCATATGTCGAGCAGGCAATGTGGATACACGCCGCATCGGTGGGAGAAGCAGCCATTGCAGAAAACCTGGTAGCTTATCTGAGACAATACACTGATCTTCAACGCTTTATAATCACAACCAACACGTATTATACAAAAGATATGCTTAGAGCAAGGCTTGGTCACGATATCCCAGTCTTTGCATTGCCTCTTGATCTGAGTTACCTTATCAACCGATTTATCGCAACCTCTGATTTCAAGGCCTTAGTTATTATTGAAACCGAGATATGGCCCAACCTTATTTGGCAGGTCAGAAAACGACATATCCCTGTAATTATTGTAAACGGAAGGATTTCTGATCGAACCATAGCTACATATCGCCGGTTTTCTTCATTTCTGGCGCACGTTCTCAATCATGTTGAACATGTTGCTGCCCAGTCGTCAATCCACAAAGATCGCTTTGTATCCATCGGGATGAATCCTCAAAAAATAACAATCACTGGAAACATTAAGTACTACAGGATGCTAAAAAAAAATAACACCATAACTCCGAAAGAGAATATAATCACCTTTGGCAGTATTAAAGAGAAAGAACTCGAAATAATCCTTCCTGTCATTATCTCTTTGAAGAACGATTTGCAGGACATTCTTATCTATATTGCTCCACGGGAGATACACCTCTCAGCCATAGTCGAGGATAGGCTCTCGAAATCATTTAATGTTGCAAGACTCTCAGCAATCAAAAAAAGGGTGAAAGAAGAAGTTGATATTGTGGTGGTTGATACCATGGGTGATCTTATGGGCATCTATGAAAAAAGCAAGCTTGCCTTCGTAGGCGGAAGTCTGGCCCCTTACGGAGGCCAAAATATACTTGAGCCATTATTCTTTGCCACGCCAGTTATTTTCGGACCCCACATGGAAAATTTCAAAGATATTGCAGATATGGTCCTGAGCCATAAAGCAGGCATAATGGTCCAGAGCGGCGACGATCTCTACACAGGGATAAAAAGTATTCTATCAGATGATTCTATACAAAAAGAGATGGGAAATGCAGGCAAAACGATCATTCAACAACAACAAAATGTGATGAAGAGAACAGTGGATGTAATATTAAAAGCGATAGATATGTCTGATGGCAGGCGGGAAAATCGGGGCGGGCTGGACCAACGGGAAAAATAAGTCAAGAACTCATAGACTATAGCCGGCAACTCATGGGCAGGCAAGGGTTCAAAGCTGCTGCTCTCAGCTTGCAGCTATTAGCTAAATCGGAGGTTTTATGGAGGAGTTTTCAAAACTTGTTGAACTCATGGCCACACTCAGGAGTGACAAAGGCTGTTTGTGGGATAAAAAACAAACCATTGACTCATTCAAGACATTTGTTCTTGAAGAGGTTTACGAACTGATCGATTCTATTGAAAAAGCCAATTATTCGAACATAAAGGAAGAACTTGGGGATTTGCTCTTCCACATAGTTTTTATCTCCCAAATCTGTAAGGAAGGGGGATTTTTTGATATCACTGATGTAGTAAAAGATGTGTATAACAAAATGTATAACCGCCATCCCCATGTGTTCGGAGATATGCCCCGTGACATACCCATTGAAGTAAAATGGGAAGAGTTAAAGAAGAATGAGAAAGGCGATTATTCCCCTCTCCAGAATATACCCCACATTCTTCCTGCGCTTCTCAGAGCCTATATCATCTCCAAAAGAGCTGCAAAAGTTGGTTTTGATTGGCCCGGACTGGAAGATGTTCATGAAAAGATGCACGAAGAGATTGTTGAGCTCCAAAAGGCTGAACAGTCAGGAAACATCGAGTCAATCAAGGAAGAGATTGGGGACCTTTTATTCACCATCGTTAATATCTCTCGCTTTCATAATATTGATCCTGAAGATGCGCTTCGGTCAACATCAAACAAGTTTGTGAATAGGTTCAGTTATATTGAAAAAAATACAGACCTTTCCAGCGCTACCTTAGAGATAATGGACAGATTGTGGAATGAAGTAAAAGGTATGGAAAAAAAGGGGCATTAGCCCCTTTTTTTATTCGCTTTTTACTACATTGGATGCTTGCGGGCCTTTCGGACCTTTGACAATTTCGAATTCTACTTTCTCCCCCGTTTTTAACGACTTAAAACCATTCTGTTTTATTGCAGAAAAATGTACAAAAACGTCTTCTCCACTCTCTTGCTCAATAAAACCGTACCCCTTAGAATCGTTAAACCATTTTACCTTACCTACTGGCATACTGCTAAACTCCTTTCAGTGAAATAATTAAGCATTCCTGCTTGTTGAGAATCATATTGTTATTTATCGGCAGCTGTCAAGGAAAATCTTAAAAAATTTTAATAAAATAAATTGTTTTTTTCTATGAAAAAATCTTGCATCTTTATCATTTCAAATGGGCAACCCTGCTTAACTGAGATTTTGTCTGCTGATAACAGGTCAAGTGATCGCTTTGACTTTCTCAAAAACCCTATATATTCCGGCCCTTGCCGTTACTGCTTGGATGAGGCTGTTGAGGCATTCAAGGGTGCAGTTATCGATTTTTCAGGTGTAACAGTAACTGGTACCTGCCCATCATCGCTTCATTATTTCTGCAGTCTCCATAATTGTCGTATCAACTAATGCATCTCAGATGTACCACTTTTTTGAGCATCGCCTGAAAACCTTGCCGTGTTGATACTCTATAGATGAAGTTTAAAAGTTATCAGAATATAAGGACAGTTCTTATAATGGAGCGGTCCAGGATTCACAGTAGGTGTACAATACCATCTGATTCATCGCAAGATTCCCTGCTTTTCATTCATAGATACTTTGCACTGAGGAGCATCTCCTGATCTCCCTCTTACACACCTCACCTGTTGCGGCGTTGAGAATATTTATGATGTGGAATTTATCGAAGATAATGACTGCACCAATGGTATATTCCGGTGAACCGTTGCTTAAGCGAGGCCATCCTTGAAATTTGCTTGGTTGATGCATCCCTCTCTTCATCATCGCATATAGTCCACTTCTCTTCCGGATCAACAACGAGCGTTGCATAATCATGGCCTATTATTGCAGACGTCTAATCGCTCTGATTACAGGTAATGAAGTATAACCTCACAGCGGCTGACTGCTTTAAAGAAATGGCAAAGCAGCCTCCCGAGCCCGTTATCATCTTCTCTGACATTGAAGGAAAGGGCATTCACCAGCACCTCCTGCAATACGGTCATAGCGCACGATTCAAAGAGGCGGATAAAGTCGGTACTGCTCCGTGACTGCAGCACCTCAGCGTGAAGAATCCTGTGTTCCACGCATTCGACTCTTGATTCCCAAGGGGGAAGACAACTGGCATACCGGAAGAGGTTGAGATGTTTCCATGGGTATCCCACCGTTATATCAGACCATGGCAAGAAGATCGGTGAAGGAGGCTGGAATACATGGTATGGCGGTCCTAACGGATAACAAGTGGATGTTGAGGGTATGGAGGAAGCTGGGATTTTTCTCCATCAGATGGCAGACAGAATTAGCAGGGTAATGCTGAGCCTGAAATAAGATAAATGGTCTGCTCGGGTGTACACGTTTATAACCAACCACTGGTGAGGAGTTGATCAAGTTGAAGGTTGCTCCTCACAGACTCCATGAGTCCCAACCATAAGACGTAATGAAAAGATTATGACCATGCCAATAATGAAGTCAATCATGCTCTCCGTGTTCCGGTCTGGCTACTTTTTTCGCACTAATATAATAAAAACCAGGCTCGTCAATGAAGTAATCGACATCCAGGCTCTCGGCCTGCAATAAAACAAGCATTGACGCTTTGTCAGGTAAATGATCATGCATTACAGCATGGCATGATTCGTGATGTTTGTTAATGCCTTCTGACGATTCAAAATGTGATACGATGAACGCGCCCTGCTTTTTGAGAATGCGCGATAGCGTCTTCACGGCTTTTTCTTTATCGTGAAAATGCGGGAAACACGAAAAACAGATAACAACATCGCATGAGGCGTCATTGAGTGGTGTGCTCTCCACATCCGAGATGATAAACCTGATGTTGTCCTCCTTATTGAGGATCTTATTAGCTTCTATCATCTTATCCGCAAAGTCCAACTCATAGAGGGTTCCTGTCGCTGTAATACGCTCCAGAATATGCGGAACCAGTATTCCTGTTCCGCATCCGACATCCAACACGCAGTCTCCTGGTTTTAGTGGCAGAAGAGAAAACAGGCGCTCAAAGTCTTTTATGTGCTTGTCGTAGCGTCCTGTAGTCTGGTCTTTGTACCACATATCACGCCACTTTTCAGCGTGGTCATTAAAGAATTTTTTTCGTGTTTCATAGATTTCATCTTTTATCGTATTCATAGGATATACACTCTTTCACCTTTTTCCTCCTGTGCCTTTTTGGTGAGAAAACGTATGCCGCAGCGAAGATAGTTGTCGCCATGAGCACCACCGATGCACCGGAGGGAAGATTAAAAACATAGGATACTATAAGGCCCGAAACGCAGGAGCCAATTCCCGCAGCTACGGAAATAAGAAAAAAGTGTCTTAGATTGTACGTCAATTGAAGCGCCGTGGCTCCAGGTTGTACAAGTAACGCAAAAATGAGCAGACCACCAACTGTAGCAAGATTTGACGAAATCACAGCTCCGGTTAGAAACAAAAGCGCATAATAAATGAAGCGCTCCGGAACTCCGCCTGCCAATGCAAGCTTTCTGTTAAATAGGACATAACGGATTTCCTTGAAAAACATCACAATAAAAAGCAAAAGGATCGCTGTGATGACTGTCAATACGGCAATATCCGAGTCGGACAGCGATAACAGACTCCCCCACATCAGATTCAGAGCGCCGGCCTTTGTCCTTGTGAGAATTCCCATACCAAGAAATGCAACTCCCATAAGAAAAGAAAACATAATGCCAAGCACATTTTCAGGGGCTATATCCGTGCGATCTGAAAGTGGACCGAGTACTCCTGCCGCAAGAAGACACATAATAAAACCACATAGGAATGGATTAAACCCAAGCAACATACCCATTACAGCACCTGCAAAAGCGGCGTGTGACATCGAGACACCTATTAACGGCATTTTCATCAAAACAACAAATACCGACAACAGCGAACAACTTGCGCCGCACAGGATACATGCAAGAGCAGCTTTCTGAATGGGTGGGTACGTTAAAACATCCATTATCTGGTCAACCATAAGAGATAAATCTTCTTCCGTCACGCTCAAATGTCTCCAGTGGATACTGGAACAAAGTGCTGAGCATATCCCCGGACAGAGCAACATCAATGTCACCGTCGAAAACAATTTTCCCATGATTCAGCAGAACAACACGTTTCATGCCTGCCGGAATCATATTGAAGTCGTGTGTGACAAAAAGAACAGTCAAGTTTTCTTTTTGGTGAATTTCATTGATAAGATTCAATACTTCTTTCTGGACAGCAATATCAAGATTCGCAGTTGGTTCATCCATAAGGAGGATATCGGGCTGCTGAAGAATCACGCGCGCTAATGACACCTTCTGCCGTTCGCCTCCAGAGAGCTGTCCAAGTGGTCTATCCAGAAGATGAGCCACACGCATCATTTCCATAAGACCCATCGCCTTTTCTTTCTCTTTCCTCCCGGGAGAGCGGAATAGTCCGACCCGTCCGATTGCGCCTGTCATTACAGCCTCTGACACAAGAATTGGAAATGCCGGGTCTATTTGGAATAATTGTGGAATGTAACCGACGCGAACCCTTGTTTCACGCGATCGCTTCCACCTTTCGGGTTTTCCGAAAAGACTGAGTTCCCCCTCAAACCTTTCAAATCCAGCTATAACATTTAAGAGTGTCGTCTTACCGGCCCCATTGGACCCAATGATCCCTACAAATTCATTGCGCGCTACATTCAGGCTGATTCCATCCAGCAACACCCCTTTAGCTTTTCGGACTGTTACCCCGCTCAGTTCAATAATATGCTCATTCATAATAGATTCAGTATCATTTCTGGACCACAGCAGACAACATTTTGTTAACATTCTCTCCCAGTGTGACAAGATAGCCTTCTTCCGATGGAAAATTCGTCAGGATAATATGTGGTACCCCTAGTGCTTCTGCGATTCCTTTTCCTGTGTCGGGCCCTGACTGAAGATTGTCCACCACAGCTATCACTCGTTGATCCTTCCCTATTTTTGAAAGCTGCACGACTTCTCTTGCCGATATTGCCTCCGGCCTGCCGTATTCTCCCACAACATGGAAACCCATCCAATGGAGAGTTTGCTTCTGCATGGAAGAAGCAATGACTGGCTTTCCAATGCCCCCTCTCTTATTAATCTTTTCAGTGAGGGTGTTTGCTTCCGCTCTAACTTCTCGGATCGCATCGTTTTTTCTCCTCATTATCTCATCGCGATCTTCGGGAAAATGTTTTGAGAGCCCATCGGCAAGCAGGCTCAACCCATATATGTATGAATCCGGCACCATCCAGTTGCGGTCTTCAGCATCAACAAGAAGTTGCGCTCTGACCTCCAAAACAGTTTTGTTCATGAAAGGGATGCCTTTGAAGGAAAGGGTTAGTGCAGCCCTCTTCATTTTCTCTATGTCCGATAGTTTAACGTCATAATGGCCTGGACACTGCCCCGGCGGAAGCATTGCTTCAACTGAATAGCGATTCGGTGGCAGAAGAGCAGCGACCATCCCAGACAGGATAGTATCCGAAGTCACGATATACCTCATGGTCTGCGCGTTCCCGTCTTTTGAGCTCTTCGAACATCCAGCGAAAAAAAATACAAATGCTATTACCATAATAACCAGAAATGTCGTTGTTTTTGTCAGCACTGACAGATCCTTTTCCAGACTCACCGTTCCGGTATATATTCATTCATCAAGGGGAAACCCTTTATGTGGTTGGGATAACGCAATCCCCTGTAATAGAAAGAACCAAACTCAATTAAACCTCAGACTGATTCCGGCATAAAAAGTCGTACCGGGCATAGGGTAGCCTTTGGCATATTCATACTCTTGGTCAAAAATATTGTTTACTGCTACAAAAACTTCCGAATCGTTCAGCCGGAGCGCCTTATAATTGAAGCGATAGCTCAGGCGGGCGTTAAACAGTGTAATATCATCGAGCTTATTTATGGGTCCCGGGTCACCTATGTTAAAACCACCGGCTCGTGAGACCGTGCCCTGATAAAGGCCCCTGAGGTGCTGCATATCCATGAAAAGCCGGAAATTTTCCAGGAACGTCCAGTTGGCACCTGCCTGAAACTGAAAACTGGGAGTGTAGGGTAAATGGTCTCGTTTAATTCTGTTACTGCCAGTGGCTTCGGCATCCAACCACGTGGTAGCGGCGAAAAGTTCAAGGTTTTTGATGAGCGATAAAGTGCCTGTGAGCTCAAATCCGCGAATCTCGTATTTGCCTATCGGGTCGTTAAACTGAATTGGGATTGGTCCAAACATGTAAGCCTGATAACGATCCTTCCCCTTGTCTACGAAGGCTGTTGCCCCCAGAGAGGCTGCCTTTGGCCAGATATGGGTTAAACCAATTTCATAATGATCCACCACTTCCGGCTTTAATTTTTTCCAGTACTGCTCTGGTTTTGTCACTGGCGAGCTTTCGAGAACCATGTTCATCAATGCGACTGGAGAGGGATAGTTGACGCCTCGGGAATAATTGAGGCTAAGGTCCGTATGTCTGTATCCTATTACCAGACCGGCCTGGGATGATGATTTATCTTTGAACTCGTCATGAACGAAATGTCGAAAACCTGCAGAGGGGATTATATGGAAATTATCGGAACGGCCGACCAGCTGACTTACTGCCAGATAAGGTGAAAAGAGTGTTGTATCTGGGAAATCCCAAACCCTTTTTGCCAGACCTCCATTAATTCCCGGAGTCGCCAACCCACTGTATGTTTTTTGAGTGTTTTTTAGTTTTGTCATATCCAAATCTGCTCCGACCAAAATTTCCCCACCCGGCCAAAGATGGAGTTTTTCCCTGCCTCGGACTCCGTAAAGCCCGAGTTCTTGTTTGGACTTCAACCCGCCAGTATTACCCCCGTACCGAACGCCATTTCTCAGTTCCTGTAAGAGGTCAAAATCAGTATTATTATAATAAGATTTGAGATAGCCGCTGAAACGATCATATTCGTGATTAAGTGTCAAAGTGGTAAAAAAGGTTTCAGTATCATAACGCTCTGCTCCAGGCCAACTTACCCCATTCTTTGCGTTTGGTATGGCGTCAGGCATAGGCGCCTCGGTTTTACTGTCCACGTAGTTCACCAGGAATCTGATATTCCATTCTTTGCTAATTTGATAGCCTGCATTGGCATAATAGCTTTCCTGGTCAGCACCTGAATGGTTACGATGACCGTCTGTTCTCACCCAGCTCTGAGACATGTAAATATCGAACGGTCCTCTTTTGACGCCCACAGAAAAATCTTCATCAACAGTACCGTAACTTCCGGCACTTGCATTGAACACAGCCTCCTGACCCTCTTTCCTAAGGTATTTTGGCAGGATATTGATCGATGCATATCCACTGCCGAACTGGGATGGCTGCGGACTCTTGTAGATCTCAATCCTCTCGATTGCGGAAACGGGGATACCATCGCCCAGAACCTGTCCAAACAATGCGCCAAAGCGGGGAGCGCCGTCGAATAGAATGGAAAAATCTGCGCTTGGATGGCTCGAACCTCGGCCTCGAATGTACAGGCTATGACTCGTCTGGCTTCCTACAATATTCTTGCTCTGGAACATAACCCCCGGAACATCACGCAGGGTGGATTGGAAGTCAAGGGCATTCTGTTCTTTGATCTGTTCTTCAGTCACCAGATTATAACGAGTACCATAGCGGGTATCAACAGGAGTAACAGGGTTGGTGTACGGGGCTTCTGTTACGGTAATCTCTTCCAATATTGCCTTTTCTTCCTTTTTTCCTTTCTGTGGTTCTTCTGCTAATGCCCATGTTACTGTGACAAAGGCGAAGAGAAGAAGGCCTATTACAAATTTTGATGCTGCCTTCATTATCCTTTCCTCCTTTTACCACCACCTTTGCTCTAATTTAGAAAAAGTATGGGGTATATTGTTCGTTACTTTCTTACAAAGGGTGAGGCAGTTCCTGCTAACGTTAGCCTTACACCTGCCTAACCCTCGTTACAGTCTATTTTCACTGAAACCTCTCTATCATTTTCTAACCATTTTTCAACACCAACCATAGCTTGGCACCAGAAGGAATAATCGATATATAAATTCTACATTCTGTCATGGTTTGGTCATTGAAGCCTGAATGTTATAGGAAGACTAACTGCAACCCTGTATGGCGTCCTTCTGGAAATACGTGTCAATGCCACAGCCTCCTTTGCACTTTTATCCAATAGCGCGTGACCGGAACTCTGCATCACCTTAATCTCTTTCGTAGTACCATTTTCCAACACAATAAAAGAAAGAAGCACCTTTCCTTCTAATCCGAGTCTCCTTGCCTGTTCAGGATATTTGACGTTCTTGATCACCGCATCGCGGATATAATTGTAGTCTTTGCTTCCCACTGTCAAGCTTTCACCGCCTTGTCCAAACCCTTGGCCGCTCCCTTTCAAACTGCCTGATAGGCTGCCGTGCGGTTGAAGGAACTTGCCTGTCCCTGAAGAGTCTGCATAAGTTGCCGGGACACCATGGACAACCATTTCGCCTTGGTCATCTGACGCTGTGACAATCGTCGGAACAGGAGATGCATCAAGCCCTTCTTTTACCGGAACGGTTTGTGGACTCTCCTGAACAGGGTGATCCATTTCAAATATGCCTCTTGATGATTTTTTACCTTTTAAGAGAACTGGTTTTGCCTCAATTATCTTCTTTTCACTATCCAGCGTCGAATTCATCCTCTGCTGATTTTTTATCAGGGAAAAATCGACTTCTACCACTTTAACCGGCGCAATCTGAACTGATAATGATGCGGCCACGAGTAGTGGTATAACGCATGAATGCACAGTAACAGAGACAAGTGCTCCTAAGTGATTTTCTTTCATTGGCCAACCCACTCGGTCTGGAGACTTACTTTTTTGAAGCCAGCTGTCTTGATAAGGTCAAGGACTTCGACAAAACTCTGAAGGTGGATATCTTTATCTGCCTTTATGAGAAATGGCGTTTCTTTTGGCACATCAATGACAATGTTCTTAAGATCAAGAAGGGTGATAGCTTTGCCCTGGTAAGAGAGAGCACCCTGTTTATCAATCACCACAACGTGCGTCACCGTGGCAGCTTCGTGTTTTCCAGCCACCCGCGGCAGCTCAACAGGTATGATACCGGTTACCACAAAGGTGCTCGTCATGAGTACTATAGTAAGAAGCACGAGCATCACGTCGATGAAAGGGATCATGTTGATATAATCGAATTCTTTCTCATCCATGCAGGTCATCCCACTCCAGAAGGATCACTTTAACACGACGCAAAAGTATGTTGTAAAAGACGATGGATGGTATGGCTACCACCAGGCCTATGGCGGTTGCCTTGAGAGCAAGGGCAAGCCCAACCATGATCCGTGTGGCATCGATGTATCCCTCAACACCTACAGTGTAAAACGTCAACATGATGCCTAGCACAGTTCCCAGCAAACCAATGTAAGGTGCGTTACTCCCAATGGAGGCAAGCACTCCCAGTTTTTGCGTTATCTTTATTTCCAGGATGCGTCTGCTCCCTTTGTAATGAGCAGGATCAATCTTCTTGAGTACAACCCACCGTTCGATAAAAATTGCCAAAGAAATTATGGACAGGAGAATCAGCAATCCAACGATACCGTAATCTACCAAGTAAACAAGCCAAGCCATTACAAATCCCCGACCATCATCTGAACTACGACCACATAATGCTGTGCATATGTTCGTTGCAACAACTTTTTAGTTGACCTATGAAATTTACTCCTCATCATCAAATCATCCTTTAGAGCAATGGTTATTCTTACAGTCTTCTTCCTCACTCAGAGTTTATCCTTTGAACCAGCGTTAATGCTACAAATTTATTATTCGTGACACAATTCAGCAAAAAATAATACTCCTTACTCAATATCCTTGCCTGTACTTGACATGCTCAACGTTCCGTGTTTTACCCCTTTGATTGATTTAAGCATGTCAGTCAGTCTTATTATTTCTTCAGGTTTTCCTCTAACAGCAACAATTTCGAGGCAGTTGTCATGGTCCAGATGAATGTGCTGCGTTGAAATAATAACCTTCTGGAAATCATGCTGAAGGTCGGTTATTTTGTTCAGTAAATCTCGTCTATGGTGGTCGTAAATTAGCGTGATAGCCCCTGCTACATCGTCACCCTCATTCCATTCTTTTTTTATAAGTTCCTGCCTGATTAGATCTCTAAATGCTTCGGAACGATTTGAATAGTTGCGCTCCCGTATGTAGCGATCAAATTTATCAAGGAGAGCTTTGTCGAGAGAAACCCCGAAACGGAATAGTTCTGCCATTACCTTCCACGATAGGATATTTGAAGAGTATGTAGCACATTGAATCGATTGTGTAAAGAACATTTTGTAGATTGTCCAATCCGTTTTTCATTGCATATCCATCTCGTTTGAAGGAAAATAGGACAATTATGACTACATTTCCGCTGAAAATTTTGAACAATAGAAACATGATTTTCCTTCTGGCACTCATCCTTGGGTTTCTCTGGGATACAGGAGCACATTATACACAACGGTTGATCCTCCCTGGCCTTGCAGTTATTATGACCATCTCAAGCTTGGGCATCAGTGGAGATACTTTTCGATCGGCAAAAACCTTCATCAAATCGAGCCTTGCAGGTATTATAGGAAATTTCTTTCTCCATGGACTTATTCTCATCGGCCTGAGCATGCTTGTTATCAAGGATCAGGCCTTTTGGAATGGATTTATTCTTCTTGCGGCGGTCCCTCCTGCAGTGGCAGTTATACCTTTCTCCCTTTTTCTCCGTGGGAATATGGAGCTTGCCCTGTTCGGAACCATTGGGGCATACATAGGTGGCCTCATGATCACACCTCTGGTTGCCCTTACTTTTCTTGGCACAGGATTCATTAGCCCGATGAAACTTCTCCTCGTGTTTGGTGAATTGATTATCGGTCCCCTTCTTTTGTCGAGAATTTTGATATGGACCGGCCTTTTAAAAAAGATTGACCTGTATAAGGGCCCCATTACAAACTGGAGTTTTTTTCTTATAATCTACATTATTACCGGCCTCAATCGAGACATCTTCATCCAACAGCCCCTATCAGTCGTTCCTGTTGCACTTGTAGCCATCCTGACCACGTTTGTCTTGGGGTGGGCCATCGAAAGGGCAGGCAGCTTGCTTGAATTTGAAAAATCAACGGTGACAAGTTTCGAGCTTCTCGTAACCTTTAAAAATTATGGCCTTTCAGGGGCCCTTGCCCTTGTCTTCTTCAACCCGCAGACAGCAGTTCCTTCAACGGTAACCTCGGCAATAGGTATCCTTTATTTTATCTGGCTTGAAATGCGCATAAACAAAAAGTAGGCTGGAGGGTTTCTCCCACTGACACAGCAGGTACTACACTCTATAGCCTTCGATGGGGATATAACTGTTCATTCCTCTTTTGTGGTCTTCAGGGATACCAGCTGCCTGCAGGGTTTCAATACCTTGGCAAATACTCTTTTTACTCCCCTCAAGGTCTTTCATGAGAGACCTTGATGTCATCTTTTCATTGATTCTGTTTGTTCAGAATTATCACAGTGCATTGAATTTGTATAACATAATCTCTCTTTTTCGTATTAAACGCGACCAGATTATACTGCCATACCCATTGATGGAGTGAATGAGACAGAAGAGGCAGACAATGGGAATCTCCAACTCCCAGATGTTTTCTACGGCATGAGTTTTGACCGGATAAGCCGGATAACCCACTTCAGTTCTTCATCAGAAGCCCCTGATGGATCGATTGCACCATCCCGTACATATGGTCTGATTGCTTCTCCAATGTCGTCGCTTATTCCGCCGTATTGCCCGACAAAGGAATTCAGCCTGGATGAAAGGCTAAAAACGATCTTCTCTCTCTCCGAAAGACCAAGGTAACCGTCAATAACACTCAGCATACGTGCGCGATCATGGGGCAATCTCCCGCTTATGTCAAGAAGGTTCGATGCGCTGTCACTCACTATTTCAGTCTCGCAATCGGTTTGTTCAACAATGACCCTTATCTCCCTGACTATCTGGTCTTCTGTTGCCTCCTTAAATTCTCCAGCTTTCATAGCTTGTAAGAGACCGGTACCGGGAAATATTTCAAGGGTTCGAAGCCTGATATAATCAGGTTTTGCCTCTGTAAGAACTCTGGCTGTCTCAATTGCATGCTCAATAGACCATTTTGCACCGCCAAGACCGGGCATGACATAAACAGAAGGAGATATTCCGGCCTCTCTTGTCTTTCTGCATCCTTCAATGTGGTCTCTCGCAGTTTCGCCCTTCCTCATAAAGGAAAGTACCCCATCACTTCCGCTTTCAATACCGAAATGAATTCTGTCCAATCCTGCCCCGGAAAATGCCTTCATTTCGTCAAGTTTCTTTTTGGCTGCAGATTTTGTCCTTCCGTAAATAGTAAAACGGCTCAAAGCAGGAAATCGATCCCTCATGTAATCTACAGCCTCTGAGAAGAAATCTGCCGACAGGATCAAGGAGTTCGCATCACCAAGGAAGCACGATCGGCCTCCATAGCGTCGCCAGGTAGCCACATGGTAGACACTTTCCTCAATGGCAGGTGTTTCTCTGAACCATGAAGAAAACCAGGCCATTCTTTCATCTTCATCCTCATGCGTGGTTGCTGTGGGAGCACCCTTGCCTTTCGCAGGCGATAATGGTATTGAGTCACAATCAGGGTTGGCCTTTCGTATCTCTAAAATTATTTTATCGATATCCAGGAAGGATTTTGCAGAAAAAGAATTATTGAATAACCCGGCATCGACCAAGATATCATCAATCTGTTTTGCATTATTAATATCACGCTTAACTTCCTCAATACTCCTGCGTGAAAAAAGGGCACCTGTTTTATAAACAGGACAGAACATGCACCTGTTCCATCCACAGTTTCTGGTTAATCGAAAAGTCAGGCTGTAGTTCTCAGTAGGGGGTCGTATCGAACATATTTCGAAGGGCATAACATGGGAAAGATTCATTTGCCTTACCATTTACTTATTCTACTCTTCGATTATACTGCAAAGCTAGCACAGCTTCAATGTTATCGGTATATTGTGTGAAGATAAATCTTTGAACATAGTGCAGTGTTTTTCTGTAACAAAACATTATATCGCAATGAAAAGCCCTGTTCAAATGGGTAGCAAACATGGTAAACTGAAAATCTAGAACAAATTCATGAATTCTTTAGGTGTCCAGGTTTTCTTTTCAAAGTGGTGGCTGAAAACGATATTTTGCTGTAAGAATCACCCCTATTTTCATGTCCACCATGGTCTTTCACAGTTATATCTTCTCAACTTACCTGAGAGAACCTATGGGCAACCCAGGAACACTCCTGATTCATGTTCTATCACCGATTACTTTTCTTGACGAAGTTTATATTCATTCTGTATTATTAGTGAGGGACTCTCGCAACATGGGGCATCTTCAAATCCATGGATCTTGATAGTTTTATTACATCTGCCGCTATCCTTCTGATTGTCGCTTCCCTGATGATTACACTTTTCAAGCACCTTGGTCTTGGATCGATCGCGGGACTTTTGGTTGCTGGAATCGTTGTTGGTCCCCACACACCCGGCCCATACATAACAACCCACGTAGAAGGGGTCAGAAGCTTTGCAGAACTTGGGGTTGTGCTTCTTCTCTTTGTAATCGGACTTGAAATCAAACCTTCGCGTTTGTGGTCTCTGAGGCGGGAGGTTTTCGGCCTGGGCTCCCTGCAGATCATTATTACAGCATTGGCAATTACTGGTTTTGCTCTGTGGAACCATTGGCACTGGAAAGCATCGCTCGTTATGGGCCTAACCATGGCCATGTCTTCTACTGCTCTCGTCATGGAGATGCTTCATGACAAAGGCGAGGTAGCAAGCCCTCAGGGTAGTGCTGCTTTTGGGGTCCTCCTCATGCAAGACCTTGCTGTAGTCCCCATGCTGGCCCTGATTCCCATGTTAGCAGGCCCAGGTGCATTTTCTATAAGCATACCCGGATGGAAGCAACTTGGAATAATCTTGGGCCTTTTTCTCCTCATATTTACACTCGGTAAATACGTTGTGCCTTTTGCACTCGAAAGATTAGCTCACCAGAGAAACCGTGAAGGTTTTGTAGTGGTGATGATGCTCTCAGTTTTTCTGTCTGCGTGGGCCATGCATCGTGCCGGTCTTTCTTTTGCTCTCGGGGCATTCCTAATGGGTGTTTTCCTGTCTGTTTCTCGCTATAGCCTGCAGATTGAGGCATATATAGAACCATACAAAGGGATTCTTATCGGCCTCTTTTTCGTGGCTGTTGGTATGTCCATTGACCTGCGCTCAATTGTTGCCAGCCCCCTGGCATTTGTCAAATATGCTGCAGCAGTCATATGCATAAAGATTATTGTAATGGGTACACTCTGCCTCATTTTTGGGATGAATAGAAGTATTTCCACAAAGATTTCCTTTCTTCTTGCCCAGGGAGGAGAATTCGGGTTTGTCCTTCTTAGTTCAGCAAAAGTGCTTTCGGTTATTGATAACGATACTTTTGTAATGGGAATTGAAGTAATATCGGTCAGTATGCTCTTCACACCTCTAATGGCCAAACTCGGTAATTATTTGGCGGGGTATTTCATGCCAAAGAAAAGTGCTGAAGACATCATATCCATACCGGATGAAACCGGCGAGATTAAAAGAAGGGTCATCCTTGGCGGTTATGGAAGAGTAGGCCATGTGGTGGCAGTTCTCCTTCATTCCTCCAATGTTCCTTTTATTGCGTTTGACAATGACCCAGCGAGGGTTGCAAAAGGAAAAGGAGATGGTTTTCCGGTTTACTATGGAGACATCGCCAATCCTGCATTACTGGCAGCTGCCCATGCAGAGCAAGCAGCACTTGTTGTCTTAACAGTGGCCCAGGAAAAGATTACCCTGAAAGCCATCTCCCACATGCAGAATAACTATCCCAGCATACCCGTGATCGCGAGAGCCTGGGATCTTGAGGCAAGCGGCAAGCTTATTCAAGCAGGTGCAACTCGGGCATTCCCGGAATTGATGGAAACTAGCCTTCGTCTCGCTACTGACGCACTCAGAATGGTTGGGGTACCAGTGGATAATGTTGATCTTCTGGTTTCGGACGCCCGCAGGCGTGACTATGAACTGGTTAACCCAGGATAGAAGATCACAGTGCTATCCTGTTTCGATGGCGATCCCTAAATCAGGGAGACAAGCTCTTTATATAGATACTCCTGCCTGATTCAATACGAGGTTTCGTCAACAAAACTGAAGATAGAAACTGCTGAAGCCTACAACCTGCAACACCGGCCCTTTTAAAGAAACCTCCAGAACTATATCCCAGAATCTTCTGCAGAATTGTGACAATGGGGACATGTCCCAATATCTTTTCACCCCTGTCCGAAACCTCTTTATCTGATACACAAACCGAATGCCATAACTAGAAATGATGGGCAAACGATTCTCGGCAACCTTACCCGGTAAAAGGACAATCTTGATCAGAAATCGAGTAGCATCAGCAGAAATTAGGACAGTGAGCCATTATCGCATAATTCCTTCACAATCTTTTCTTGTAGAGTTATTGGAGTTCTGTTAGAATTACAGCCAAATAACAGGGGGTTATAAAATATTAAAAGTTAAAGAAAGGGGTCACCATGAAATTGCCTGAATACATCACCAAGTCAGAAGTACAGAAGATATGTAAAGAAATCGAAATAAGAGATTGGACAAAGCTTAAAAAGGCGGCAGTACTGCCTGAAGAGGCAAAGAAGATTCTGTCACTGGTTAACGTGGAGAACATGAAGATTGACCTGAAAGAATTTACAACCGGCCTTGAAGTAGAACTCGAACACGGCGTTCGGTTCAAAGACGCAAACGTTACGAACAACCATCCCATTATTACGGGCATGATTGTTCTGGCACACCTCAAAGAGTCCCTTGACTATTACAAGCTGCTGGACGTTGCGGAAGCAGAGGGGGATCTGCTGAAAGCCGTGGCAGCAGGCGATATGGCTAAAACAAAAAAGTATTACAAAAAGGTGGCTCAGGCAAAAATAGTACTCAGCCAGGCTGTCGCAAGCCAGGTAAAGTAAACGCCGGCAACTGGGAGCATTACCATGGGCAAGGTATACCTCGTCGGTGCAGGACCGGGCGACGCCAAACTTATCACACTCCGTGGCCTTGAACTGATCCAGAAGGCAGATGTCATCATCTATGATTTTCTCGTAAACAAAGAACTTCTTGCCTTCGCCAAAGAGGATGCAGAAATAATTTACGCGGGTAAGCAAGCATCAAAGCACGAACTACCTCAGAAGGATATCAATGCCCTTATCGTAAACAAGGCAAAAAAAGATGTTGTCGTGGTGAGGCTGAAAGGTGGTGATCCCTTCATTTTTGGCCGTGGCGGGGAAGAGGCGCAGGCACTGGCAGAACATGGTGTCAGTTTTGAGATTGTACCCGGGATAACATCGGCTATTTCAGTTCCAGCCTATGCCGGTATCCCATTGACACACAGGGATTTTGCATCTACTGTTGCTTTTATAACCGGCCACGAAGATGAGAAAAAGACAGAATCAACCATCCGGTGGAATGAACTTGCCACAGGGCCTGACACTCTGGTCTTTCTCATGGGTGTTAAAAACTTAAGAACTATCAAAGAAAGGCTGATCAAAGGTGGAAGAAGCCCGGAAACCCAGGCATGTCTTATCCAGTGGGGTACGCTTCCCAAACAGAAAGTTGTGGTTGGTAAGCTCGGAGAAATCGATATAGTTGCGGAGAAAGCCGGGATACAGCCCCCGGCAATAATTATTGTGGGTAATGTAATCAACCTCCGCAGACAGCTTCAATGGTTTGAGAGCAGACCGCTCATGGGCAAAAAGATTGCTATTACCAGGGCACTGCACCAATCAATCCGCTTGGGTGAGAAACTTACCGAATCCGGCGCCGAGGTCCTGTATTACCCTACCATTGATATCAAACCTATAAGGCCCAACAGGAAGCTATCTCATGCAATAGATATTATCGATCAATATGCCTGTATTATTTTCACAAGCACCAATGCTGTATCGGTATTTTTTGAGGCCCTTTCCGCCAAGACCAGGGACGCAAGGGCGCTGGCCGGAGTAAAAATTCTGCCCATTGGTCAGGCAACAGCTTCGCTTCTTGAATCAAAGGGCATCATTCCCGATTTTATACCCGATACTTTTACATCCGAAGGAATAGTTGAGACATTAAAAACCATTGGAATAAATGGCAAGAGACTTCTTTTGCCCCGCGCAGAAGAGGCCCGTGATATCATTGTCAGGTTCGTGAGGGATCACGGGGGAACATGTGACGTCATACCAATCTACCGCACAGCATTACCGAAAAACATTGTCCCACTAACGTCAAAACCTGACATAATAACATTTACCAGTTCGTCAACCGTAAAAAACTTTGTTACTCTTTATGGGAAAAAAACCCTCGGAAAAATGGTAATAGCTTCAATTGGACCCGTAACCACTAAAACCATCAATAGCCTTGGCCTTACAGTTCACATCGAAGCAGAACGCTACGACATTCCAGGCCTCGTGGAAGCAATATTAGAATACGTTAAACCCGTGCCCGTGACACACAATCGGTAACACGCTGCATTTCTTACTGGAATGGGTTCCCCTTCTTGCTTTTGACTTTTTGTTGCTTTTTTATGCCCTTCCAGTTTTTCTCATTTTTAATTCCGCACCTGCTTTGCCCGGTGCCCTATCCCATTGCCCATGCCCTCTAACCTGCCTTGTTTAGTATACTCTCAATGACCTGAGTTTCAGTATCAGATGGACCTCATGTCCGGTCCTGATATCCATCTCCTCAAAGATGTCCTGGGGCAACTCTGCAAGGAGATTGATCTCTCCAACCTTTATGGTAAGCTTGATCAATGAAGAAAAGGGTGTAATCTCCATCACTGTACCCCTAAACCGGTTAATGCCCGGACCTGGGGGCGTCCGCGTAGTCACATATACATCCCTCGGCAAAAGTGTAAGTTTCCTTACCGGCCCGTCGTGATGGGGGAGAATTATGGGTACACCTCCGCACACTGCTTCTATGAGGCCATGGCCAATATCATTGTAATAATCACAATCAAGTATATTCGGAGTACCGATAAAATCAGCCACAAATGGACTCTTGGGGTAGAAGAAAACTTCATCAGGCGTCCCAACCTGCTCTATCTGCCCCATGTGAAGAATAGCCATTCTCTCTGCCATCTCCTCTGCTTCAATAAGATTATGGGTAACATGGATAGTTGTGATGCCCAGTTCTTCATGGTATCTCTTCAATTCAAGTCTCAAATATTTGGCAGTTCTCACATCCAGACTTCCCATTGGCTCATCAAGAAGCAGAACCTTGGGTGAGATGGCGAGGGCCCGCGCAATTGCAACACGCTGTTTTTCCCCACCACTCAGCGTGCGAACATTTCTATCGAGAAGGTGGTGGATACTGAGAAGATTTGCCAGACTGCTCACCTTTTTTTCCAACTCCTGCTTTGAGATTTTTTTGGGCTGTAATCCAAAAATAATGTTTTCCCTGACATCCAAAAATGGAAAAAGGGCGTAGTCTTGCGGGACATAGCCAAGTTCACGCCTTTCTGGTGGCACAGGTGTTATGTTTTTGCCAGATATCAGGATTTCTCCTCCACGCAATCGCTGAAGACCGGCAAGGCATTCGAGGAGAATAGTTTTTCCGGAACCAGTTGGACCCACTACAACAAAATACTCCCCATCCTTGATCTCAAGGTTGATATCTTTCAGGATGAAGCTACCGGCATTGGCAGAAATATTCCTGATGGAAATCATGATGTTTGCCTTCTGCTTGTAAATCGCCGAAGTATTACAAGAGCAATGACTGCAATGGCTACCAAGACAAAAACCACTGCTATAGCCCTTTCCACTTCAGCCTGCGCGAGGTTGAGAAAGATAGCGATGGGCAATGTTTCGGTTTTCATCTTCATGGCCCCAGCAACAGTCACTGTTGCCCCAAATTCACCAACCGCTCGCGCCCAGGTAAGAATAGACGCTGCTATCAACCCGTTTCTTGCAAGGGGGAGGGTCACCTTGAAGAATACTTTTATCTTTGTATAACCCAGGGTCCTGCCTACACGTTCATATCGAGGATTGATGCTGTCAAAGGTTGCTTTTAACAGTCTTACAGCCAGGGCACTGATGATAGTAAATTGGGCAAGCACTATGCCCGGAACCTCAAAAACAAAGCGCATGAGGTTTCCTTCAAGTGCCCTGCCCAGTGATGTATTAAAAAAGACAAGCAATGCTGCCCCGAGGGCTATGGGAGATATCACGATTGGGAGATCAAGAATCGTATCCACAATATTTTTTCCGCGAAAATTTGTTTTTGAAATTGCATATGCAGCTGGCACAGCAAAGACCATTGATATAATAGTCGCCATGGTTGATGTAAAAAGTGTCAGCCGTATTGCAAAAAGAATCTCCTTTGAAAAAAGAATAGAAAAAAATTGTCTCCAATCAGTGTATGTGGCAAGAGATGATATGATTCCAACAAAAAATAACAGAAGAAATCCAAGGGCGCTGAGGGTTGCCACATGAAATAATCGCTCTCCTGGCAACGAAAAAAATCCTTTCATTTTATGTTCCCACCCTCTGTTAGAATGCATTCTTCCTCTATGAGAGCGTTCATGATTAACCGTTCCACTCCCCGTTCAATAACTCCACAGGCCCATTTTCCAAAAACCCGTGTTCCTTCATCGGATAGCAAAACCCCAATGAATCCCCGAGATGAAGCACTGCTTTTCATGTATACGAACATTTTGCCGGGCGTAAAGGTAACACCCCAGATTCTCCAATAACGTTAAAAACGGTTTTTACTCTGCTGTTGCGACTTTTTGAAAAACCTTTATTTTCTTTCATCTGCTGGCTAAAAGATCTCTTATAAAAATAACATTTTCAAGATTACTGCATAACCAAAACACTCTCATATAATCGACCCCTGATCAGCACAGCCTAATCTGCTTCAATTTTCTTTATTCGTTATATACCATAGGGAATACCCCTGTCAACTAATTGCGCTACCACCTGCGAAAGAGAAATATTTTACCGATATGATTCTGTTTCATGTTAATATTTCAGATGCTGGAATCTGCAGACAGATTTCATATCGGGAGATATTTGAATTGAAGATAGCTTACAAAGTCTGGCTTGACAATGATGGAAAAGCATTTGGCGAGGGTCCATATCAGCTTCTCAAGAAAATTGAAACAACCGGTTCTCTTCACCAAGCAGCAATAGAAATGAAAATGTCCTACCGCAAGGCGTGGACCACACTGAAAAATATTGAAACAAGACTTGGTTTTCCTCTCCTTGAACGAAAGATTGGGGGAATTGCCGGCGGGGGATCGCAAATAACAAAACAAGGTTATAATTTGATGAGACATTACGAAGAATTCCGCACCTCACTCAAAGAAGAACTTCAAAATCTTTATCAAAAACACTTTGGCTACTTGAGTAATAAGTAATGAGCCTGGTTGATATACCAATAATAAAATACGAGAACGGCAAAACAACGAACATCTATGACGCTGTCGCTCAAGAAGAACCATTGGAAATATTGATAAATGATCAGCCTTGCCACATCACCATGCGTCTTCCCGGTGAAGAAATCCCCCTTATCCTTGGCTTTCTGTTCACCGAGGGGGTGATAGGTTCTATCGAGGAGGTTCTGACTCTCAGTCACTGTAATGATGTATCAGGTAACAGGATGAATGTACATCTGAAAACTTCTACAGACAAAGACCTTGAAAAATTTATTTCCAGAAAA
>Ga0208694_1001877_pt1 | contig 23926 bp, 23 predicted proteins | sample AD_UKC078_MetaG_FD_184442 | JGI IMG/M metagenome (GOLD analysis project Ga0208694, IMG submission 184442) | Active sludge microbial communities of municipal wastewater-treating anaerobic digesters from USA - AD_UKC078_MetaG (SPAdes) (version 2) | ecosystem: Engineered > Bioreactor > Anaerobic >...
TTTAAGACAGATATTTTGATGATTCTACGATAAATTCATACATTTTTTTGCAAAATCCCCTTGATTTTTCGGGGGGGTATGATATGCTAAAGGAAATTTGACGTTTTTAGAGGTGCCCATATGGTAAAAGAAACAAAATATATGACTATTATCGTCGAAAGTTACCCGCATGGTTTTGAGGTGAAGCACTACTATTTACCAGTCAGATCAAATTTTCACATCGGGGATGTAATACAATCGAAAGAAGGAAAACGATATCGCGTTATCGATGGTACGACGCAAATAAACAAAAACGATATAGATTTCGAAAAATTCGAGCCATTTGAATGATATAATTAACTAGATACCGCTTTTGGCGGGCTCGTCTTCGAAGGGGAAATGACAAAAGCGATGATACCAAAAATACTTCACTATATTTGGCTCGGGGGCAGACCAAAGCCAGAAAGCGTTTTAAAATGTCTCGAGAGCTGGAAAAAATTTTGTCCAGATTATGAAATAGTTGAGTGGAATGAATCAAATTTTGTTCGTGGCCGTCATCCTTTAGTCGATTTAGCAATCGATTCTCACAATTGGGCCTATGCCGCCGATATTATTAGAGTCGTCGTCCTCTATGAATATGGAGGTATTTACGTCGATACCGATTTCGAGTTTTTCGCAAATCCTGACCAAATGCTTAATTATGACTGCTTCATGTGCTATGAGAGCAAGTATTGGGTGGGAACCGCCATTTTAGGCAGCGCAGCCAAGCATCCAGTTTTTGAAAAACTCGTGCGCCGTTACGACTTGGAGCATCACATCGGTTTTTATAGCAATCCCTTTTCGGTCCACGCCGTCAGCGCCATACTGAGATTTTTTTACAAAAGAAAAATGGATGGACGCTTTTCGGTGCAAGATAACATCGCGTTGCTATCAAGCGACTATTTTTATCCGATAAGCTATATAACGTTCAAAGAGAACCGAACCGCAAATACTCTCGGCGTGCATCATTATGCCGGTTCGTGGCATAGCAAAAAGCAAAAACGCGGCTTTCGCTTCGCCGCTTTTTCACGAAAAATTTTGGGTAGGCATATTTACGGAATCTTTGAAAAATTGGTGGCAAACGATTTTTATTATAAAATTAGAAAGCAATTAAAGAAGATTAGCGATGCAAAACAATAACATTATCGAAGTCAGAGGACTCGTGAAAAACTATCGGAAAGTCGCAGCTGTTCGCGGCATCGATTTCAGCGTTAAACGCGGCGATTTTTTTGCTTTTCTCGGCCTCAACGGCGCCGGCAAATCGACGACGATTAACATTTTGTGCTCAATCATAAAAAAAGATGCCGGCGAAATCATCATCGATGGTTTAAATGCCGATAAAGACGCCGATAAAATCAAGAACAAAATCGGCATCGTCTTTCAAAAGAGCGTCCTCGACAACGAACTCACGGTCTTGCAAAATCTCTATTCGCGGGCCAGCCTCTATCCGATGAGTCGCAAGGAGGCCGAGGGAAAGATAAACTATCTAATCGACATTCTTGACTTACATGCGATTATCAAGCGTCCTTATGGCAAATTGTCAGGTGGGCAAAGGCGCAAAGTCGATATCGCCCGCGCTCTTTTGCATAATCCGCAAATTCTCTTTTTAGACGAGCCGACAACCGGCCTTGATCCCAACACGCGCATCATGGTCTGGGATGCTTTAAACGATTTAAAAAACAAGACAGAGTTAACAATCTTTCTGACAACCCACTATATGGAGGAAGTTGTCAAAGCCGATCATGTGGTCATTATCGACGAAGGGAAAATCAGCGCGAGCGGTAGCCCGGATGAACTCAAGAGTCGCTTTACAAGCGATATTCTTCGCATCATCGCTGATGAGAGTGAGAGAATCAATCAAATTCTCAATGGCGAAAACTTTTCGTTCGTCTATCGCAATAATGCCTATGAAGTCACGATTAGCCAGCCGACGGACGCTCTTGAAATCGTGGATAAGTACGCCCCTCTTTTCGATGATTTCGAAGTATTAAAAGGAAATATGGATCATGTTTTTTTAAATGTGACGGGAAAGAAGATTGACGATAATCATGAAAAAGAATCGAATTTTTAAGTTATTTGATGATTATCTATATAATATTTGGCATCTTACCAAACGTAATATTTTGATTTTCTTTCAAAATAAGACGACGCTTGTCTTTTCAATGATGGCGCCCGTTTTAATCCTAGTTATTTACATTTTGTTTATGGGCGATTTTCAAATGGACACGATAAGGGATTTGATTCCGGAGGGACAAATGGTCAGCGATGCCGATATCGCTACGGTGGCCAATGCCTGGGTGATATCCGGTATCCTCGGCATCTCCTCACTAACCATCTCGCTAAATAGCATGTTCGTGGCCATCAGCGACCGCGAGCGGCGCATCGTCGACGATTTTACCGCCTCTCCAGTCCGCCTCGTCAATTTGACATTGAGCTATTTTATCAGCGCTTTCTTTATCACCCTGTTTTTAAGTTTCATCTTTCTTATCATCGCCCTCGTCTTTTTAGCGATTTCAAGCGGCGTGACCTTTTCGGCCGCAAATCTTTTTGAATTATTTGGCATTTTAGTTTTATCTTCTTTGTCGGCCGTCATCTTCGTGATGTGTTTGACAGCCTTTTTTAATCATACTTCGACAGCCGCATCTTTCACCGGCGTCTTCAGCGCCCTGATCGGCTTTTTAATTGGCGCCTATATGCCGGTCAGCATCTTGCCTCTTTCGATTCAAAATTTTGCTAATCTGATTCCTGGTTCGCACGCGACCGGTCTTTTTCGGGTCGTGCTAATGCGCCCTATCCTTACGAAACTGGAGGCGACGATGCCCCTTGAAGTAATTGAGCAAATCAAGACTAGTTATGGCTTTAATCTGCAACTATTTAACGTTCAATTCGACCGGACATATATGTACTTATACCTAGCGGGGTCTGTCCTCTCGCTATTCGTTATATTTCAAATTATCAGCCTGATTAAGAATAAGATTAAAGCGTGATAAAAATTCTATCTCATAGCGAATTATGCGATTTTATAGCAAACATCTTCCTTGTCGTCTTGTATAAAAGGCCATAAGTTAAAAAACTCTTCTCCAAATTCGTTTCTTTATTTAAAATACATAAAAGCGATATGCAATTATCATGGAGAAATTATGAAAAAGAATAATTTGGCAAGAAAGCTCGCTTTTGCCTCGGCTGACCTCTTCGGCGGAGGTTCTTTTAATATTATTAACTTTCTTTATCCCGTTTTCTTAGTTCTAATTGTTGGCATCAATCCTTTTTGGAGCAGTTTTATCATCTTGGTGGCGCGCATTTTCGACGCCGTCATCGATCCGATCATCGGGTGGATTTCCGATCGCACGCAGTCAAAATTTGGCAAAAGAAGAATTTATTTGATTATTTGTTCGCCCTTAATCGTGGTGGCGATGTTTTTGATGTTTTACCCTTTTAATTTTTCTAATGAAGCGCTGCAAGTCATTGCCGTCCTCCTCGCCTACTTAATTTTTGTGGCTGTCCAATCGACGATTATGATTCCCTATTTTTCTTTGGCTAGCGAGATTTCAAGGGACTATCAAAACCGGGCCTCATTTAATTCCTACCGCCTCGCTTTTAGCATCTTTTCATCGATTATATGCGTTGCCGTCCCGAAAATTATTGTCGATTCCTTTGCTGATCCGCGAATTGGCTATCAGGTGATGAGCCTCAGTTTCGGCATCTTTTTCGGTATCAGCATTTTATTGAGTGGGCTCTTTGCCAAGGAAGAGATTAAAAGCCCGATTGTCAAAACCAAATTATCTTTTAAAGCGTTGGCCGAACCCTTGAAATTAAAACCATTCCGCCAGTATCTCGGCATGTTTTTGTTTATGCAAATCGCCATGTCGGTCATGAGTGGTCTTTTCTTCTTTTACATCGATTTCTATATCATCAAAGATGTCACCGCGAGCGGAGGCACTTCGATGGTCGGAACAATCGCCGCGGCTTTAATGTTCTTTACGCAAATTGTCGCCTTGCCTTTCTATTTAAAAATGATTGAGAAGTTTAGCAAGGCTTTCACCTATCGCTTTGGAGCGATTATCTGGATAGTCTCAGCTATCGGACTTTTCTTTGTTCCAGCTAATGTCAATCCCGTCGTCATCTACATATTAGCGGTCGTGATGGGGTTTGGCATCAGCGCCCCTGGATTAATTCCCCACACGATGTTCGGCGATGTCGCCGATGCCGGTCAGTTGAAGTTTAAAAAGAGAATCGAGGGTCAGATGAGTGGTTTTTCCAACTTTGTCTCGCAAATTGCCCAAGCTCTCGGTTTATCGTTCGCTATGTTTATCTTGGGCCTTGCCGGTTTTAAAGAAAGGGTGCCCGGACAACCGCCGATCCTCACGCAACCAGATGGTTCGCTTTTAGCGATTCGCACTATTATGGCTCTCGCCCCTCTGATTTTACTCGGCATTGGCTCGCTAATTTCTTTATCTTATCGCATCGATGCAAAAGAGCAGCAAAAACTAAAAGAGCAAATTAGCCTACAAGACGACGAGCCCCTCAACGCGGAGTCGCTCTCCTGATCTATGAAACGCCCCAATCCTTTTTTGTGGCTGCCTTTAGCCGGCATCTTAAAGATATCGGCCTACTTACAAGGCAATCGCTTGGTCAATAAAATCAAAATTAGGAAGCCGGCCATCATCCTATCCAATCACGCATCCTTTCGCGACTATGTGTTTGTAACGGCAGCTCTCTATCCTCACCGAATCAATTACATGGCGGCCGCCAAGATGTTCTATGAACCGGAACGCCGTCCCTTTTTAAAGCTGGCGCGAGCGATTCCAATCTGCTCTTATCAAGGCGATTTGAAAGCTGTCGCCAGTGCTTTAAAAATTTTGAAAAACGGCGGTATCATCGGCATTTTTCCCGAAGGTCAGATCACATATCACGGCAAGAGCCTAAAGTCGCCTTTCGCAATCGCTAAATTTTTAAAAAAGGCGAAAGTCAATGTCTATGTCGTCCATGATAAGAATGCTTTTTTGATGTCTCCTCCTTGGACCAATAAAATTTTCAAGGGGAAAGTATTCACTTCGATGGTTCATCTCTTTACCCCAGAGCAACTTGAACAACTTGATGAAAAAAGTATCTATGAAGCCGTTGATCGAAGCCTTGAATTTGATGCCGGCGCCTATAATGAAGAGCATCGCCACATCTATCGTTTAAACGACATTAATAATCTCGAAAATCTCATCTACCAATGCCCGGACTGCGGACATGAGGGACTGGTGAGCCAACAGCATAAACTCGTCTGTCCAAAATGTCAGCGCGAACTAATCTATGACGAGTATGGTCTCTTGGATGGGCGAAGTCTATTTAGCAATTACGAACGACAGCGCTTAGCGCTTGAAGACCTCATCTCGAAGACGCCTGACTATTCACTAAAAACTTCCGTTCGCCTCGTTCGCTATCAAGGCAATAGCCTCATCGAAACCGGAACCGGCACCATCATTTTAAACCGCGATTACTACATTTATCACGGCACTGATAAAGGCCAAGAAGTCGAATATCGCTTTTCGACCAAACTCATTCAATATTTACCCGTCGATATCGGTTGCGATATTCAAATTTACGACAACTACGAAGTATTTCAGTTTTACATGGATACAAAATATTTGCCGATTAAATTTTCGACTGCCGGTGAATATTTTTATCGCGTTGCGCACAGCAACTAAGATTTTTTAACGATTAAATCATAATTTTGTTTTCATCTAAAAATATCTTCGCCACTCTTTTGTTGTGCTACAATGGAAAAGAACGATAGCCTTATAGGCTTATTCGCTTCGCGATGAGGAGAATTAAAGATGGAATATACAAGCGAGTTTACTGGATTTGATGGCGAAAATATTTTTGAGCCACTTCTTGCCTATAAAAATGTTTACAAAGATTTATTTCATAAAAACACGACTGAATACTTTGATAGTCTCGTTGAGAAATCGCAGATAGATATCGAAGCGAACCGCGAAACGAATCGCAAGATAAAAAAACACGAGAGCGAGCGAAACGAAGTTGTTAAGAAAATTAGTAAGCAAAACGCTCTCCGCGGCTTTTTGATTTTTCTTATAGTCGCCGGACTAGCGGCAGCTATCGTCGGAATCATCATGCTCGTTCAGGGAACTCAAAGCCTATTGGCTCCAATCTTGATGATTGTTTTTGGATTCGCTCTGCCGATTCTTTTCATCGTCTTAATTGTTGTCATTATTAATAAAAAACTTAAAGAATTGCGGGGAATGAAAGCAAAAATCGATAAAATAATCGAGGATTTGCTCAAAGAAGCTTGGGCTCAGATGGCTCCACTTAATGAATTATTCACGCGCGGAATGGGCATTAGCCTTTTTCGCAAAACGATCCCAATTATCAATCTCGATAAGATGTTTGATACCATTCAGCGAAAGAAATTGTTCCGTCTATATTTAAACAATAAAAAAGCCATAATTCAGCTTTTGAATAAAAAATCTTTCCTGGTTTTTGTATGTTGATCTTTGATTCAAAATTATTTAAAGCTGTTGGAGACTTTGGTGAACCTTTCCAATAAAATTCATCATTTGCACTGATAAAGTAAAAAGCCGAAATATAATCAATACCCAAATCATTATACTTATTGATTCTTTCTAGTTTTTCTTCTTTTACTTCTATTGTGATGGACGAGCCATCGCTAAAATTTACAGCAACATCTTCATCGTCAGAATAAGGACTTTTGTAAACTGATAAATATGAAATCCCTTCTTGAGATAATATCTTCTTCACAATTGCCACTTCAGTTAGTGAAGTGTTAAAATTCCCCGAAATATTGGTGGTCATATCGATTATCCAAGTAATGTCCAAATCTCTTCGGCTAACTTAGGAAGATTTTCAATTCCTAATGCCGAACTCGTGTATTCAAACACTTCTGGGTGTTTGCCCAATATAGTAATAATCGAAGTTATTTGATCAGCTTTTGAAGCGCTTCCTTTTTTAAGACTACGATGGCACGTTGGACATAATTTAACAAAATTTGCAATGTTATCAAATTCTTGTCCATTATGATATGGAATCATGTGATGGATTTCGAAGGCTTGTCTGCCATTTGCTTTTTTCTTATATGTTTGATTTGTACCACAAAGCGCACATTTGTCTTCGGATAACTCGTCAAATAAATCCACTATTGATTTATTGCGACCAGGTTGATTTAAGCTTTGACCTTTATTAAAACCCAACTGTCTTCTCAATATATCAATTTTTTCAGGAGTAAGGTCTTTGTTATATATATTGTTGGTAAAGAAGTTAATATATTTAATAAAGGCTACATGATTGTTAACGTCGGGAACTGATACCTGATAATAGATAATTCCTTCGTTTTCAATTTTTGAAGAAGGATTATATGCTTTTTCAAATATTAAAGCTTTATATTCGTTGATGAAACCAATATTTCTAGCGTAATAAAACAAGTTTATGCGAAATTGAGCGTTTCGTTTATTTTCACCCGATACAAATTGTGGTTGCATATTTCTTGGATTAAAATTCGCATAAGAGATGGGCAATCCAATATCGTCTGTAAGCAATTGAACTCTTTTCAATTCGAAACGATTATTATAAAAGTAATCTTGAGCGAATAATTTTAAAGTAGTATCAACGCTACCTCTTGATTCCATATAACCGCGTAGAAAAAATTTCTTTTCTTCACTGATTTCATCAGTATTTAACCATGTTGACGATCGTAACTTTTTATAAATTAAATTATAAAACTGAGCAGAGTCGATATTTAAATCATTCTGTATAGGAAATCTCAACTCAATTCCATCATCACTTGCTCTGTAAATTTGCCAATTTAAATATCCGCTGTATTTATTATATTGTTGGACAAGTTTACTTGCATATTTGCTTAATGAAAAGGAACTTCTTAGAACAGCTTTAGAAGTCCGAAAGGCAGTATATATGTAGAAGGAATCAGGATTGGAGTTCTCAGTGGGCTTAGGCATAATTCTGCTATATAGAACCCCAAACAAAAAGGGGGTTATTTCGTATTTTAAAAGATCAGTTGCTTTCAAAGTCACAAAACACCTCCAAAACTATTATCTTTTTAGATTATAACATGGATAGTGTTTTAATAAAGCGGGTGTTTTATCAAGAAAGCAAGTTTAAGAATGAATGTATTTATCGATTTTAGTGAACGTTCTTATTAATCCTATCAACTGAAATCGCGAAATAACTTTTTTCTTTTTCAATTCCTATGAAATGTCTTTTATTGTTTAAGGCAGCAACCCCAGTTGTGCCACTTCCCATAAAAGGGTCAATAATAACTTGACCGGGATTAGTATGAATCTGGATTATAGATTCCATCAATTTTAAGCTTTTTTGAGTTGTATGAATTGTCTTTTCATCTCCCGACACTAAACTTGTTTCAAACACTGATCTAAGGTAAGGGACATCACTGGGTTTGTTAAAAATCCATTTGGAACCTTTTTTAACCCCCCATACAGCAAATTCCATATCTTGAACATACCTTCTATTGATATTTCTTGGCATAGGATTAGTCTTTTTCCAAATCAACACATCTTTTACATCAATATCGCATCTAATTAATTCATTGATAATAAAGCTAATATATAAATATGAGCAGAATATAATCACTGAACCATTAGGATTAAGCAAAGTGACGTAATCTTTAATCCAACCAAATAGGTCAAAAGTTTTATCCCAGCTTCCAAAATCGACACCAATTCTAGGATTATCCATCGTGTGAAAATTATTTAGTTTCGAAATATTGTATGGAGGATCCGTAATAATATGATCAACTTTGATATTTTGTTTTTGAAGTTCTTTCACGAATGTGAACGCATCTGCCAAATAGAGCCTATAGGATTCTCTTTCGATACGCTCATCAATATATCCATTAAGAATTGTCTCACCTATCGCTTTTGCCATTAATGGTGGTACAGCATTTCCAATTTGCCGACATACACTGGTTTTGGGACCAGTGAAAACAAAGTCATCATCAAAACTTTGAATTCTTGCAGCTTCTCTAGGTGTTATTGATCTATGTAAGAATGGGTGCGAATTTCTCCCATTTGATGGTGTGTCAAATCTCGTATCAATGGTTGGACTAATCTCGTCCCACTTTAATCTTGCCCATGTAGTAGCAAATTTTTGTTTCCCATGTAACTCTTTCGGGATGGAGGTTTTATCTCCTTCGGCAGGAACCATTTTCAATTTTTCAAGTGCTAATTTAGAGTGCGTTGTTGCAAAATGATTGTATAGTTTCTTACCCCTAAGCATTTTTTGATATTTGCTCTGAGATTCATTAATGTAATCAGATTCGCTTTTTCCTTCTCCAGATTCCAAATAAGCTAAATCTGAGATTGCATCTCTAACAGTAATGGTGTTTTTCGAGTTTCCATTAGGTAAGTCGATGCTCCGCGATAATGACCCTATAATAATAGCTCTTTCACGATTTTGTGGTATTCCAAAGTTCTTCGCATTGATGTAACCATGGTTGACAATGTATCCTAAACTTGAGAATTTTGTGATTATTTGTTCGATAAAGAAGCCACCGAGTGCATTTATCAGATTCCTTACATTTTCAATAACAAATACTTCCGGTCTCAGTTCTTCAACAATTTTGACATATTCCAAAAATAAGAAGTTCCTTGGATCATCTAGACCAAGCTGCTTTCCTTTTAAACTAAACCCTTGACATGGTGGTCCCCCAATGACCATATTAACACCAAGTTTTCTCGCTTCTTGAATAATATTTTTTTTCACATCATCACTTGTAATATCGCCAACGATACCTTTCGCGCCTTTTATATTTTTATTAAATGTCGCAATAGCGTTCTCGTCAAAATCAAGACCAAGAACAGTGCGGAACTCTTTGTTTTTATCAATTCCATATGAGAAACCACCCGCACCGCAGAACAGGTCTAATATCCTAAACTCCATATTTTTGCCTCCACTTGAGGGACTTTAATTCACTCCCTCATATTTTATCATTATGTTTCGTAATTGCAACTCATATATGATATATTTTTTAAATTTTTACGATTATGTACTATTAGTTGAAAATTCTAACTTTGCTTTTTCCATTGCCGTTAGGAAATATCCAAATTTGTTTTTTATTACTACTTCTTCTACATACTTACTCGTCAATCGCTCTTTGTATTTGTGAATGAAGTATTGAACATACAACTTGAAATCATCAAACTCATATCCGTTTTCGCCGATGAATTTTTCGAAGTATCGATCATATCTGAAATACTGTCTTTTATCTTTTACACTTAAATAACCAGAGTTTATGAGATAGCGAGTTAAGATATGATGTTTATCGAAGGTGAGTTTGTCATCTAACTCGCTAATTCTATCTAATTTATCCAATAAATCTATTTTATCTAATATATCCTTTGTTATCTCTTTGTTATATATATCTTTATTATTGGGTACATTTTCTGTACACCCCCCCTGTACACTTTCTGTACTACCCCCGTCCATTTTCTGTACTGGTGGTACATTTTCTGAACGGGTATAAATGTTCGGTATGATTTCATATTCTACGAGGCGAATGTTACCTTCGTAGCGTTCGATTTTCTTAACTAGATTCATATCAATTAGTTTGTTAATAATGTCAAAGACTGAAGTCCGGGATTTTAGGGATAATCTTCGCTTGATATAGTCGATGGATGCAAAAAGAGTTCCCTGGTTATCTTGGGAATAGGAATAAATAAGAGCGTACATCCGTAGCTCATTACCTTTAAGACCTAATTTTGTCATCCAGTAGAACTCGATGAGAAAGTGATGATCACTGATTTCTTGCTTTTTATTCTTCATCTTGCACTCCAAATAACACTTTAAAGATGGCTTTAAGGACGCTTACAACGACCGAATTACCCGCAAGGCGATATAATCCCGTTTCACTGATTTTCCCGTCTAAACGCATGAAATCGTAGCTACTCCATCCCATGAGTCGAAAGCATTCTCTAGGAGTTAGTCGACGAATTGCCACGAGATTATCTTCATTTTCTACCACCACTCCAATATCCGCTGCACTCGTCTTAAGAGTTGGAATTGAATCAATCTGAACAACACCACGCTTTTGATGTGGTCGGTTGATGTAAATGCCATCACCAACTTTGGCTTTCTTAAGTCCTGCTTTTGTCGCTTCTGGGACAAGGATGAAATTATCAAACGGTGAGTTCCCACTACCAGTAGTAAGTGTATGAGCATACTTATCGTTACTTCGATGGGGTCTAAACCTAGTACCACGGACGAATCCATTGCGGTCTTTCATATCTGTGTAGTAAAGGAAGTTTTCGGGACTCACAAAGTACTTGTCGTCGACATCTTCATCAAGGTAGTCGGCGAGTTTACGGGTTGGTTTCATCTTCTTTGGGAAGACATAGGGTTCGTCTCCGATGATCGAAACCATAAAGAGTCGCTTACGATTCTGAGCGACTCCGTAATCTTTAGCGTTTAACACCTGGTAATAGTTCTTATATCCCAACCCCTCAAGGAACTTCATCCACTCCTTGAAGTGTTCGATGTAAGTCTTTCCCACTAGTGTCGGAACATTCTCTAAGATGAGATATTTCGGAAGATGATCGCAAGCTAGTAGCAGTCGTTCGATTTCCCACAGTAGCGATGACGATGTTTTAGAATCACGATCCATTCCCCTCATGCGACCGGCAATCGATATATCCGTACAAGGGAATGAGTAGCACCACAAATCAGCTTCGGGAGTCTTCTTCATCTTCTTAACATCGCCAAGGACTTTGGTTTTCCCATGGAGTATTTGATAGGCCTTGATGGCGTCTTTATCGATTTCTGAAATGCCAACGACTTCGTGTTCAATATCCAGTTCTTTTAGGGCCTGATGATATGCGCCTATGCCTGAAAAAAACTCTATAATTTTGAGCATATTTTCTCCTTAATTACACCAGTGAACGGCTATTGATTTTCGTTTTCTCAATTTTTCCGTATATCGACTTAATGACGACGAGCATTTTCCGTCAGTTTCTTAATGGTGTTGCCGTTCACTAGCGTTATCTATTTTTTATGTGTTTTTTGTTTTGTGTTTTTTTATAGTATTCTCGGCACTTAATTTTTCTTGAAATTCTTCAAGTGATTCTTTGGTCACTCGATATGAATTTCCAAGCTTGAAGGCTTTGAGTTTTCCACTCGCAATGTAGTTCCACACTGTGCGGTTGGATACCAATAGGTATTCCGCTATCTCGGCGAGGGTGTAGGTTCTTCCAAGTTCGCTCATTTAATACCACCTCCGTATTTCTTATCAATCAATGACTCAATAAGTTGAATGCCTTTTTGTAGCACCAACACATTAGTGACTACTTGGCTTTTGGTAAGCTTTGCTTCACTGGTCACGATGATGTGAAAATAATTCTCTTTGACGAAGTGCGGCTTCGGTTGATCGTTATCATCAAAGACACCGGCAAGGCGAAGAATCTCGCTAATCGCACTCGGCGAAGGCGGTTTAGCATACTTGAGTTTGGTCGATATGTTAACAAAGTTAACTGGATTGATTCTCGACCCGAAGATTGACTTAATCGTCTTGATATATGGCTCGTAGGTACGTTCTTTAGCTTCGAGAACTTCAACCTTTGATTTAAGAATGTTGCGTTCTTGGATGAATCGTTCCCTGTCTTCCATTGATTCGAGATCATTAGGGGTTAGATTATCTTCATTGTGTTCACGGTCAAATTTGTGTTTCAAAACCTGGGTAAAGAACTTCAACCCTTCTCCCGAACGGTCAAGTTCGGATAGATTTTTAAACACTTCAAAATCAATTAGGTCGACACGTTTATCTTGTCCATCGATGTTGGCGATGATTCGCTCGGTAACCACTAGATCCTTTACTTTTGGATCATCATGTTTGAGTTTGAATCGTTTCAATACTTCATGAAGGCTAAGAAATAACTCACCTTCAATGACTGCGACTAGAACTTTCGGGAAATCTTTTAGATACAGATAGTAGACTGAACGTTTAGTCATTTGTTTTCTTGTCCTTTCTTTGACTTGAATAGGGCATCGGAAACGAGTTGATTCGTATTCGAGCCGAGACCTTCCACCATATGCGAATATATTTGCGTTGTGGAAATGTTCTTGTGACGCAGTGCCTCCTGAGTCTGGAGAATGCTCGCTCCTTTTAAAAGGGCTGTCGTCGCAAACGTATGACGCAGTGAGTGGACACTGTAGGCCCGGGAATTGTAACCAATAGAAATCAATAAATCTTTGATTTGAGTTCTTATCATTTTTGTCGATAATCGCCTTCTAATTCCGTTCTTCGGTTTTGTTAAGAATAAGGGTGTGCCACGGTCGTCATCTTCAATTGAATTCGTGTCAATCATTGCTAGATACTCTTGGATAGCGCTATATGTCTCCTCCGAGAGTTTCACGAATTCAGCTTTTGAATCTCTTCCTTTTCCTTGGATGTGAAGCACTGCTTCGCCTTGGACATTATCGATGTCATCGTTGTTCGCTCTTTCGGCTTCAATACTTCGAATTCCGGTGGTTAGGAAAAGAACAGCGAGGGCATAATCTCGCTTTCCAATCTCGTTTACAGCTTTCTTCTTTGCCTTGTTAAGTAGTTTGATCGAGTCTTTGATGGATAGCGGCATTCGCTTAAATGTCGTTTCCACTTTGCATCCGCGGACTTGATAACTGATGTCATCGTAAACACCTATGAACTTAAGATGTTTAAAAAATCCCCGTAGCACAACGATGTATTTTTGCACCGATGCACTCCCAAGATGCTTGAGACTAAATTCTTTAAAAGCGAGGACGTCATTCCTTGTTGGCTCAAGAACTTGTCGCTTTTCTAGAAACTTAGCAAAGCTATAAAGGATATTTTTGTATCCGATTTTGGTGTTTTCTTTTAAGTCTATATAACTTAAGTAGTTCGTAATCTCGTCGTTAATGTTCATATTTTTCAATCTCGTTTCTACCAACTAGGTACCAAGGTTCACTTGTGTACCCGAGTTCTATTCGACGCAATTGGTATTCCGCTTCACGCACGACGAGTTCCTGGACACTCACTTTGAGTTCTGAAGCTAGGCGAACATAAAGCAAGGCACTCATGCGATGTCCCCTTTCGCCAGATTCGAGTTGATAATAGTTTTTCTTATCGAGGTAAATGCGATCTGCCAAAATGTCAGTTGTTAATCCGGCTTTGTACTTTAAATCAATAAGATACGTGCGCATCAAAGCTCTCTTCTTGTTCTGATGGGGTGCATCTTTGTTTCTTGTTTCTTCCATTCATCTCTCCTTTTGCACTAATTCTATCGAGAGATATTGAAGGGAAAATTACAAAACATGTACTTTATTTATTTGTAATACTGAATAAGACATTTTGACATTAAATCGGTATTTATCCGTTTGCCTGTGCTATAATCAATTTGTGGTTATATTATTAAATATTACACTAAAAGGGATAAAAATATGGAAAAGAATGATGAATATGGTGCTAATTTGCTAATAAACATTGGCGAAAAATTGAAATATCTTCGCAAACACTATGCTGTTCAAGTGGATCGTCTTACTGAAGCATTGGGCGTATCCCGCAATCAGTACTACCTCTATGAACAAGGAGTGAGTTCAATCAGTGTTGTCGGTCTGAAGCGAATGGCGGATTTCTATCATGTTAGTTTGGAATTCATGACAAATAATCATCTACCCGAACTAGGGTGTTCGACCTTCTTCCACTGCTATGCCGCTGACGCTCTTGATGAGTTAGTTAAAACCAAAGAGGTATACATCTCTAATCGCAACGACTCACTGCTTATAATCAAGGGTAAAGACAAGTTCATGTTATTTGAAACGATGCAAAACTGCCCGACCAGTAACGGCGTTTATTTCTTTGAAATGAATGGTGCCAAGAAAGTGGCTGAATTGTTGTTTGTCGGCGATCCGTCAGATAAAAACGGAATCGTGCTTGTTTTGTTTAATAAGGATAGCGAACTGGCCCATAATGTCCGCGGCCTAGCCCTTGGCGATAAGCTCGCGAAAATCGATGATATCCTCAACGAAGACGCCGCAGCTAAGTTCGATACTGAAAAAGAAGGCGACGCCATCGACTACGGGCTATTTGCCATGTCCTTCCTCGAAGGGGCCAACAGCGTCGACACGACGAAGACGGCTTTCGTCTCCCCGCAAGATTACTATTTATACGAAATCACTCAATTCGATAATGGTTCCGAAATCGTTAACTACCTCGACCTAGCGGTCGGAGCGAGCTCACGAGGTGTCGTCGACAATAATTTCCTCGACGATTACGGACACGCTTTGCTCATCAGCGAAATTGTCGCCGGCCAGCTAAATGGTGTGTTACAAACTAGATACGATTATTTAGATGCTAATTCAATCCCTTATACTCCAGTTGATTTATACGACAGCATCTACGATCAACTTAACGCAACTGAGCGCGTTGGTCTCACCGGAGCGGTCAGAGCCCTTTATTACTCACTCAATAGTCTCCTTGTCCCTGATACCGAGATGACTGAAGTCGAGATCATGACGGCTTTTGAAAGCATGCTCGATTCAGAAATCGCCAAAATCTTTTATCTCGCCGATATTTACCCATGCTTGAACGGCAATATCTTTGCCGGTGGCCGCGGCTTGGCCGTCAATCCGAATCCGACGACTTTGACCGATTGGCAAAATATCGCCCAAGCGTTGATCGACGACCGCGATTATTAGTAAGATGCGGACGATCCTCGATTCATATTCTTCATCCCTTATCATAGATAAGTCACGCTTTATCAGCGTGACTTTTCATGTTCAAAATGCCTTCGAAGTCGAAGCCTTTCTCAAAGCTGTTCGCAAGCAATACCCCAAAGCTAAGCACTATTGCTATGCCTATGTCATCGGGCAGGAAGAAAAAGGCTTTGATGACGGCGAGCCTTCAAAGACGGCCGGTCGTCCCCTTCTCGAACTGCTCAAGCGCGGCGGATATGATGAAACTTTAATCGTCGTCATTCGCTATTTCGGAGGCACGCTCTTAGGAGCCTCGCGGTTGCTAAGAACTTATGTCAACATCGCCAACGCAACCTTAAGTTCGGCGGAGAAGTATCGAATCGCCAAGCTTTTTGCCTATCGACTTGACATTTCTTATGGCGACTATGAGCCCTTGCTTAACGAAGCAAAAAAGCGCTCTTACATCTTGGAAAATGCCATCTTTAGCGATACCATTAAGATTAAGCTTCTAAGCGAGGAAAACGCTGAAGAATTTTTACGGCAATTCTTGCAAGGAAACGGTAAAATCGACCTTCTCGTGCCAGAAAAGCGTTATTTAAAGGAGATTGAAAATGATTGAAGCAAGTGAGTATACGCAAAGAAGGGACCGCCTTTTCGATTTAATCGAAGACGACTCTTTTGTCGTCGTTTACGCCGGGGTCGGTCGCAAGATGTCCAACGACCATTTCGCATATACGGTGAATCGCAATTTCTACTATCTGACCGGTATCGATCAAGAAAACTCGGTCGTTATGCTCGTCAAATCGTGCGGTGAAAGAAGAACCTACTTATTCATTGATGAATACGATGAGCGCAAGGAGAAGTGGACCGGTGTTCGGTTGACGATTGAACAAGCCCGTAATCTAAGTGGGATAAGCAATGTCCTTTTTACTAATTCATTTGGCGCAAAACTCGATTCAGCCTTGAGCGAAGACGGCGATCTAGGTCAGCTTTCGACATTATATCTCGACCTTGAAACTGAGTTAAAAATTAAAGACTCATATACGACTCGCGATCTTCGCGACGAATTAAAATTAAAGCGCGAAGATGTGAACTTTGAGGATGTCCATCCTTTGATCACATCGATGCGGATGGTTAAATCCGCCGCCGAAATCAACTTGATGCGCGAGGCGATTAAGACGACTGATTTGGGTATTAAGAATATCCTGTTGAATTTGCGTCCGGGCCTCTATGAATACAATGTCCGCAACACCTTTGAATACGCGATTGGCGAAGATAATGCCAGCATCGCCTTTGATACGATTGTCGCCGGTGGGAAAAACGCCGTCATCCTCCACTATCCTAATCCTAGCGAATTGCTCAACAATGGCGATCTAGTGCTTCTCGATTTAGGGGCGAAAAAACAGTATTATAGCGCTGATATCTCACGGACTTTTCCCATCAATGGCAAATTTCTACCAAAACAAAAAATTCTTTATGAAATTGTTTTGGGGTGTAACAAAGCCGTCATTAATTTTGCCCGTCCTGGCTTGACGCTAAAAGAGCTGCAAAAGTTCGCTACCGATTATCTAGCCGCGGAGTGCGCCCTAAAGGGATTTATCAAAGATAAAGATGATATTGTCGGCGTCTATTATCACGGTGTCTCCCATCACCTCGGCCTCGATATCCACGATGTCGCCGATCACGACCGTCCTCTTGAACCAGGCATGGTCATCACGGTTGAACCAGGCCTTTATTTTCGATCGTTAAAAATAGGCATTCGCATCGAAGACGATGTGCTGATTACCGAAACTGGATGCGAGAACCTATCAAAAGATATTCTTAAAGAAGTCGCCGATATCGAAAAAATTATGGCGACCAAATAACCGATACAACATTTTAGTCGTAAAAAAGTGGGATCGATTCCCACTTTTGTATTACATATAGGTCGAAATCAGTTAACTAAAAATAGTCAAATATTAGTGTAGTGAACTCCGCTTTTTGTTTCGCAACAAAAGCGCAGCACAAACCGATGTCCCCGAGAAGATTGTAATAATGGCAATGATAACCATCAAATCATTTTCTTTTGAAATGTGATTTGTGACCTCGGTAGGAATCATCTTTGCTCCAGATCCATCAGTGACGAAATTAGCCATTCCATATTTTTGAACTATATATTCGTACCGTGCCTTGGCGTTAGCGATGGTCGCATCGCTCTCGGCATTTTCGACAAAGATATCTTTGGCTTCAATGACCATATAGCCATATTCATCGGCGAGATTCGTCCAATATGAGGAGAAATCTCCGGTCATCGCTAAGCAAGTCGGTCCTGTTGTATTCAAGAAATATTGGGCCCAAGCAATCGCTTGTTCGGAAGCGGTGACATCACCTGATGAGCCCCCGCCAGTGAACGAATGAGCACCAAGATAAGAGAAAGTATCAGAAGAATATGAATCCCATTCTGAAGAACTATAAGTTGTCGTCGGTGAACTAACGGATGATTTTCTCACTAAGGTCACATTTTCAGCAAATATGGTCGATGAGCCTATTGTGCCGACAACATCAATGTTACTTCCGCTTTTTTGAAGAGCGACTGCATCATTTCCATTGTGCGATAGCGATCCGCTCGACGAATCAGCCAAGGCAAGCAATGCGGTCGTTGAACTTGAATGTGCGAGAACATAAGTCGCATTATTCTCGAGGGTTCCAGACAAGCTTATCGTATTGTTTGGTGTTGTAGCGCCATTGGCGAAAACTAAGATCTTGTAAGATGCTAAACTAATGCTTCCACCCGTCCCATTAAATATTTCGATGGCTTTATTGTTACTGCTTCCCTCGACGTACTCAGAGATGAATAAATCGGTCGCCGATCCACCCGAACCGCTGGAGACACTCGCGCCGTTATTTGTTACATTAACAAGATATGTAGTTGTTTTGCCTTCGTAGGAAATAGTGGCGGTTTGCTGGCCTAATTCATCCGTATTGATACCGGAAACGGAAAAACCTGAGGAAATATCTTGGGTCGTCGTGTCGCTATATGTGGCAGTTATGACCAGGCCGGTGCTGTTAAACAGACTGCCGAGAGCAAATATTGTTTCTGTTGCAGGTGTTTTAATTGTGATGCTTGAAACTGACACACTAGATACAGTAATGGAACAAGTCGCCTTCACGTTTGTGTTAATGGTTGATGTTGCCGTAATCGTCGCGTTTCCTGCTGAAACGCCAGTTACCACGCCATTAGATACTGTGGCGACGCTCGTGTTGTTTGAAGACCAAGTCACGGAATTGCTTGTTCCTGCCGGAGAAGCGGTCACGGTTAAAGAGGTTGTTTTTCCAACATTAATGTTGGTTGAACTCGGAGAAATTGATAATGAAGACGGTGCGGTACTTGTTCCCCATATCAAATCAGCATACTCAGGATGATCAATAAAAGGATTACGATTTCCTTGATAAACCGCCACCTGATCGTTGCGATTTGTTTCCAAAACATCAACAGGATCAAGCTCGTTCCAATCAAGAAGTAAATCCCAAGCTTCGGCAGCATTTGCGCCAGCAATGACATTTGTGATGGGCAATGTCGTAGTTCTTGGTTCAACTGTCGTTCCGTTTCCAAGGGCCTGCGAACTATTGTAATGAACATACATATACATAATAATTCGCGCAGTATCGCCTTTGACATCATCGTGCGGTTCAAAAATAGTACTAGTGTATTTACTGACTAGATTTCCTGATCCATATGTGATGGTGCTATAAGATGAACCAACATTACCAAATTCTTTGCTTGATCGAGTATTATTAATATTCTTTATTGTTGGGCGTATATGATGCATATCTGCCCCGGCATTCGATGTACCGTATAAGTCATTTGATAGACTTTGTGGCCAAACGTGCTCGCGGTCATAAACGCTTAAACTCCAATTGCTAGAAATTGAAGCATGGGCATAAAAAGTAATAATATTACTTGAATTATCGGGGTCGCGGTCGGTATAAGCTTGGTATCCGTTCGAACCACTATCGTTATATACAGTATAGTTTTGATGAGTATTAATCATTAAATCATGGAGACCAAATAATAAAGAATTTCCAGTTAACCCGCTAACGCTATTGTAGTAAGTAGAAGAATTTGTTGTGTAGTTTCCAACAGAGGCTTGGACTTCATAAGTCTGCTTATTGTTGGCGAGAGCACCTAAGGGTAAAGCGATAGAAAGCGTGATACAAGAATGATGGCTGATAAATTATTAAATGTGTTATGTGCTGGCTTTGATAATCTCATGAATTTTTCCTTGAATTTGAATGATGGGCACCTCTAAAAACGTCAAATTTCCTTTAGCATATCATACCCCCCCGAAAAATCAAGGGGATTTTGCAAAAAAATGTATGAATTTATCGTAGAATCATCAAAATAATCCAGTCAGCATGAAACGAAAGGATCTATTCATACTAGCCCGCCATGTCGGCGACTATGTCGAAAGCATTCCTGGTCGCTTTATTGAGCAGTAGTCTTCAGTTTGACCCTCTTATTACGCACGTTCATAAAATAGAATGAACCTGGCTCAAGATTAGATAAGTCATTCCTTGTTCTTTAAAGGAGCAACGAATGAATCCAGATGTTCAAAACAAATTAATTCGACACATTTTAACCCTTCTTTTTGTGAAGGGTTTTTTAAGTATTGGAGAATATCTTCAAATGCGCGATTTAATTATCGGTAATCAAATATTTAAGTTATAAAACAAACAAGCGAGTATTATTACTCGTTTACGAAAGGAGTAATTCAAGACATGACAAAAACTATCGAAGTGATTATGCCGAATAAAATTGACACTTCACTTACAAAAACCAACAAGACGAAATTACGGGTAGCGGCTTATGCTCGTGTATCTACTGATGAAGATGATCAGGTGAATTCGTTTAAATCTCAGATTGACGAATACACCGAACGCATCACTTCTAATCCCGACTGGGAATTCATCGGCATGTTTGCGGATAAAGGAATCACTGGTACACAAACCAAGAAACGGCCAGAGTTCATGAGAATGGTTGAATTAGGAATGGATCATAAAATTGACTTAATTCTCGTCAAATCTATTTCTCGTTTTGCACGTAATACGGTCGATGTTCTCACTACTGTTAGAGAGCTGAGAAACCGGGGCTGCATCATTTTCTTTGAAAAGGAAAATATCCGTAGTGATGATACCAAGATTGACTTCGTGCTAACTGTTCTATCTAGTGTTGCCCAAGAGGAAAGTCGTTCTATATCGACGAATGTCAAGTGGAGCATCGAAAAGAAATTTAAGAATGGCATTGCGCACTTAACTAGGATTTATGGTTATCGTAAGGGCGAAAACGGGGAGATGATTATCGAAGAAAGCGAAGCAATTGTTATTCGCCTTATCTTCTCTTTATTCATCGAAGGCTATAACATCAACGATATTGTCAAAATTCTAAATGACCGAAAAATACCAACGCTTAAGGGAAAGTCCTGGTTATACTCCACGGTTCGTGCGTTTCTTAGTAATGAGAAATACATGGGCGATGCCATGTTGCAAAAAACTTGCACCATTGATTATCTAACTCACAAGCAAGTTAAAAACGATAATATCGAACCGAAGTATTATGTGACTAATCACCATGAAGGCATCATCAAAAGGGACGAATACGAGACCGTCCAATCGATGCTAAAGACTCGTCGTCCAAATCAAATAACAAAGTATCCGTTAACTAACATGACTTACTGCAACAAGTGTCATCGAAAACTTCATCGCCATTTAATCAATCATAATCGGCCAAGTGAATATGTTGTTTTAAACTGCAACCACAATCCTACTATATCTATTGACTGTTCATGTCCTCGAATCTCGTATGATCTAGTATTGGGCGCCATTAAGGATTCCATTCATGAGTTGCTTAATCATAAAGACGTTCTCGATGAACTTAGATCCATGCTTTTATCAGTGTCTGAACGCGATGATACTTCATCTTTGCATAGCAAACGCCTTCGCCTAAATGCTTTAATCGCCGCCAAAGCAAATGGGCTAAATGAGAAGATTATTTCCGAAGAAAAGGCATTGCGAAAAGAAATCGAGAAGTTAGAAAATAAGGTAAGTTTTTCGGTTCGTAGCAACAACCTTTTGCAAGTTATTGATTCAGTCATTTCCGACCAAGACTTCGTGAATGATTCCTTATTAATAAAATCATTTTATAAGTTGGCGATAGTTAGTCCTGAGGAACTGGTTTTTGTGATATCTGGTAGCAAGGATACCGAAGAGCTATCTCGTTGCATCGATGAGTTAAGCACTATTCCGTCCTTGTTTTCAAAGTTGTACATCGATTACGATCAGCAAAAAGGTATTAAGTATAGGGTGGTTTATCATGTCTAGTGTCAGTGTCATTCCTGTTGATATTGGGACTGTTGTTCGCAAAGCTAGAGTCGCTATTTACGCTCGTGTTTCAACAAATAATGAGGAGCAAGAAACCAGTTACGAGCTCCAAGTCAACGAACTTATTAAGTCGATAGAGGCAAATCCGAGTTATGAGCTCACATGTGTCTTTGCCGATAAAGAAAGTGGGATGGATACAAAGAATCGTTCTTCGTTTAATAGCATGATGGAACTGGCTCGTAAAGGTGGTATTGATATCATCTACACAAAGTCTGTGTCTAGGTTTGGTCGTAACGCAATTGAAGTTCCCGAAATTATCCGGGAGCTTCGGGGTCTAGGTGTTAGTGTTTTCTTTGAAAAGGAAAACATCTCAACTCGTGACTTTGCTGATGAGTTTCTTCTTAACATTCTTTCCGGGGTTGCTGAGGAAGAATCACGGCAAATCTCAAGTAATCTTCGTTGGACCTTCAAGACAAAGATGAGCAAGGGACTAAACACTACAGTTCGAATTTATGGCTATAAAATAGTTGATGGCAATTTCATCATTGTTCCTGAAGAAGCAAATATTATTAAGCAAATATTCGACTGGTACATTAAGAAAGTTTCTTATGCACGGATGATTCATTTGTTGCACGAACTTGGTGTGAAGTCACCAAAAGGGAATGAGTTCTGGTCTCATAGCGTATTAGAAAGTATTTTGCTTAATGAAAAGTATTGTGGAGATTCACTGCTAGGTCGAGGGAGAGAACTGGCCAGAACTAATAAATGTCTCTTCTACGATGATCCTACTAAATACCTAGTCCGTAACAATCATGAAGGTATCATCACTCGTGATATGTTTGACTTTGTTCAAACCGAACGTAAAAAACGTACAAAGTATCGTCGTACTAATGTTAGTCAGTCATTAAAACCAGAATCAAAGTTCTTTTACTCAATGGATGTCGAGAAACACTTTGTTTACAAGATAGAGCGTCCAAAAGGCAAATACACTATCCCAGTACTTCTTTGCGTTAAGAACGATGTTCGGAAAATGTTTCAATATAAGTATGTTGTTGAAGGCATTTCATCAGCTTGTAATGCTTTGCTTAAGAATTTCAAATCAATCACCCACTACTACAGTGCGACCAAAGCAAATACTCTTAAATCGATTGAAAACGAGCTCACGGTGCTTCAAACAGAACTCGATGGGACAACGGACGCGGAAGTGAAATTAAACATCTACAATCGCATATCTGCATTAAAAAATAATCAGTTAACATTTGAGAACATTGAAGACACACTTCGAAAATTGAAACTCTCATTAGTCTCGTTGGGCGAAGGTTACGACATCGAAATTGTGAAGACCATCTTCTCCCAAGTCTATATCAAAGATAACCAGTTCTATCTAATCTTTAATCCCACTAGTTCACCGATTGATCTATCCAACAACTTGAACATTCTTCTTAGTGTAAAAGTATCTTCAATCGTGAACTATAAAGCATCGGAACTTGAATTCTATATCGTATTAGTGTAGGTTCGCTATCTTACAATGAGCGATTTATGACCAAAGAAAAATAGGTTCGCTATCTTACAATGAGAAATAATCGATTTTCAAGAAACGCTATTCATTAACCGTTAGGTAACTGACCCCGTAATCAAAATAAACAAAAAACGACCGATTTAGGTCGTTTTTGCTTACAATTCGCTGTTTTTTTGCGAGTAATTAAAGACAAGTTTGGCACCATCTATGTAATGAAAATACGCATGTTTTTTGATTTTAAGGAAAGTGTCTTTTTTTACGAGTTCATGTTGTTCTACGGAAACTGCTTGTTGTCAGTAGGAAAGAAAAAAGGCTGTTTTCGTAGATTTCTCA
>Ga0208694_1001880_pt1 | contig 23885 bp, 22 predicted proteins | sample AD_UKC078_MetaG_FD_184442 | JGI IMG/M metagenome (GOLD analysis project Ga0208694, IMG submission 184442) | Active sludge microbial communities of municipal wastewater-treating anaerobic digesters from USA - AD_UKC078_MetaG (SPAdes) (version 2) | ecosystem: Engineered > Bioreactor > Anaerobic >...
AATTTATTGACAAGGAAATTTATGAGGCTGTATTTATAGACGATAGATTAAAATGTTAAAAAAAAACAAAGATTATCGTTGACTTTTACCATAGATGCGACAAATATTTTAATCAGTAAATTATCTATCCAAAAATCCGACGGAGGACTTTTGAAATTAGTTATTGATTTTTAATAAACAAAAATTTATAATTACGATCGGGGTATGGTAAATATGGAAAATATCAGTCTGCTATTTATTGATTAAGGAAATAGTTTATGAAGAAAAAATTAGAAATTATAAAACAATTAATCAATGAAAAAAGGAAGTTACTAGAAGAAGAATATGGTATTAAATCCATCGGAATATTTGGTTCTTATGCGCGCGGGGAAGAAACCGATAAAAGCGACATTGATATAATAGTTGAATTTTCCAAACCTGTTGGTATGGAGTTTATACATTTAAAGTATTATCTATCTGATTTACTTGATAATGATGTCGACTTAACGACGCCCGATGCGATTAAATCAAACCGTATCCCATACATAAAGAAGGACATTATATATGTCTGAAAGGGATTGGACTTTATTTATCGAGGATATACTTGAGTCTATAGATTTAATTGATAAATATATATCAAATATTACGTTGGAAGATTTTAAAGATGATAGAAAAACTCAAGATGCCGTTATCAGAAATCTTGAAGTGATAGGCGAAGCGCTAAAAAACATCCCCGTAGAAATTAGAGACGCTCATTCTGATGTCGATTGGAAAGGATTTATAGGATTAAGAAATATTATCATTCATCAATATTTTGGTATCAGTTTGCCAATTTTATGGACTATCATTACTAAAGACATTAAGAATCTGAAAACAAACATTGAATCTATAAAATTTTATAAATAGTATTTTTTCTCCGCTCCTTGTCCGTCGGTATTTTTGGGCGGGGAACGACGCATGCGCGGATCCATTGAACCCTCGATTTCGCGTCCCGCGCGTATGCGAGGGGAAATCGAGGGTTACTGCCCCTATAAAATGACCCATATGTGTCAATTTTATGCGACAATTGTGCGCTCCGATAAAATCGGGAATTCCCGTTTTGAATATACTAAAATACTTAAGTATCCTTCATACCGGGACCTTATCGGGACTTGCGCCGCCAAAAATATTTGACGCATATGCGACGCGTCGATAACGCGCGACAATTGTCGCATAAAAATTGACTTTTTTTTTATATGATAGTATAGTTAATAACGAGACTTTCACAAATATGATAACTCTGCCGGAAGATTTTAAAGAGTTTTTTCATATTCTCAAGTAAAGCTGGAAGAGGAGCGCGAGATAGTGTCAAACTTGGCTGTAAAATTTGATCGGAAATATACCTACGCCGACTATAAAAAATGGGAAGACGGCGAACGTTGGGAGTTGATATACGGCGAGGCGTATAATATGAGTCCCGCTCCGACGAGGACGCATCAGATAATCTCGGGGAATTTGTTTTTCTTGATAAAAGGATATTTGGAAGATAAAAAATGTCAAGTTTACGCCGCCCCTTTCGACGTTAGATTTGTAGATCGCGCAAATCAATCCGACGAAGATATAGAGACCGTCGTTCAGCCGGATATAGTCGTAATATGCGACGAGAATAAGCTGGACGACGCCGGATGCAAGGGAAGCCCGGACATAGTTATCGAGATACTCTCTTTGTCTACTTATAAAAGGGATAAATTCGAAAAATTTTATCTTTATGAAAAATATGGGGTAAAAGAGTACTGGATTGTTTATCCCGGAGAAAAAATAGTCGAGATTTACAAATTGACGGACGGGAGATACGGCGAGCCGGACGTTTACGGTATAGGCGATAATATTACGGTCGGACTATTTCCCGATTTGAATATCGATTGCAACGACGTTTTTAAGTGATTTTATAAAATATTATATTAAAACGAGGGATTATATGAAAAAAATGCCATTTTTGATCGTTATGTTCTCTTTTTTGGTCTTATCATGCGAGAAAAAAGAGATTAAGCCGATTGATTTAAAACTATTTAACTACAAAGTTGAATACGCAAAACAAGTTCGCGAAGTCGTCGAGTCGTTTACCGCAAAGTATAAGGGAAAATATTCGATAGAGATCGAGACCATTCCTTACGAGGCGCAGTTGGTATTGGAGGCGCGTCTTCGAGAGAAGACCGGGTGGGATATTATAATGATCCCGCCGTATAGTTCCATAGAAAAAAATGCGTCCGGCGGGTATTTACTGGATCTGTCAAGTCAGCCGTTTATGCAGAAAATTTACGACTCGGTTAAACCGCCCGTAACGTACGACGGCAAAGTTTACGCAATGCCGTACGGTTTGAGCGCGTACGGAGTTTTTTACAATAAGGATATATTTGCCGCCAATCAACTCTCCGTCCCGAAAAATATAGGGGAGATGAAAGATATTATCAACCGTTTACAATCTAATAAAATTGTTCCGTTCTCCATTTGCGGTAAGGACGAATGGACTTCGGGGTATCTGTTTTTTTCGCTTATATCTTCTTCTATGGGAAAAGAGGTCGATCGATGGATAGAGTCGATGAACGAAGGCGTATCGAGTTTTAACAATCCCAAAAACGACCGCGTTTTTGAAATACTTGATTTTTACAGAGCGAACGGAGGCTCGAATATAAAGAGTATCGATTACTACGTCCAGATGAAGAACTTTGCGTCCGGCTCGACGGCTATGTTAGTACAGGGATTTAACGAATATAACGTTATGGTAGATCAAAATTCTAAAATCAACGCCGGAATTTTTGCTTTTCCGATCGGCGAAGCAAACAGCTCAGACCTATGCGTCGACGTGGATTTTGCTTTTGCGATATCAAGCAATATCGATAAAGAAAAGACGGAGGGCGCTATTAGATTTTTGGATTTTTTGACTAATTATGAGACGATGGAATTAATGAGTAAAGGCGCAAGAATTATTTTTGGCGTTAAGGACTTTGCCTCAAGCGGAGTAACCGGAGATATAAAAAAGTATCTCGACGAGGGTAAAATTGTAAATTGGGCGCATAGGAAGATCCCGGCGGGGGTCTTTGAGGAGTCGAAGAGCCGGATAAAAAAATATTTGACCGGAGAAACGACGAAAGAAGAGGTTAGTAAAAATCTGGACAGAGTCTGGAGAATAAACATAGAAAACAGATAGCAATAAAGTTGAAATTTAGGCTAATGGATCGCCAAATTCTGCCGATTCAATAAAAGGGAGGATGTTATACTCTACTTTTATTACTTTTAGGATACTATATGAGCGCTAGAGGCGCGTTAAGCGTTATATTTACCGTTGTGTTTCTTGTAACGTCCGCATTTTTTATCGTCTTTCAAACGTTGGAAGTTAAGAGCGACCAAAACTCCACGGCGGAGCAGGCGTTGAATATCTTAGTCGCCGATATAAAAAAAGGGACGGTCAAAGAGTCCGCCGTCAGGCGGCTGCCTAAAAACTTCTTTTACGTATTGTGGGTTGAAGACGAAAGAAACGTCTGGATACCTTTATTATACGATAAGAAGATCGATGTTAGCAATCTTGAAAATCCGCTAACCCCGCCTATCGGTAAAGAGAGCTCCGCCAGAAAATACCTAAAATCGATTGACAACGTAAATTTTATTATGTGGATTAATAAATTTAATCCGGAATTTTATATCAAAAATATATTGTTGACCTCTCTGTTTTTAGCGTTTTTATACCTGCTTATTTTGTTGATAATACATATTTTATTCCGCCCGCCGGTCGAAACCGCGTATAGCAACGCCGAAACCGAGTTTGAAGATATAGAGTTTGAAGAAAAAGCGGCCTACGACGTAAAGTCGACGGCGGCGCAGACGAATAAAGAGACCGAAGCAATAAAAGAGTCCGATCGGGAGGAGGTTAAGACCGCCGAAACGGTAGAAGACGCCAATAGCGAGATACTCGACGAGTATAAAAATTTATGGTATAAAAATTTCAAAATTTCGGACGATTTTAAAAATAAATTTCCGTTTAAAAAAATTTTGGCGAGTTCGAGAATCGACTCGTCGCCGGAGGAGCTGCTAAAAAAAGCCCTCTCTATAGCTTCGGAGTATTTCAGATGGGAAAATCCGAATTTTTATATCAAAAACGGCGACAAATACATAGACGTCCGCTCGAATTCTCCTTGCGAACTTACAAAAATTGAAATCGCAAATAAGGGGGATAAAAAAGGCAACGTCTATATCCCGCTCTATCCGTTCAAAAACGACAATCTCTACGGGTATCTTTTTTTTGAATGGAATCGGGTAGAAAGATTTTATATTGCGGACGTTTTGTTCTTTTTGAAATATCTCTTTTCCGAGGATAATAAAATCGTCTTTATAAAAAACGGAGAGATGGATAACGCGGCTAAGGCGATTCAGGCGGCTCTCGATAAAAAAAACAACAACTGTTTTTGCGCGCTAATTGCCGTAGATAACAGAGAAAAAATCCGAATCGAACATAACCCTTTAGATATAGAAACTCTGGATAAGATGATTTTTAATAAATTGAAGTCGAACTTCAAAAAGGATACCGTAATAAACATATCTCCTATGAAATATTTTGTTTTTGGAGAAAAAATAACAAGCGAAAAGTCGATCAATCTTTTCAAAGAATGGGCTCAAAATAAAGACGCGCATAATTATAAAGTCAGCGCGACGCAAAATATCGCGGTTACTTTCTCGATTGGGATAGCTACAAGAGGAGAGAGAGAGTTGCGCTACAAAACCCTTATAACGGAAGCGGAAAATAATTTGAGAAGAGCGGCGTCTCAAGGGGGAGACCAGATCGTCTAAATTTGACGCATATGCGTCGCTTTTTTAATTTTGCCTTTTTATTCGCAGTATTATTGAGAAAGTCGGCGTTTTAAATTCAAAAAACCTGCTTTCTTAAAAATAGAGCCAAATATTTACAAAAAATTTAAATTTTTATTTGTTTTTATTCTAATCAGCGGTATAATATAAGCTGGAGTATTGGCGCTTTTGGCGATTTTTTAAGAGGCGCATGCGAGGCATATATGTTAAAGAAGAATATTAGTTTCGGCGTACTGGCGACGCTTTTTTCGTTATTGATTATTTTGTTTAATTGCGAGGAGCTGACTTTATACACTCTCGACGAACTCGAGGCGTTAAGACCATATAAACCTACTTCGACATACGCGTCAACTACCGTCGCTCCAACTACGTCGACGTCGACTTCGTCAACATATGTGTCAACTTCAACGACGACTACATCCACGTCGACGATAACATATCCGACTACGACTGTCGTTCCAACAACAACTTCGTCAACATATGTGTCAATTACTACAACGTCGACGACTACAACAATTGAACCTACGACGACTACGGTAGAACCGTCTACGACAACATCGACTTCAACTACCTCAACGACGACCGCTATTCCGATCCCAACTACGACGACAGTAGCTCCGACGTCGACTACTACAACCACGACGGTCGCTCCGACGACAACTTCGTCAACATATGTGTCAATTACTACAACGTCGACTACCACAACCACGACGGTCGCTCCGACGTCGACGGTCGCTCCAACTACGACGTCGACTATCGCTCCAACTACGACGTCGACTATCGCTCCAACTACGACGTCGACTGTAGCTCCAACTACGACGTCGACTGTAGCTCCAACAACGTCGTCGACTGTAGCTCCAACAACGTCGTCGACTGTAGCTCCAACTACGTCGTCGACTGTCGCTCCAACAACGTCGTCGACTGTAGCTCCGACTACTACGGTAGAACCGTCTACGACAACGTCGTCGACAACGACTACAACAATTGAACCTACGACGACTACGGTAGAACCGTCTACGACAACGTCGACTACTACGACCACGACGGTCGCTCCGACCACAACGTCGACGTCGACTTCGACCACAACGTCGACGTCGACTTCGACAACTACGTCGACGTCGACTACCACGACCACGACGACGATACCGAACGGAGACGTAACAATAACGATAAGTTTATCAACGCCCGAAATAGCGGCGATAATTTTCAATCCGTCTTCAAATGTAACGGTAACTCAAGGAAACGATTTGATTATAACGGCGACTTTTGCCGGCGGAACGGACTGGAAGTGGTACATAGATAACGTTCTATTATCCGAAACTACTTCGACGTTAAACTGGAACTCCGGCGGAGCGGGGATCGGTATGCATTTCTTGAGCGTAACAACCGTAAAGGACGGAGTCGGATACTCCGGCAGTATCCCGTTTATAGTAACGCAGTAAGGAGGATAAGGATAAAATGAAAACAAATAAGATAAATACAATATTGGTTAGTTTGGCGACTGCGATTATCTTCATCGTCGGGGCGGGCTGCCATAACTCGTTTTTTTTCGGAAACCCGAGCGACCCGACGCCGACTACTACGATAAACTCGACTAAACGGGGATCGCTTAGGATTTATATAGAGAAAGATATCAAGACCAGAACTATAATAGCCGACGCAAACGCTATAACTTTCGATCAATACAGCATAGAGATGACCAGCGACGACGGTTTTGCAGATAGAAGCGGCGATTTTACGGCGAGCGTCGCCGATTTTAACAATATTGAGGCGGGAACGTGGAATATCGCCGTAAAAGCCAAGTGGTCCGGGCAGGTTTTGGCGACAGGAGCGCGCTCCGGCATAATAATAGCCCCCAATACTACGACGGATCTTACGGTCGATATAAAGTTAAGTCAATCGGCGACGGGAAACGTTAAGATCAACATTGTTTTTCCTACTAGTTCCGGAATAACTTCGCTTACGGCTCAATTGGACGGCGGCGCTTCGGAGAATCTTACGCTCAGCGTGGAGGGCATACAAACGACAGCGCTTTTCGAAGCGACGGGGGTACCGTCGGGGATAAAAGACCTTGTTTTGACATTTAAAAACGCGGCGGGGACTATCCTCGGAATGTATCGCGAGACGGTAAATATTTTTGACAATCTGACCAGCGACAGATGGATAAACGGTAGCGGAGGTTTGCAATCCTCGCTGATCTACCCGGCGACCTACTTCGCTTCGACCAACTCGAATCTTTCAAATCTAAAGACCTCTTACGGCTTGCTGGGATTCGCCAGCGCGACCTACTCGTACAGCATGCCGGTTCCAAACTCTGTATCTACTTTTAACGTGAAGCCGACCCAGGGGATTGTCGGGCAATCGATATTCGTTAAGTTTAACGGCGGAACCGCTTCTATGGTAAGAACCGACGTTTCGTCCGATAATTTTACTCTAAACGACGGCGACAACACTATCGACGTCGAGGTTACCGCTCAAGACCGCGCAACTAAAAGTCATTATACAATTTTGGTAAAAAGAGCGCCGAAACCGGGCGTTCCGGTAATTAGCGGAGTCGAAAACGGTTACTCTTATAATATCGACAAGACGCTTTATTTGAGCTCCGCGGACTCTACTTCGATCCGTTATACTATGACCAACGACGGCTCGGATCCGTCCGATCCGACTGCGGCAAGCTCTCCATATTCCGCCCCGATAGACCTGACTTCAGACGCCGGGACGAAGACTATTTATAAGATCAAAGCGGTCGGATTTAACTCTTTTGGGGACGCGAGCGACGTCGGCGGAGTATGGACCGTAACTATCGATAAGAAACCTCCGGCAATATATACTTTAGACCCAACCGACGACGCTACCGGAGTAAACAGCGCCGCCGTTCTCGCAATAACATTTGACGAAGACGTTATGATCGATCAACCGGATAAATACGTAACTATTTATAGAAGCATAGGCGATTCTGAATTTGAAAAAATACAAATAAACGACAATTCAAAAATTAACTGGGCGGCGCCAAACAAAATAACCATAGATCCAAGCGGAACATTTTGGAGCGCGTTTAGATATTACGTAAAAATCGACGGCGGCGCGGTAAAAGATCTAGCGGGCAATAGTTTTGCCGGTATAAACGATAGTACTACCTGGAATTTTAAAATCGCCAATACCGGGGGAGCGCCGTATATTACAGATATAAGTTCGGATCCTGTAAACGGAAGCTTCAAACAGGGCGATTCAATAATAATTAAAGTAAAATTTAGCGAAGCCGTAACCGTTACCGGTTCTCCGACGTTGTCTCTTAACAGCGGGGCAACGAAAGCGACCTTCGCCGGCGGAGGCTTGACTAATACGCTCCGTTTTACCTATACCGTCGGAGCGGGCGACAATACCGCCGACCTCGACGTAACTTCGATAAATTTGCCAATACTGCCGCTTCCTGCGATGATAACCGACGGTTCAAATCACGCGGATTTGGATCTCCCCAATTCGCCGAATAGATTGAGGGATAACTCGAATATAGTCATAGACACAACCAAGCCTACGATTGAGGGCGGCGCGATGAGCGCCGATAACAGTTATGTTACGATAACTTTCAGCGAAGGGGTATATACAAACGCGGGAGCGTCGGGCGGTTTGGTCGCGGGCGATTTTAGCATTCAACTAAACGGAGGAACGGCGACCGGCGCTACGATAACCGGCGTTTCAAGCGATTCGGGGGGAGCGCTATCGGGCGGAGAGAGCGTCGTAAGGGTATATTTTACTATAACCGGCTCGCCAAGCGGAGAGGAGACGATTGAGATAAAGCCGGTCGTGACAAATCTCATTTACGACGCGGCGGGAAACTCCGTCGATACTTCGCAAACGACGGGGCAGTTGGAGTTGAACATTAGCGTTGCCTATATTTGCGGCGACAAGGATTCGGGAATCGTTCCCGTCGATACTACCGTTTATACAAGCGGAGAGACGGTAACCGTCGCGGACAATACCGGCGACAACCGTCTTATAAAGACGCGGGACGGCATATCGCTGAAACTGAGCTGGAATACGAAAGCCGACGGAACGGGAACGACTTATCAGTCGGGCGGGACTTTTACAATAGGATCGACTAGCGTTACTCTATACGCGATGTGGTCGGCGTTGAGATGTACAGGACCCGCCGGAGGGTTGATATTCTACGATAAAGGGAACTATATCGACGGATGGAGATACCTCGAAGCGGCGACGACAGATTTGTCGAACTCGGCATGGGCTAATAATGGCGACATAACAACAGGCGCGACGGAGACCGGTTTTGGAACGGGAAAATTAAACGCCTCAAAAATTACGTCGGCATTTTCAGGAAATTACGCCGCTCAACGTTGCGCCAATTATACATCGGGAGCGTATAACGATTGGTTTCTGCCTTCAAAAGAGGAACTAAACGCAATGTATACGGAACTGAAACAGAAGGGCGTCGGAGGTTTTAGCGACGCTATCTACTGGTCTTCGTCGGAGCGCGACGCCGCAACCTCGTGGGGTCAAGATTTTTCTAATGGAACAGTTAACGGCGCGGGCCATTCAAAACTCTCCGCATATCGCGTCCGAGCGGTCCGCTCGTTCGGTCCCGACGCTACGGCTCCGACCCTCCCGTCTGGTAGTATTACCGCTATCGTGGCCGGTCCAGACTCTATTACTCTGAGCTGGAATTATGCAGAAGACAACTCGACAGATCAGTCGAGTCTGCAATACAGGGTATACTATTCGAATTCATCCTATAAAGTTTCAACCGTAACGGCTTGCGAAACAAACGGGACGCCGGCGGGGTATTATACGACTAATATCAATGCTAAAACTATTCCCGTATCGTTAGGCGCTCCTACTCTCTGCTACAACGTGGTCGTCAGGGACAACTCGGGCAATAAAAAGTGTTATACGCCGAAATGGGCGGGATTATATAGCGTTACCTACGACAGAAACAACTCGGATCCCGGAGGAACAGTTCCCGATACCGGTTATTATGCAAACAACCAGATGGTAACCGTCGCGGAGAATACCGGCAGTCTTGTAAAGATGCAAGACGGCATATCGCTAAGACTGCTCTGGAATACGAACGCCAGCGGTCTGGGAACGTCTTATAAGCCGGGTAGCGGGACTTTCGCAATGAACGAGACTAACGTTACTCTATACGCGAAATGGGAGGTAGTGGGATGTACAGGACCCGCCGAAGGATTGATATTCTACGATAAAGGGAACTACGACGACGGATGGAGATACCTCGAAGCGGCGCCTATATCGACAGAGTGGACGTCTAAGCGATGGGCGCCACCGGACAAAACAAATACATATGTAGGCGTATCGCCTAAGTCAGTAGGAGTAGGCAAGCAAAATACAATAAAGATTATCGATAAGTATGGCAACACGACGAACGATTACGCGGCAAAGCTCTGCGCCGATCTGAGTCATGACGGCTATAACGATTGGTTCCTGCCTTCAGACGCAGAACTAGCTGAAGTTGCCAATGTGAGAGTTGAGGGGGGTTTTAGCTCCGGGACCGGCAACCTCTATTGGTCTTCGAGTGAATGGAATAATGCTAGTGCGTATGCGAAGGATTTGATTTATCCTTCAAGCTCATCCTCTACTTCTAAAGCCACTACATATTTCGTCCGAGCGGTCCGCTCGTTCGGCAACGACGCTACGCCTCCGACCTTCCCGTCCGGTAGCGATATTACTATTACCGGAGTCAACTCAACTTCGGTTGAGCTGGAGTGGGCGCTCGCGACGGACGGCAACGGCGCCGGCGGCTCAACCCTCGACGCGAATCTGCAATACAGGATATACTATTCGACGTCCGCCGCCGACGTTTCCACCGTAACGGCTTGCGAAACAAACGGGACGCCGTTCGGGTATTATAACTACTACTCCGCCCCCGCCGGCAAAACCGTTACCGGACTTACCGGAATATCGACCGGGACTACTTACTGGTTCAACATAGTAGTCAGAGACAACTCGGGAAATAAAGCGTGTTATAGCGCGACGTCGGCGGGATTATTTAAGGTTACCTACCACGAAAACGGCGATACAACCGGAGACGTTCCCGTCGATAACAACTATTATGCAACCGGACAGACGGTAACCGTCGCGGGAAGAGGGACTCTTGAAAAGATAGAAGACAACATATCGCTAAGACTGATCTGGAATACGAAAGCCACCGGAGGGGGAACAGATCACACTGTAGACGTCGGGACTTTCGATATGCCGCCGAATAACGTTACTCTATATGCGAAGTGGACGGCGTTGGGATGTACAGGACCCGCCGGAGGATTGATATTCTACGATAAAGGCGCAGGGAACTACAGCGACGGCTGGAGATACCTCGAAGCGGCGCCGAGCGATCAATCAAGCGGGATTAGATGGGGCGCAAAAACTGCCGTAGCAGGCGCAACCGGAGACGGATATGGAGCGGGCAAACAAAATACGATAAACATTATCGCTCATTACGGCGACGCAACGGAGGATTACGCGGCAAAGCTCTGCGCCGATCTGAGTCATGACGGTTATAACGATTGGTTCCTGCCTTCGTCATACGAACTAGGCGCGATGTATACAAAACTGTATAAATCAGGCGTTGGAGGTTTTACCGCCGAACCGTATTGGTCTTCGTCGGAATTTGGCGATAACGCGGTAATGCGAGATTTTGGCGGCTTTGGTAATCCCCCAGCGCCCACCTCTCATTCTAAAACCAACAATTGTCGCGTCCGCGCCGCCCGCTCGTTCGGCAACGACACTACCCCTCCGACCGTCCCAACAGCATCCGATATTACCGCCGACGTAAATTCAGGTTCCGTTACTCTGAGCTGGTATATTGCAAGCGACAACTCGACATATCAGGCAAGTCTGCAATACAGGATATACTATTCGGCGTACGATAACATTTCTACCGTCGAAGCTTGCGAAACAAACGGGACGCCGTTCGGATATTATAACTACTATTCTTCTAACCCCGCCAGCAAAACTGTTACCGGACTACCCGGCGGGACTTACTACTTCAACGTAGTAGTCAGGGATAACTCGGGAAATAAAGCGTGTTATACCGCGGCGGGACCGTTGAATTTATTTAAAGTTACCTACGACGGAAACGGCGCGGCGTCCGGAAGCGCTCCCGTCGATGCCAATATTTATACAAGCGGACAGACGGTAACCGTCCTGGGAGAAGGGACCCTTGCAAAAACACATGACGGCATAAATTTGAGAGTGGCCTGCTGGAATACGCAATCCGACGGAATGGGAACAGATTATCAGCCGGGCGCGACTTTCACAATAGGAACGGCTAACGTTACTCTATACGCAAAGTGGACGGCGTTAAAATGCTATGGACCCGCCGGAGGATTGATATTCTACGATAAAGGAAACTACGACAACGGCTGGAGATATATGGAGGCGGCGCCTTCGTCGGCGGAGACGGAATGGGATTCAAAGGTATGGGGCGGTTATGGAACTGCCGTACCAGGCGCAGATGGAACGACGACAGGATCAGGTAAGCAGAATACGATAGACATTGTCGCTCAATATGGCGCCGCAGAGCCGCATCAAAATAAAACGGATTATGCGGCAAAGCTCTGCGCCGATCTGAGTTACGGCGGTTATAACGATTGGTTCCTGCCTTCAACAAGCGAGCTTGAAACAATGCTAACTCTGCGAGGCGACGGAGGATTTCCCGACAACGTCTTGTATTGGTCTTCTACGGAAGTTTATGGCGATAACTCTAATAAGTCTATCGCGATGGAATACAACACCACCTATAACAACATTACGTCCTATTATAAAGAGAAACACCAAAGTTATCGCGTCCGCGCCGCCCGCTCGTTTTAGCGCTCCGCCGACGTAAAGCTCCGGCCGTCCCCATATGTGTCAAAATTTATTTTTGACACATATGGGCGCTTTGTAGAGGCAGCAACCCTCGATTCTACTGAACTCCCTCCCATATGTGTCAATTTTGTTTTTAACGCATATGTGTCATTTTTGTTCTTAGCGGCGCGCCCCGATAAGGTCGCGGCATGAAAGTCGATTTAGTATTTTAGTGTATTCAAAACGGGAATTCCCACTTTTATCGGGGCGCGACAATTGTCGCAGAAAAAATGACACATATGGGCGCTTTCTAAAAAGCCGTCGGGCGTAGGTATTAATAAAATTATTAATATTCCTTTTGTTTTATTATTGGCAAGGATCTATGCCTTATTGAAATATCGTCAACGCTTATTATAATTCCTTTATTCAGGTCGTCTTCGTATTCTTTAATAACATCAATGAGAACTTTATTTAAGTCGTCGGGTAATGCGCTATCAATCCTTAAACTAATTACGCTAGGTTTTTCAAATCCCTTTATCGCTAGTATATTAGTAAAATCAAGGTCAAACGTTATTATTATATAGTTGCGATGTTTTGCATGTTCTATAATTGCAATATCATCTGCGGTTGGCGTCAACGCTTCGTTTACTCTAACGGCGTTATATCCTGCCTTTTTTAAAAAGTCGACTGTTATCGGCGAAACGTTCATATCTACAAGAAATTCATATGTTTCAGCCATTTACTATTTTATCGGAATAAATTATTTTTGTTTTCTCGGAAGATATCCAAGAAGCGTATCTTAAAGATTGAAGGATATCTTCTTCTTCTAATTCGGGATAAGCCGTCAAAATTTCGTTAAAGGACATTTTATTTGCGACGAGATTTAAGACTAAAGATACAGTTATTCTCATTCCCCTTATAGTAGGTTGACCGAGACAGATATTGGGATTAATTGTTATCCTATCAAGAATCATAAAAACCCCCTTTATTTAATGTAATACTTTTGTCCCTGACGACTCCTTTAATAATAACAAAATATATTATAAATTCAAATGTTTTTTGCTATATCTTTCGCGACTTCGCAATATAAGAATGAAAGATGTTACAGCATTTTAGTATATTCGAAACGGGAATTCCCGGTTTTATCGGGGCGCGACAATTGTCGCAGAAAAAATGACACATATGGGACATTTCCAAAAAGCCGGCGGGCGCAGGTATTAATAAAATATTTGACTATTTTATTAATATGCTATATATTTTAAAAAGAGGAGTTAAAATGGGAGCGATTACAATTGATAAAAACGAATTAAAAGAACTAATAGTAGAAACTTTAGAAGAAATCCTTGACAATAGAAAAGATCTTATAGAGGATTTGATTTTTGGAAAAATGATTGAAAAAGGACTCAAAACAAAATCTGTTAACAAAGAAGATGTATTTAAAATATTAGACAATTAGAAAATGAATATAGATTACAAAACCTCGTTCTTAAAAGATTTGAAGAAAATCGATAGTAAGAGTATTAAATTAAAAGTAAAAAACTCTATTGAAAATATTGAAAATTCCAAAAATCTTCAGGATATAAATAATATAAAAAAGATGCAAGGTAAAAACAATAAAGATTTTTATCGAATAAAAATAGATAATTATCGAATTGGAATAAAAATAGAGAATGATCTAGTAATTTTCGTAAGAATCAAGCATAGACGAGATATTTATAAGTATTTTCCTTGAAAAACGCTAAATTTAAATGTAATACAAGTATACCGTTAGTTTTTTAGCGGAAATAGACATGGCATTTTTATTTTGACACATATGGGACGTTTTGTTTCAGGGAGCGGCGCGACAATTGTCGCAGAAAATATTGGCACATATGGAACATTTCCAAAAAGCCGGCGGCGGGTAATACAAAAACATTCCATTTGACAATTACGTATATTTTGAGTAAATATAGTTGATATTCAGAGTTTAAAGTATTAAATTATAAGTTAGAATTGTAACGTAGGAAACTTTTATGAAAACTAAGATTAAAATTGATAACGGAGCATATAAATTGACTATTCCGATATCAGACGCGTATGAAAATATAAATATAAGAAATTTTATCGATTATATAAAGGCGGAGCAAATCTTAAATAAATCGCAAGCGTCCGATGATTTCATTCAGAAATTATCCGACGAAGTTAAAGAAACATGGCGGTTGACAAATAAAGATAAATTCATTTAATGAAAGTTCTTGTCGATTCTAATATTCTTTTTTTCAGCATTTTTAAAGAAAGATACTATTTATTTCAAACTTATCATGTCTGGAAATTTTGATGTTTATATATGCGAATTCAATATTGTCGAATTATTTAAACATAAAGAAAAAATTATCAAAAATACAAAGTTATCATTAAAAGAGATTTTAGAAATTTTTTATTTAATTCTTAAGAGAGTCAAAATATTTCACGAAGACGATATTCCGCGAGATATTTTAAGAAAATCTTACGAATACTGTAAAGAAAAAGATCCTAACGATGCGGTATTTGTAGCCGCGGCTATGTGTTTAAAGGCAAAATTTTGGACGGGAGATTCTTTAAAAGATCATTTGCTAAAAAATGGATTTACCGACGTTGTCTCTACAAACGATCTTATGAAACAATATAAATATAATGTCTCAGATTAGTAACATAATCGTCTAAAGAAGCCCCCCCGACTTCGCAATATAAGAATGAAAGATGCTTCAGTATTTTAGTATATTCAAAACGGGAATTCCCGGTTTTATCGAGGCGCGACAGTTGTCGTAGAAATATTGACACATATGGAGCAAAGATAAAATTTGACACATATGTGTTTCTGATTTAACGCATATGCCGCCGCTTCCATCAATATCGATTTATATCTCATTGACTTTTAAGAACATATCAATTATAATTTATATAATTTTATATTACATAGAGGATATATGGAAATTGGAATCGATTTGTGCTGGTGCGGAACCTCTGTTGCCGATAGCGAAATTATATATAAAAACATTAATAACGTCGATATAAAACAGTGTTCGCATTGCAAAACCGTTTTTACTAGTCCTTTTCCTACAATTAAGAAAACAATCAGCGAGATATATGATAACGACACTCTAATCAAAAAAAAACCGGATACATGGGAAGTTTACTGCGATTACGCCAGATTTAATATAAGCGATTTTAGCGATTATAAGGATAAAAAAGTTCTAGATATAGGTCCGGGCGGAGGAGAAACTCTATTTTTATTAAAAGAAAAAGGCGCCCAAACATTCGCTTTGGAAATTAATCCGCAGTTAATAAACTATCTGCGGAACGAAGGATACATAGTTTACAATAATATTAACGACGTACAAGATAATTTTTTTGATTATATTTTTATGACTATGGTATTGGAGCATATACAAAATCCTCTAGAATACTTAACTGTCATCAGAAACAAGCTAAGGCCAAACGGCATAATTAGAATAAATGTTCCATATTTCTTTGGAACGCAAAGAAAAATTTTTAAAAGACATTGGAACGCTTATTGTCCCGACGAGCACTTTTGGTTTTTCTCTCTAGATTCTCTAAGGCTGCTGTTAGATAAATCGAATTTAAAAATTCAAAGCTATCGTCAGGATTCTCTCGGAAAAAATATAGATAAGAAAGGAAAAATTCGATATAGCGGATTTTCTTCTTTTTTCAACTCTCTGGATAATAAATCAATGATACGCTTGTCAAAATTTATAGGTTTCATCGATAATAAAACTAACGGACGTCTTGGAGATTTTATCAGAGGAGTCTGGAATAAAACCGGAGATCAACTAACCGTACTATGTCAAAAAAAATAAGTATTTTTTGCGCCCCGTCGGTTTTTTGGGGAAATAACAAATAATATTATTGATTAAAAATATTTGTTTCATATGTGTCATTTTATTTGTCCCATATGCGTCGAATTTCCTCACCCCCAAAAAAACTGAAGGGGGTACATTTTTTCGTTATAATATCCTTACATCATCTTAATATATTCGTATTCATCGTCTTCGCTGATATAATAGTCTGAAATAATCTTTTTATTTATGATTAAGCGCCAAAAGACGTATTTAATATCTTTCTGCTCTTGGAAATCTTTTTCATTAACGATTTTCTCTTTAAAAACTGTTTGCAAAGCTGGAAAAAAACGCTTTAATAATTTATTTGAGATTTTTCTTACAAAATCTTCTCTTTTGTTGTGAATTATCTCTACTTCTTTTGGAATCTTTATTAATAAACATTCGCGGTCGGATAATTTTTTTAGTTCCTCGACAAATTTTGAAATAAAATCAGCTTTATAAACAAAATCGCAAATAAATTCTTTCGTTTTCGAGGATAATACTTTTCTTTCTTCTTTATTCGTTTTTTTACCCCAATTCTCGCCGTTCCGTTTTATTTTATCCGAGTTTATCTCAAAATATATATTCATATCGTCCCACCACCTATCAGGTAAAAAATTCTTTTTTCCGACCGAAACTACCTCGTGCCACTGGTGATATAGGTAAGATTCTCCGACTTCCAGCCATTCCTGCTTATTTCCGCTCTTATCAAGCCGGTTTCTCAAGTCTCTATCTTCTACCCCCCAAAAACAGTAATATTCGTCGTATCCTCCGACTTCCTCAATAATTGATTTCTTTATAAAAGTGGACGCTCCCGTTACCTTTGCTATAGATTCGTAATCGTTTTGATTGATTTGGTAAGTTCCTTCTATAATTCCGTCTATTCGAGTAAAATCTTTTCTTAGATAATGGACATAGTTTAGTATCGATTTATCTACCGCTCTCTTGTTCCACAACATTTCTAAGTAATTACTTGAATATACTATATCTATATCTGCAAAAAGCAAATATTCGCAATCTGACTCCCTAATCCCGATATTCATCGCTCTCGAACGATTCCAAACGCGTCCCTCGTCGTAAGAGTAGACATATTTCACAAAACTATAACTATTCGCCAATTCTTCGATCTTCTTTCTGTATTCATCCGAACTACCGTAATCGACTAAAACGACCTGAAAATCTTTAAATACTTGTTTTTTAAAAGATTCAAAGCAATTTTTAGCGAGTTTGACATCTCTGTTTCGATAACTAACAATAACGTTGATTTTTTTCAATTTAATTCTCTTTTTTTAAATTAACAATTTTTTTAATTTTATTTATTAATCTGGTTTTTATATCGGGGCTATTTTTCGACTCCTCTAAAGTAATATTCTTTTTGATAAACATTTTTTTATATCTTTTTTCCGATAAATTGTAATCGCTTATCAACTTGCATATCCAAGGAAAAAATTGATATTTTTCTAAGATTAAATTCCGGGCTATCTCTATCTCAGATATATTTTTCTCCCAAAAGCTTTCCTCTCTCGCCCTATTTATTGTATCCAACGCTTTTTTCGGCTCGTTCGGATCAATCAAAATCAACGAATTATTTGGAAAATATTCCAGTATATTAGTAGCTCCAAAATATATCGGCGCCGACCAAGACAAATAACAATCGGCTATTTTCTCCGTCCAATAATCGGCGCAAGAGTAATTTTCTATCGCAATAGAGTACTTGAAAGGAAAAATCGCGTCGTATTTATCTGCAATAGGATTAAATCCTTTTCCATAGAGAGAGAACTTAAATCCTACGTTTCGAAGATAATCAAGAAATTTCAATCTTAATCTATGACCTTCTTTGTCGCTAGCCGAACTTGTAACCCACGATATTTCGTCTGCTTTATTTTTACAACTTTCAATAGAAATATTTTTGAGCTCGTCGTAATTTTTCCCGATATGCCACGGCAGCGCGGTCTGAGTATTTATTATATTAGCGGATATTGAACTATCCCAGAAAGTAAATACTCTATCAAAGTCAGAAAATGCTTTTGTGTGCCATTTGTATAAATCGATCGGCGACTCCTGAGAAAAAAGCCACGCTTCCCGCGTCCTAATTTTTAAATCGCATTTCGTCCGATTTAACGCGACTAACAAATCGCAACTATCGACGTTATCCGTAGTAAAAGTAATTCCCTTCCAATTTTTAGAAAAACCCGGCGTCTGCCTCATAATATCCGGTTTATCCCAGTCTTTTACGATCCTAACAAGCATCTATTTTTTCCTGATAAACAGTACGTTGCCCATATCTTCCCAAAGGAACTCCTCTTTAACGACTTTAAAGCCCTTATCTTTGAGCCATTTTTTGAAAGTATCGTATAAAGGGGCGCCTTCAAACATCTCTTTCAAACTAACTTCAGTATAGAGTAACTTTACAGTTTTAAATATCTCGGGAGAGGAGTTCAAAACTCTATACTCCATCCCCTGCATATCTAACCACATAAAATCAACTTTCTCTATCTTATTCTCTTTTGCCCATTCGTCGAGAGTAATTGTTTTTATCGTTTCTGTAGTATCAAATACTATGTTTTTATGAAAACTAAGATGCCCTTTTGGATTCAATAAAGTGCTCGAAGTCGCGGCTTCGTCTCTATTGTCAATTTTGGAACTAATATTTATTTGGGCTTCGCCTACGGTATCGGAAAGGGCCATATTATATATCGTAACGTTCGGGCGCGTTTTAACGTTTTCGGCTAATATTTTGAATGTTTTACTTACTGGTTCGAATGCGTATATCCGAGCGTCGGGAAGTAATTCAGAGAATTCCACGGTATCTCCTCCCTCTGCGGCCCCCGCTTCCAGAATAATCGGATTATTAGGTAAATATTTAATTATATCCTTTTTTGTTATTCCTTTTTCCTTAAAAGCTATATTTTTTATCGTTTTTTTTAATCTTTTCAAAATATTTTTCAAAATATTCCTTCCTTAACGCAAACCGCGTTCTTTTGGTTTTTATATCGCCTTCCATTCCGAACTAATAAAAACTTTCATACGACCGGGTAGAGGTCGCGTCCTATGAACTATATCGCTCTGTTCGATAACAAATCGCAACGCCTTATTTATCAGTTGAATACTCTCCTTATGTCCCATTCCTATCCAAATAGTTAAATAATATATACTCGGGCTAAGATTAATCGGTTCAGTTTTAATAAAAACTTTCTTCTTATCGGATTTAGCTAACGGGGAAAAATACAATTCGCCGTCTTCGTTAGTTAAATGAGATATCAGATCGTCGTATTGATCTCTTATATCGATGGAAATGCTCAGATCGTTTACCTTATCAAATATATCGATATCTATCTCTATTTCCAGAGAATCCCCCATTAATACCGCTCCGTCGTTATTTAATTCATGTCCTCCTGAAAAATATTTTAACGCTGAAATAATCGCCTTATTATTATAAATAACGCTTTCTGATAATTTATTTTGCTCGGCTTGGTTCAAAACCATATATCATTAATTACGTCTTGTATATTCGCCCGATTTTACATTTACTCCGTTTCGTAAAAGCATACCGACGTTGCATAAATTCTTTACCGCCCCCATATTGTGGCTCACAAAAAGCACCGTTCTCCCCTGATTTTTCGCCACATCGTCCATCTTACCGAGGCATTTCTTCTGAAACTCGGCGTCGCCTACGGCTAATACTTCGTCTAAGATCAGTATATCCGAATCGAGATGCGCCGCGACGGAGAAAGCCAACCGAACGTACATACCGGAGGAGTATCTTTTTACCGGCGTATCGATAAACTCTTCTATTCCGGCAAACGCGACAATCTCGTCTAGTTTTCGGTCTATTTCGCGTTTTTTCATACCCAGAATAGTTCCGTTCAGGTAAATATTCTCTCTACCGGTCAATTCGGCATGGAAACCTGTGCCTACTTCCAAAAGCGACGCGATTCGCCCTTTGATCTTTATCTGTCCTTTAGTCGGCGTGGTGATCCGCGATAAAATCTTGAGCAGCGTCGATTTGCCGGCGCCGTTTCTACCGATGATGCCGACCAGATCTCCTCTGTTTATATCAAACGATACATCGCTTAGAGCGTAAAACTTTCCGCTTTTATAATCTTTTTTCCCGGACAGAGAAACGGCGGCGTTTGGATCGTCTTTGCCCCGTATGCGAGCCCACCACGACTGCAAATCCTGATACAAAGCGCCGTATCCGATCGTTCCGAGATTGTACTCTTTATAAACGTTTTCCGCTCTAATTACTACTTCAGACATAATCTTTAATCCGCCTTGATTTTTCTCAATAACTCTTCCCGATATAATCCTTAATTACAGCTTTGTTTGAATAGTATTCCGATGAAAATTGCGCTTTATATTGACCAACGTTGTACAAAAATATTTGTTCCATATGCGTCGTTTCCTCTCCCCAAAAAACTCGGGACAAATTTTAGATCGTTGTAAACTTATATCACTTTTTATAAATTTTGTGAAGAAAAATATTTATGCTTAGAATTTTATACAACTTTTTTATTTTCCTCTTCATTCAATATATTTTTTACTATTTCCCCTATTCTTATTTTCGATTTCTCAATAAAAATATCGCTCTTAGCGTTTATCTTATCAAATAAAACAATCGGGAAGGACTGAATTCTGTCCGCAAGAAAATCTATTTCAAAATAACATTTCTTCTTCGCAATTTCGATAATTTCCTTCCATCTGAAATCATAATTCATAGAAATCGAACATATATCAAACACATCCTTTGGCTCGTCTCTACTAATAACGGCTGTGATTTTATTTGCAAGAATATTAAAAATATTGTCTATTCTATAACCCTCTTTAGATTTCTCGATCTTACCGTAATGAAAAACTCTGTCGTTTACAAAATCAATTTTTAATTTCCTATTAAAAAGTATCCTTATAAAATCTCTTGTATCTACTAAATACTCAAAATCAAATCTCTTGTTTTTTATAAATTCTAGGAAATCTCTCGCATAATCTCTAAATAAATCGTTATCGGCGCAAAAAAAGTCCAAATCGTCGGAATAACGATAATCCAAATAAAATCTATGAATACATGTCCCGCCGGTCAAATAAAATCCCGTATCTATTTCCATCAAATTTCTTAGTATAACATTCTGTTCCAAATACAAAATATCATAATCGGCTATACCTTCCATGGTCTAACCCCTTCTTTCGGCTCTCTAAATAACACAGATAAAACTAATTTTATCCGTTCCGATATTCTTTTATCAATAACGTTAGTCGGCAAATATTCCTTAATCTGCTCCTTTGAATAGAGAGATTTCAATCTCGCGCTTGGAAAAGAACTGTTTGATAATATTTTATAAACTAAAAATTTATTAAACGAAACGTCGTTATCCTTGATATTTTTTTCTATAGTCTTCTCGTCAATTTTATAATCGTTCCAAAAACATTCCTTAATAATTTCGCTAATTGAATTTTGCATGACAAATTCTCCAAAAAAAACATTTCAACCTAAATAAAAAGCAACTCGTCAGTTTTTTGGGGAATAACAAATAATTTACTAATTAAAAATATTTGTTTCATATGTGTCATTTTATTTATCCCATATGCGCCAATTTTCCCACCTCAAAAAACCGACAGAGTACAAATAGAAGTATTATTAATCTAACAAAAAAATTACTTCTCAAATCCTATTGAAAAACTACCAATAATTTTCAACAACAATTCTTTATAAACGTTCAATCTTCCATAAATTTCGTTAAATATTTCGTCGTTATATATTCTTCCATACAACCACGTTTTTATAAGCGATCTTTCTAAAATCCTCTTTTGCTTCGTCAAAATTTATCAAATCGACTTTATGAGGTATTATACTCTCTTCTACTTCGCTCTCCACTTCCCTTTTTTTCATCATAAAATCTTTTTTACTTATATTCTCGATTCCTATATCGTAATCTGAGCTCCTGCTATACGAATTTCCGGCTCTCGAACCAAACAAAAATATCTTACACTCTATATCCGAAAAAGTTTTTAACACGATATCTTTTAATAACTCCAGATATTTCTTTTCATATTCATAGTTTACCGAACAATCCATCTCACACCCTATCCATAAAAGTTTTTTCTACTTTCTCAAACATTAACACGCCGATAATAAATACCGCAAGCGTTACCGCCGCGCCGACGCCAAGATAAAACCAATTCATTTCGCCGGAGCCGATCGCGCCGTATCTAAAGGTTTCTACTATGGAAGTCATCGGATTGAAAGCGAATACTATCCGCCATCTTTCAGGAATTTGCGAAAGAGGATAGACGATAGGAGTGGCGTACATCCAAAGTTGAATCCCGAAACTAACTAAAAACGTCAAGTCGCGGTATTTGGTGGTAAGCGAAGATATAACAATTCCGACTCCGAGACTTAGTATAGCCGTCTCCAGTATCAATAACGGAAACAGAAACAACGTCCAATTCGGCGCTACTTTTGAACCGACAATTACATAATATACGTAGAATCCGATAAAAAGAGCCAGTTGTATAACAAATTTTATCAAATTCGACAAAACTACCGAAATAGGGACGGTTAATCGCGGAAAATAGACCTTACCAAATATATTGGCATTAGCGATAAAGGTCGTCGAGTTTTTATTAAGACACTCTGAAAAATAGTTCCAAAAAAGTATGCCGCTCATATAAAACAACGGCTGGGGGACTCCGTCGGTTGGAATATTGGCGATATTGCCGAATATAATAGTAAAAACTACGGTCGATAATAACGGCTGTATAATATACCAAAGCGGTCCGAGCAAAGTCTGCTTGTAGTACGCGACAAAGTCCCTTCGCACTAAAAGCATAGCGAGATCCCAATAATGAGCAAGCTCTTTCAAATACCCGACTTCGAATATTCTATTTTTTGACTTTATTATCGTCGTCCACTCTTCTCTGGTTTCCACCGCGATTCGCCCTTTCTTATAATACGCCCGGTTGAATATTTTACGCCCAGCGCCTAATTTTAACTAATATATATTATGTTTCATGTTAAAAGTCAATTTTTAATTCTTAATATTTGCGACCGTCGTTTTTTTTATAAATTGACACATATGGAACATAGAATTCTTGGGAATAAAATCGACGCATACGCGCCCCGCCGCGCTTTGATGAAAAATAAATTGACACATATGCGCTAAAGATAAAATCGACGCATATGCGCCGGGTACGCGGCGAATCATCGCTTGTACATTATACACCGTTGCATATCGCCGCTTATGTAAAAAACGGGAATTCCCGTTTTGAATATACTAATACACCTATTGTCTGTAATGATTTGTTATAGCGATTATTTCTACTTCTTCCTTATCCGTATATATGAAAAGCGCTCTATATTTTTTATCTAAACGAAAAGAATATATTAATCTCTGTTTC
>Ga0208694_1001884_pt1 | contig 23834 bp, 19 predicted proteins | sample AD_UKC078_MetaG_FD_184442 | JGI IMG/M metagenome (GOLD analysis project Ga0208694, IMG submission 184442) | Active sludge microbial communities of municipal wastewater-treating anaerobic digesters from USA - AD_UKC078_MetaG (SPAdes) (version 2) | ecosystem: Engineered > Bioreactor > Anaerobic >...
TATCAGTCAATGAACTACAAGGACCCCTCTTGGTGTCGCATTCTGTTCTTGATAGTCATGATTATCATCACGATGATTATCAAGTTAGTCCTTGGGATCCATATTTTCCAGAAGAAGACCCTCCAGTTGAAGAAGAGACAGGCAACGCTAACGACTATTCAGCGAGCGATATTAGAAGTTGGCTCAATAATGAATTTTATTCTTGGGCTTTCTCCACCTTTGAGAAATCAATGATTACAACAACGCTCGTTGACAACAGTCAAGCATCAACGGAAAATCGATACGGTCTTTCTCTCTACCCTTGCGATGATACTAACGATAAAGTTTTCTTGCTTACTAGCAAAGATATTGTTAATTCTAGCTATGGGTTCTCAACTGAATACACTTCTTCAAATACCAGACAAAAAATAGGGACTGACTACGCAAAAGCTATGGGGTTACAAGATTATTTCGTTTCTGACTCTAGTATTTATGCTAATTTTTGGTTGCGCTCACCTCATAATTTTGAGTATTCTGTCGGACGAATTAGTTTTGATGGCGGTGCTTACGATTACCAAGTTAACGACACAACCTATGGAGTCGTTCCAGCGATTAGATTAGACATTAATAACTAAGAGCATTAAAACTTCTGATTTATAACTTAATTTATTGTTTATAATCTGACCTCCATCGTGAAGTTTCGACAATAAAAAAGACGGACAAGCATCCGTCTTTTGTTTAAACATTTATCAGTTACTCTTCAGGCGTATCTTCTTTTTGTTCAACTGGTTCTTGCGAAGCTTCTTCTTTCACTTCTTGTTTTGGTTCCTCTTTAGGAGCGGGCGAAGGTTTAACAGGCTTCACCAATTCTGCAACTTCAAGTTTGACAAGACGAGCCTTATCTTTCAAAGCAAAAGCCATAAAGACTGCAGGGGCTACCGACATGAAAACGAAGATAGTGGGCAATAATGACCCAAATATTAATGCGCCATTTAATAGGGTAATGGAAAATATTGTGATTGTTAAAGCGGTAATTAAGATACTGACGAGGACACCAATTAAGGAGACCATCAATACAATATTATGGATGCGTTTGAAATCAGCCTTTTTAATAAAAGCCATCATCGTTAGGGAAGTAGCTAAAGCCAGAAGCGGCCAAATCATCGAAATCAACAAAGCGATCGCAAGTGCACCACTTATTCCAGCAAGGCAAAGGCTTGCAGTTTGGTAAACAAAAGCAAGCGAAGAAGCGATGTTAATCATATTGCCGATATAGATTAGTTTGCGATTTTCCGATTTAACGGCATATGGAACAAGCAACAATCCGACAGCGAGGGGCAAGGCGAAGACCATGGCTTCCATAGGAATGGCAGGATTCATGTTGGCCGCTATAGCAAAGATTAAGTCGTAAAGGAAAACAAAACCTAAAAGACCCAATCCGACAAAGCCGACAGTTAACAATGCTTTGTGATTTTTCATATCAAAAACCTCTTTTATTAAATAAATAATAGCAATTAATAGGATGTTATCAAATAAAAATAATGTAATCCCGCAAATGTCATAAACTATCAAAAATCAAACAACCTTCATAAAACTTGTTTGTTTCATGAAATAATTATTATTCTAAAAACGCCGAATTCAAATTCAACCTTTTATTTTATAGCGTTTTCCAACAAACACTTACTCTTTTGAGTAATATGTACATTTCGCGATTGAAAAACTAGAAAAAGTAATTAGCAATCGATTTAATATCGATGATCATATCCAATATCGTGTGGGGATACCTACACGTCAAATTTGAAACTTATTTATAACAACATAGTTGAACAACAAACCGAAGAAGAGATACAAAATTCGTTTTATAATCCGTATGGCCAACCCTTAACACTAATTTGACTTACACCAAAGTTATAGCATTGGGATGACTTATACGGAAAAGCATTCAGGCGAATTTCGAAATAAGCCATCTCTGGGTTGGCTATATAAAATTTGATTTCTGTAACGTTAGCAAAGCTACTCTGTTGTTCATAGGTTTGCATACCTAAGTAATAACCCTCGCTATCGTAACTATAGATATGGAATATTGGTTTGTCTTTATATTGATTGGCGTTTTGACTGTTTCCATGAACTTGGCTAACAGTTAATCTTACCTCGGTTTTTAACCATGAATTAAGTAATGGAGACTGCAATCCATAATATAACTGTGAAAACTTAAATCCTCCTCCTGAAGATTCTGCATAGAAATCGGAAGAGGTGGCTCTTTTATTATTGCCCATAATGAATGACCAGTATGGTGGTAGGGATGAAAAGAAATCATAATTTACCCAACTAGTGATATCCACTGGTGTGATATTATTTGGACCACTGACAGAAGTATTGCCAATAGGTAAACTCTCACCTCTAGAGGGAATTGGGTCTTCGCTTGGATTTGGATCAACAGTCTTTTCAGTAATGGTGATATTGACAGTATCATTTTGCTCATCGTTGTCTAATGAAGCATTTCCGTTCTCATCGACATAAGCTGTAACCACAGCATTTCCCGCGTTTACACCAGTTATTCTTCCGTTACTAACTGTTGCAACGGATGTATTTGAGCTTAACCATGTCACAGTTTTGTATGTAGCATTGTTCGGCAACACAGTTGCATATACCATATCAAAACTATCTTCCTCAACGGAAAGGCTAGTGGCATTGATACTCACACTAGCAACCCAAATAGTTGGACTTGGAGTCGTTCCTGAAACAGTTACCGAACAAGTTGCGTATTTTTCATTTATATCTCTTTGAGAGTTTAAATTTTCATCTACATAAGCAGTAATAGTGGCGCTTCCTGCATTTATAGCAGTAATGTTTCCATTAGTCACTGTAGCGACAGTGGTGTTGTTACTTACCCAAGTGATTGTCTTTTCAGTTGCGTTACCCGGCAAGACAGTGGCAGTTAATGCTATCTCTTCATTTATTCCAATATTTAATGAAGTTTGACTCAATGTCACACTATTCACTGGCACTGGATCAATAACTGGTTCAAGAACTATGACAGTGCAAACGTCAAATGGTTCACCAGGATCAGTGAACATGTTGTTATTTAAATTTAAATAGACCGAAACATCGGTAGTGCCTTCCGATAGTGCGGTGACAGTACCTTCATTAACTGTAACAATTGAACTATCATCAACAACCCAAATAAGATGTGGATTTTCAATGTCATTTGGTTCAATAGTGGCTATCAATGTTTCTACTTCATTAACTTCCAACTCTAAAGTGTTTTTATTAAGTGTGATTGAATGGTTATCTTGTATTCCATTGCATGCCGCAAGTGTTAGGCATGAAACGCCAAGTAAAATTAATAGTGATTTTCTCATAGTGCGTAATCCTCATTCAAACTGTGTTAAACAGTCAACTATAGAATTATAACAAGTTATGATTCTTTTCCTACTTATTATTTCTACCTATCCGATTTTTGCTCATATTATCTGAGAAAATTTTAACAATTTGTTCATTTATAATTTATTAGCAAAGCAACAAGGTAACCAGATTAAACGGCGCGATGTTGATGTCATAGTTTCTTCAGTTCTACTTGAAGAAGCCAAAGAAGGAATGTCTTTAAAAGAAATGTTTGAACTCGTCATCCCTTTATTCGAAAATCCAGATTCTATTTTTGCTTTGGAAAAATTAATGATTCGATGCGGAATCGAAGAAGAAAAAGAAGGGATGGCTTTTTCCTTTGAAAAGGCAATGTTGGATATTAGATTTTATTCTGCTGATGAATTGCCGAAAATTGATGAGGAGTCATTTGAAGGCATAACAAACATTGAATATGATGTAGATTGCTCCAACTGTGAGTATTTTAACAACGACGATTTAATTAGTCTTTTAAACGAATAGTAATAATAAAAGAAATAATTCCGATGTATCATCTAATGAAAAATGAATTTAAAAACATAATTATTAAAGATAACTTTTATCAATCGTCCTGTTTTTTTCCAATGCCACTGACCATGATTGGCACTTTAACTGAAGATGGTAAGACAAGTTACGGATCTTACTCTTTAATATTTCCTTATTACATTGCAGGTAAAGAACACTATGCCATGGTGCTTGAATGCCGCAACACAAGTAATACTGCTAAGTCACTATTAAGAACAGGCAAATGTTCGATTAACTTCATCCCAGGGAATAAGAAATGTTTCCAACAAGCAGTCAACTGCGGTTTTCCTGGAGACACTCCGGAAGAGAAGATGAAGAATTTCAAACTAACTCCTATTGATGGATTAAGACAAAAAGAGAACCCTAATGAAGTATTTCCAAAAGTGCTTGATGAAGCTATTCAAGTTTTTGAGTGCACATGGTGGAAAGAACTAGATAACGCTCAAGATGATAAAGTCTTAGATGATTATGAAGGATACAAATTCCATAACTTTAACGGCATTACTTCTAGATTTGGTGCTCACTTCATTTTAATCATCGATAAGATTCTCATTAAAGAACAATATGAGAAATCCATCTTAGAAAAAGCCACTAGAAAGAACTACGCTCCTATTCCTACTAACTGGGGATATCGCGATAGCGCTAACTTTTGGTGTTCAAAATTTAAAAAGCCATACTCTTTAGAGATTCCAAAGAGAAATGTTGATTTAGAATCATTAAGATATACAGCACTAAGACTAAACACTAATGTCAAATTCACTGACGATGCATTAATGGTAATCAGTGGCGCTCCACGAGCGTTCCTCAAACTAATTCTAAAAGGTTGTGCTGAATGGGCAGAACAAAAAGGCTACTCAGTCATAACTGAAAAAGAGATGGCAGAGATGAACGAGGAACGAAAAGCTAAAAAGAAGAAAAAATGATTGGAGTATTTTTATGTCATTAGAAGCTTTGCTTAAAAAATATCAAGCCGTTCAATATGTAATTGGAAGATATTATTATTGCTCGCTTGATTCAAGACCGTGGATTCTGGATTTTACCACTCCGTTCTTGTTGATTGTCGAAGAGGAAAGCTTTTTTGAAAAAGCTTGGACAAAATTGATTAAAGACCTTGCTGTCTATTTACAGCAAAAATATCCAAAGACAAAACAAGAGTTGCTGGAATTTAGAACGGAATGGTCAAAAGCCTCAATATATTCTGAAATCAAAAGTTTTACGAATATGGTAGAACTAGAACCAACACTTTATTTAAGTGTTAATTATACTGCTTTGCACTCTGCGTGGTTTGTTCAATATCTTTTAGATTTCTATAGTATAGATAAAAACGATTGTTTGCTTATTGTACATAAACCCCCAAAAGCAGAGCCAATGGAAATTCAAATCGCTCTTGAAGAAAGTGTTATTGAGGATTTTAAAATGTATTTGCAACACAAGGGGCTTGACATGGAAAAAAGTGAAAGAATCGTAAAAGGCCTTAAAGCAGTAAATCGTATCATGGCGAAAACAAATTACAGTTACAACAATTTCTTCCTATTTGACAACATAAATATCTTCTCAACTTATAAAAGCAAATTTATGCAAGAGAAAGAAAAATATGCTCTTCTGACTGAAAAACAAAAAAATGCCATTCGAAGGTATTTAGACTATTTGGCTGGTTATTTTATCAACAAGCGAAACATTTGGGAAGTAACCCATCTTTTATGCAATGAAGATCTTACCTTTACTAAACCAAATGGAAAGATTGTCAAGACAACTGTTATTGACATTCTCGAAGAAGATGAAAATATTTAGTTCCCAGTCATAACAGACCTTCTTTTCATTGAGTAAAAAACTATATTTGGTATAATCTACCCGAGGTAAACCCTATGAAACCAATCAAACTATTATCATTAGCAATGGTATTCTTATCTATGATTACAGCCTGTGGTGGTTCCACTGCTTCATTGGAATCCATTGAAGTCACCGCTGGTGAAAATACTAAAGTAAGTTATGTTGAAGGCGAATCTTTTGATGAAACAGGAATATCTATTTTAGCCTATTACAGCGATGAAACCAGTAAGAACGTTAATAACTTCACCTTTCTTCCAGAAGGTCCTCTAACAGTCTCTGATACTCAAATAACGTTCTACTACACGGAGAATGAAGTTACCAAGAGTGATGTTCTTGCTATTACTGTTGATGCTATCAGCAACAAAGTACTAACTAGCATCGCTGTTAGTGGTGATGTGAGAACCGAATATAGTGTGGGTGATCTGTTTGATCCCAGTGGTGTTGTAATCACTGCCACATATGATGATGCTTCAATTAAAGAAGTTACCAACTATACCTATAACCCAACAGGTACTTTAACTGTTGATAACACCGCTGTTGTGTTCTCATACACTGAAGGCAGTGTCACCAAGACAACTTCTTTAAGCATCACTGTTGTGGGTGGCCAAACTAGCCCAACCCATTTAGGCAATAAGACAATTGAAGAAGTTAGAACATTATGCGAAACATATGTAACTGAAACGAATGTCGCCGATATCGGTGTTGATATGACTCGAACAGTCACAATCACCTCTTTGGCGATTGAAAGATTCTCTCTTGTTAAAACCAAGTCTGCTTTTGGCTTAAATGTCTCTGCTCCTGGCAAAGTCATCATGGCGGATTCCACTGGATATATTGCTTGCGCTTCTTCCACTGGCCAAGGTTCTTTGTTTTACAAAGTTGATGATCACGCGGGTGAATCTACTTCTAAATATACTGTCACTGGATATTTATCCATCTACTTAGGACAACCTGAAATCTATGTTCCAGGTAACACTTATACTTTTAACTCATCCTTAAATGTCAACTATGATCCTTTCACTGTCGCGGAAGATGAAATTGACATCAACGAGTTTTATACCTTAGCTAGAGATAATAATTACAATTGTGCTGGACATGGATACGAAGGTATCTACACTGTTACAGGAGTTAAATGCTTAGAAAAGAGTGGTGATGTTTATCTCTTCACTGATGGCGAAAAGGTCGTGAAAGTCGTTCGAGATCGAGTTTCTTTCTCTATTGGTAGTACCTACGATATTGTTGGTATGATTACTCTTCAAAACTATTCACCTGCTTTAAGAGCTTTAAAGGTTCGCTTTAGTAGTGAAGTGGTTGGCGATGTTGATACTACAAAATCAGTCAGCACGACAATTACTGATTTCAAAAAGAAACAAGCAAGCCAAGAAGATACATTTGATAGATTTGATTCATTCATTATGGACTATGGGAATCTTTATAAATCCACTGTTTATGTTAGTTACTACACTGTTGCGGGAAAATACTATGTCACTCTCGCTGATACCGATTATTCAAATGATACAACTCTTATTTCATCAAGAACGACCGCTCAAAATGAAAAAGGGATGGTGGATCTTGAAAACTCTTCCTGCTGGAATGTTTATTGGGGTCAATTAGAGCAATACTGTGTCTTAACTGACTATGCTGATTACCCAATCGCAGTTGAACTATATTTCACTGCCTGGCAATTAGATTATTTGGCTAGCAAGCCAGTTTGGAAAGTATACGTAATCGAAGGTTTAATTCCTTCCGTTGAAAATTAATACATTTCAAAAAAGCTTCACAATTAGTGCATTAATATTCACAAAAATAGCAGGTGTTCCTGCTATTTTTTCAAAGAAAAGGAATCATTCAATCAGCATCAAACAAAAATTTAGATTTTGTGAATGATGTTTGGTACTAAAATATGAACATTAGAGTAGTTGGTAATCATCAACCCTGTACGTTTTATGTAGATTTGATGTTATTAAATTATTAATCACTGTGAGGAGTTATTATGTTTTTTAAATCCATCTTTAAATCTATTAAAACTTTTAATTGGAGATTATGGCTTGTCTTGGCTACTACATTATTAATCCCTGCTTTGTACCAAACAATCAGAATATTCTTTTTAGGCGATATGCCAAATGATTGGGGAATAAATATTGCTTCTCAATTATCTTGGTTAATCTTCTTTATGAAATCATTGAAGAAGCATTCATCCTTCCTCTTTTCTTTTTGTTGGGTAAATCATTGAGATTTAAAAGTGAATTGGAGAATAAAACACGCACAGGATTATTAATTAGTGGTGGTGCCTATTTGGTCTTATCAATTCTTATCATTTCTTTAGCTAGGCCTTTGAGTACTTGGATGGCTAGCGATCCATCAACAATGGATGCAACTGTAACTTATATACGTTTAGAAAGTGTCGCCTCTACGATTAGAATTCTTTCAAAATTCATCACCGTTCTTTTAATTACTATTAACAAAGATAAATACATGTATATCCTCTTAGGAATTCAAACAGCATTATCCATTTTACTTGATATATTTCTTATTTCGAAACTCCCTTTTTCCGCCAACATGGGAGTAAACGGAATTGCTATTTCGAATATTGCGGTTTCTATTGTTTTAGTTATTGTTGCTATTTTATTTTTAAAACGAGAAGACATAAATATTTTTAAAAAGAAGAAACTAGAATTTGGATGGCTTAAAGAATATGGGAAAATTGGATTATTTTCAGGCCTCGAATCTCTTGTAAGAAATATTGCTTTTATGCTTATGGTCTCTCGCCTCGTCAACGTTATTGCTGAACAAGGCACATATTGGGTGGCAAATAATTTTATTTGGACCTGGCTTTTGCTCCCAGCAACCGCCTTATACGATGTTATAAAAAAGGAAACCGCTGAAAACAAGGATAACATTAAAACCAAAACACTTGGATATATCACTATTTCAACTTTGTTTTCTTTGGCTTGGTTTATTTCAATACCTTTGTGGAAACCTTTCATACAATATGTCCTTAATAGCGATGCCTATGAAGCTATTTTTTATGTTGTTTTAATCCAGTCTGGTTTTTATGTTGTTTATATTTTTAATTGCATTTGTGATGGAACAATATACGGACGCGGCAAAACAATATATATGATGATTGAAAGTATCTTCACCAATGGTATTTACTACTTAACGATGTTTATACTATGGAAAACAGGTGTTTGGATTCCATCATTAACTGGCATAGCCTTGATGTTTGGTATTGGTATGGCAATCGATTTCATTCCTACTCTCGGATGTTATCTCTATTTGCTGAAAAAAGAACAGGTAAAAATCATTTTCAATATTTATAGATAGCGTTGAACAAAAAACGAAAAACGATATTAACGATGAAAAAGTTTTGTAAAAGCCAAGAACAAAGCGAATAATGAGATTGAAAATAATAAAAAGGAGTGACTATCAAACACAAAAAAATTATTTTCCTGTCGACTTTCGCTGTGCTTGGACTTGCAACGTCTTTGATAGCTTCCGCCGCTGATGGAATAATGTTTGAAGCAACGAATGCTTCAGTTGGTAATTATTCCACAAGTGCCTCCACTTACTAAAACGGCATCACTGCCACAAGCGGAACATCCTTGATTGGTCAACTACATGACCTAATTAGTACCACGCATAAGACTTACACAACCTATAGTGATTGTAGTAATCCGACCAACATCTATGCGACTGATCCTGGTACATCCTCTTCCTATGTGATAGATTTCTACACCCAGAACAACATTGCCAAAGCATGGGGCACCATTGAGGAGGGTTGTGGATAAATAACACATATTGTTATGGTTTTCTTTTTTACTTATGCTTGGGACATTTTTGGGGACAAAAGTTGGAGTTGATTAGCTGATATGATAGTATTAATTCGCAGCAGGAGCATAAAACGCGTTGTTTAATGCGACACCTATGTTGATTTATCAAGGAGTGGTGTGCTGCACTTAGTTTAAGTAAACAAATAAAGAAGGCGAGGTTTATGTATGGCTAGAGAAATTTTTGATTATAGCAAGTCAAATCCGAATGACTATGAATATTATGGCTTCCATCTCAAAAACGGAAGATATCACATTGATACTAAAAGATTAAAAATACTCCATTGTGATGGGTGTTTTCCCAAAGAACTTTTCACTGCTCCAAGAAACACGCACTATTTTGTTCCTAGGTATAAGAATAAATCTAACTATGCAGTTAATGTTTTGACTGATCAAGTTAATAGGCTCACTTGCGACTGGAATACTGAATACAAAGCTGCAATTAGTAATTTGGTGACACCAGAGCAAGTCGGAGAAAACGTTAGAGTTAATGAATTGGCCCATACTTCAAGCGCCGATGATTTTGAAGACATTGAGTTCAATTCCATTCTTGCGGGAGCTAAACGTCAGAAAAAATACGGTGAAGTAATTAAGAGTATCCATTTGCAATATTTGCAAAAGATTTTTACTGAATTATTTAGAACAATCCTCCTAGTTATTAAAGAAAGAGGGTATACAAATGATTTGGATTTTACATATAAATCTTTCTTTTTCCATGTTCAGAACAGGTTTAATGCTGAGACCAAAAAAGCGAATCCTTTGTATAGGTTACCTCATTATCGCTACTTCGATATTTTGAATAAAATTGATAACTTTTTAAAACATAATACTGTAATGGCCTACAATGCATTAGCAAACAACCCTTTTGAAAAAGACGAGAAACTCAAAAAGTTCCAGTCAAAATTTGTTTATTCATCAAAAGAAGCCGGATTTGCATATGAAAATGGCATGTATGCAGGTAACTGGTTAAAGATTGGACCTGAATTTGTTGATGAAATGTTAAGCAATCTTTATGAATTTGTAAAAGAGTTCTGTGAAATGATGTACGGAGAGGATGCCGATGAAGCTCATTGGAATTCGGACGAATCTCTTTTGAAAATTTTAAAAGATAATTTCTACGACATCATGTAGAATTATAAATGCAACGAATAATCTAGCCTCAGCTATATGGAGGAGGACAAGATTATGAACAGTTGCTACTCTTCCAATAAAATCATGGAAGAAATCAAGTGTCGCATTAAAGACAAGTTCAAGAACCAAGAAAATTTTGGTAAAGAACTTGGTGCGAGTCGTAAGACCGTGAGTCGAATTCTTAATCACGGCACTGACATCTCCACATTCTTCAGAATATGCAAGATACTTGGTATCGACGGAATATCAATCGACTGATATTCCTTTTTTGTTACCATTTTGAGGACAAAACAACATTTCAGTTGTTAATTGACTAAAATAATTACCAAACACGCACACGCTTGTTGTAAAATTATTCCAAAGGATATTTTAATGGCTTATTTGTTTATCTCTTTTGCCGATAGACTCGACAGAGACATTTCTACAAAGAATGAACTTTTTGGCGATTCGTTGAGAAGCCAATTTAACAATCTTCAAAAAAGAATTCCACTAAGGAGACAAACGAATAATTTTCAAAGAATTGTTATGAATATCATGGCAAAGGAACTTTATAAAACTTTAGTTACAACTGAAGATAAACCTGATAGCGAAGAATGACTGATAGTTAAATATGGCCAGTATTCCAAAAGCGCATCACAGATTAGAGCATAGAGACATGACTGTTCGTGAATATGAGCAGTATTTAATCATGCACCCTCGTTGGCATAGTTTAAAAGCTTTAATATGTGTTGAATGTGGTGATGAAATAGCGTACTGCTCTGGAGATATTAAAGGTTCTTACTTTAAGCACAATCCGAGTAGTGCTGGCCACAGTTATTGTTCTTTATATCATGAAGGATCTGAATCTAAAACAAATGAATCATTAATTAGAAAAAAGCTTTTTAAAGAAGAAGATATTTCGCTTAATTTTGAACTGAGGATGACTAACGGTAAATGGAGCAGCTTGATAACAATTCCTCCATTTAAAAATAACGAAATAGAGACTAACGAAAGAAACAAAACAACTTTATTTGTAAGAGATTCGTATAGAAGAACAATTGAAATACCTGTCGATAGAGAACACTTTTCAAGTGGAGAGATGAAAAGAATTGGCTTAGAAGGATTCCCATCAAGCATTAACATTGCAATTAAGGGAAATAGCTCAAGTCATAACATTTCATATACCATGGACGGCTTTTCACCGAGGAATCAGATTTATTCAACATTAATTACTCAAGACTATTCGAGTGGTGGATCAGGAACTATAAATCTGTCCAAAATTAAAATGTTTAACTGCAAAAAGGTATCAGGAAGAATCTATATAGGAAGACATTATTTGTTGTTTGAATATGGGTATTATGGCTTTAGAAATACTTTTTCTAGTGATGAAGCTATTGTTAAAGAAGTGATTTTACCAAAGGATCCAAAATTTAATTACTCTGTTTACGATGTGATTTTTAAAAACGTTACCGAAAAGACCGTAAGATTCTGTGAAGATAGAGATTGTGAGCTTATCGAAAAAAGTGACGCAGTTATTATTTGGCCTCCAATTAACTCTATAGGTAATTATAAATATTTTAGAAATTCCGATACAGAAATGTTTTTAACATTTGAGCACGACAATGAAACACTCGATATGTTCACACATTCAACAAAATACATTTTCTTTAAAGTAGATAATATCAATGCAAAGGCTTTTTACGTGACCGCTTTAAATAGTAAATTCGCTCCTAAAGAACAGGCTATTTGCAAAGAAGTTGAAATGCTGGAATCTAATTTCAATCCTGATACGCTAAACTATCTTTTTACCAAGGGAATATTAAATAAGCGAATAGATGAAAAGAAATACACACTCAAAAAGAATGAAAGTGTAATCTCAATTTTAAATAGATTAGAAATCGAAAAATACATATGTCCAAATATTCAAAAAACGACAAGCAATGACGAAATACTGGCGATGATTAGGTATTCTGAAAAGCTTGTTCCATTTAACGAAAACGAATATGAATATTTAGCCGATAAATATCGTGATAACTCATTGATAAGCAACTACTTAGATTCTTGTTTAGAATACAAACGCATAAAAGAGAATGTTAAAGACTATTTGATGGAGGAAAAACTATGAGATTAGAAGATTTAAATGATGAAGAGTTAAGAGTCTTTCTTGAAGGACAGAGCGTCCAATTCCTTAGGGATCTTTTTACCAATGTAAATAGTCTTAGAGATAAGTTAAAAGGTTTTAGGCCTAATAAAGCTGATAAAACCATTTTGGTTAATACATGCTTCAATTTAATTAAAAGAGAAAAGAACCAGAAGTTAATTCAAATTCTCACAAATAGATATAAAGACTATGTTAAAGAAATCAATGAAACCATAGAAAAAATGGAAAACGATGGATATCCTCACGATGCCGCTTTTGCAATTATGGTCGAAGCGAGTTTTAATCCTTCTTTTAGAAAGGTGTTTTACAAATTAGAAGATATTTCTGAAGATGTTCAAAAAAGAACTGATGAATTGATAGAATTGATTGCGATTATCGATATCAGAGCATCTAAACAAATTGATAAAAAAACAAACCCTGAATTAGAGGGAAGAATAGAACTACTAGAAAAAGAGAACAGCGATGTCTCAAAAACTATCAAAGAATTAGATAAAACAAACGTTAAACAAGACAAAGCTGTTTCAGATTTAGATATTAAAATTGATCAAATTAAAAGGGAATTAATTTTAAGTATCGACACAAAAGCAACGGTTGAACAATTAAATCAAAGAATAGATGGCGTTTTGAATAAATTGAAAACCGAACTTAAAGATTTATCTAAGAGTGAGGAAATAGTCTCTTTAAAAGAAGAGATTAAAGAGTTGAGAGAAAAATTAAATTCACTTCCACAAGTTAAAAGAGCGGAAATATATAAGTTTGAGCATATTAAAGCTCCTAATTTTGATTCGATGGAAGATTGCGAATACTTAGCTGATGATATTGGCGATGTCATTGAACATTTGGTAGATAACGACTCATTAGATGTGTTTAGAGAATACATTGTTGAGACATTATACGGGAATAAACCTATAGTTACTACTTCAAAGCTTTCCGATTTGGTGGCGGATATTTATGCTTCCGTTTTAACTGGAGGCGAGTATTTTTCCATTGATATTGGCGAAGATTATTCCTTAAACAAGCTCGAGGATACAATCGACTCAATTGTCGGAGAGAAAACAAATGTTATTGTTTTAATTAAGGGCTTGTTAAACATTCACAATCATAGAACATTAATGAATTATCTCTCTAGCCATTCATTTACACACAAATTCATATTTGATATTCATTATGAAAAAGAAACAAGGTTTATGCCACTCGAATCCTTGGATGATTTCTACTTTTTGTTAGGAGATTTAAAGAATGGGCAAATTGAATATAGATACACCCATGTCTTTAGTGAAAGAAAAACCATAACTAATAATGGTTATGAAAAAACACTTTCTCAAATTGGAGTTAGCTTAAAGAGCACGGAATTATACAATGTTAAATTCTACGGTTTATTAGCTTATTCACTTATTCCGTTTATCGCTAATCACAACGATATGGATAAGTCAGAAGTCATTAATCAAATTTTAGATTTCTCCATCAGAAAAAAATGTGAGGCAATTTTGAATGATTAAACAAAACGACATTAATAGACTTTTTGAAACAATGTCGAAAGATATGAAAATTGTTCAGTTTGAAGGAGAAGACATATCTGCTTTTCGTCAACGTCTTTTGTATTCTGGCTTGGGTAAATGGATTATGCAATTATTTGCTGATAGGGATTTTGAAGATGAAGAAAATGATCAAGTGTCAAAATCTCATGTTACTATTTCCGCACTAGACATAATTAGATCCTTTAAAAAAATATCGCCAGAAGCTGTGGAGTTCTTCAAAGAAGAGAACAAAACGGTAAACGAAATAGAAGATATTTATCTAAATCTTGGTTATATCAATTCAGGAACATATACATTTAAGTACCCAACGAAACGCCAAAAGATAAATATGGGTCAAAGGTCATTGATTATTGATTTGGATACAGATGCAACAAGGTATTATGGTCTCGGATTATACGGAAAACTTAAAGATACTGATATTGGTTTAGAAGATGCTTACATCATTAAAGACAGTGCGGTTGATTACTTTAAAAAGCTAATAAAGAGTCTAAAGTTTGAGAACTTTGATTCTTCAAAAGGAAAAATCGAAATATATAACATTGAACATAATCGTTGGGATTTCTTTAATGATAAGTATTTAAAAGAGCACGAATATTCAATCTTGAAGATTGATGATGGCTTGGATTATAAAATAGTTAGATTATCAGGAGATGATGTTTTTTCGGCCTCTCTTCCTGTAATTTATTGCCATTCAGGAACAGACGACAACTTTAAATGGGAAGTATGGAGAGTGATTCTTGGTCTTTGTGCTTATAATGAAAAACCGGCTGTTGCAATGATTGAGAATTATTGTGTTAATGGCATTAAAGTGTCTTTCGGTGGTTATGTCTTGCCGTTTAATGAATTTGCTCTATTTAAATGTACGGCATGGCCTTTAAGAGATTCGCTGAACATAAATGAATTTGTGGCAGCAAAATCAATGGAAGAATCTATCATCAGTTTATTAAAGCATCTATCTATAGAAGTTATAAGAGAGGGAGAATAGCTATGGCGCGTGATTTAGGAATTAAAAAAACGCATGAATTAATGAAAACAAGATTAGCTGACTATATCACCAGTCAATATTTTGGTGAGAATCAACTTCTTTTAAATGCTGCTGACGAATTACTCGGCAGAGAAGGGAATCTATATCAAAAACCCTTTGTCGAATCGACCCCTTCATATGTAAAAATCGAAAATGGCATTTCTGATAGCGATATTAATGTAAATGTTAAAAAAGTATTTGAAGAATTAATTGATAACCGTTTAGGCGTTTTTAAAACTCCGTTCAAGCACCAAGTTCAAGCATTAGAAAATTTTGCTCATGGGAAAAATCTATTTGTTGCCACAGGAACTGGTTCTGGTAAAACAGAATGTTTTATGTGGCCAATTTTATATAAATTAATTGATGAAGTTTTGAATTCAAAACAGTCATGGAATCAAAGAGGCGTTAGAGCGATGCTTATTTATCCAATGAATGCTTTGGTTTCAGATCAAATTGCTAGACTTAGATCAATTATTGGAGATGAAGATAATAAGTTTTTAAACACTTTAACTAAATATGCTGGCGATATCAGAAGACCTCAATTTGGCATGTATACTGGTAGAACTCAATACCCAGGAAACTATCTTTCCAAAAGCATTAATCTTCAAATTGCCGAATCTTATGAGAAGAGCTATTTAATTCAAGATGATTTAACAGAAGACGAAAAAGCTGAGAAAAGAAAAGATATTGAAGGATTGAAAAAGATTCACAAATACCCAGCTAAAAATATGGCCGCTTTCGTTGAAGCTTTAAAGAATAACACATTAGATAAATATGATTCTTCAAATGACGCTGAGTTGATGCTTCGTTATGAAATGCAGCAACACACACCTGATATTTTGATTACAAACTATTCAATGCTCGAATATATGCTAATCAGAAAAGTAGAAAACAATATCTGGGAAGAAACCAAAAAATGGCTGTCGAATTCTGAAGACAACAAGTTGTTAATTGTTATCGATGAAGCCCACATGTATTCTGGCGCAAGTGGTGGAGAAGTTGCTCTCCTGATTAGAAGATTGTTTTCGCGTCTAGGAATTGATGACAAGAAAGTTCAATTCATAATGACCAGCGCAAGTATGCCAAATGAAAACGAGGATGATAAGAACTATATCTACAACTTTGCTGAAAATTTATCTGGATGTGATAAAAACTCGTTTGAATATTTGTTTGGTGAAAAAGAAGAATTAAAAGCTAAAGATGCAATTCCATTCGATTTGCATAAATTGGCTTCTTTGAAACTAAACACAACACTGCTAACAGATGAGGAAATTGAAAAGAATATCTGTATCTTTGCTAAAGAGATTTTTAATGAAAGTGTTGTTGGCAATGCTCAAAAATGGCTATTTGACAACATAACAAGATATAAACCGTTTGTGAATTTGTTCAATGTCTGTAGAGGAAACGCTGTTTCATATGAAGAATTGTTAACTGATGTAATTGGAATAAGCTCAGAAGAAGGAGAAAAAGCTCTAGATAATTTATTGCTGTTAGCTCCATTAGCAAAGGATGAAAACAATAATGTTTTATTTCCAGCGAGAATCCACCTCTTTTTTAGAGGGTTGAATGGTATCTATGCTTGTCTAAATCCAAATTGTGATCACAAACATGAAGGCGATGATGTTATTTTGGGCTCATTATTTACTCACGATGTTTCTCAATGCCCGTCATGCCATTCAAAAGTTTATGAATTAATCAACGACAGAAGATGTGGCGCACTTTTTATCAGAACGTATATCCACAAAAATCAAATCTATTCTCCTGAAATCAACTGTTGGAGTAAAAAAGGAATCGACGAAGAAAAAGATATGGTCGAATTCCCATTATATATTGCTCCTCTAAATTACGATTATGAGAAACGACCAAAAGACACTGAGGTGGCTTATTTCGATTTTAAATCAGGAAAATTGTATCCGAGAAATATCAATTCAGAGACATGTATCAAAGTACTAAAGAGTACTGTGTTAGAAGATGATGCGATTGTATTCAAAAAATGTCCAAAGTGTGGGAAACCATTCAGATTTATTGGCCTAACCGATTTTAAGGTAAAAGGAAATTTGCCTTTTTATAACATTACCAAGGCTCAGTTTGATGCTCAACCAATGGTTAAGAAGCCAAACAAATATATTCCAAACGGAGGAAAGAAAGTTTTGTTGTTCTCCGACTCTCGTCAGTCCGCCGCTATTCTAGCCAGAGATATGACGAAAATCGCGGATGCCGATTCTTTTAGGAGAGCCATCTATTTAGCCCTTCAAAAAGTTTATTTGTCTAATGGCGAAAACGAAATACCTATGAGTTGTTTGTATCCTGCTTTCTTAGAGGTTTCAATAGAGAAAAAATTAAGATTCTTCTATGGAAAAGATTTGGATACTTTTGAAAGCGACAAAGTCAAAATAACTAAGAGTTTGGAGAGGAGCAGAAGACTTAATAGACCAATTAGCTATTCTCGTCTGAGAAGTGAATTCAATACACCTTGTGGAATGTATCAAGCTGATTTGATTGAAATGTTTTGTAGCCCAACAATTAATTTCCATAATTTAGGGTTAGGATATATTGCGCCATTAGACGATAAATTGCTGGACTCATTTGATGAAATAGACGATTCTTCTTTAACTAAAGAAGAGTTCCAACAAATCTTCTTGGCTTTCTTATGCAATAGCTTTACAGACTCTTTCTCTTTTGATAACACAACACCAGAAGAGATAAGACGTGAAGTGAAATACATCAAAGGAAACCGTTATGGTTTTACTAAGAAAGAAAGTAAAACATATTTTAACGATAGAGTTAAAGAGAAATATCCACTTATTTATGAAAAGATATATGATGCAATAATTGATAATTTCTATAGACAAGAAGGGGAAAATTATTTCCTTAATCTTGAAACCGTGAAAATAGTGCTAACAGATGAAAATAAACTATGGGTTAGATGTAAAACTTGCGGTCAGATTCATCCGTTTGCAATTGATGGCACATGTTCTATCTGCGGATCATCCTTAATTGATTATCAAAAAGCCGATGACTTAAAACAAATTGACTATTGGAGAAAACCATTGTTTAGCGAAGAAGATGTTAAGTCACTAAACACAGAAGAACATACTGCTCAATTGTCTTTTAAAGACCAAAAAATAGAAACCTGGGCCAAAACAGAAGATTATGAAATGAGGTTCCAAGATATTAATGTTGAAAAAGATAATACAGTACCTATTGATATTTTAAGTTGCACAACAACGATGGAAGTTGGTATTGATATCGGCTCATTAACTGCTGTTGGTCTTAGAAACGTTCCACCACTAAGAGAAAACTATCAGCAAAGGGCTGGACGTGCTGGCAGAAGAGGAAGATCTTTGTCAACTATTGCAACATATGCTCAAGGCGGCCCACATGATACTTACTATTTTAATAAACCTGAAAAAATAATTAGAGGTAAGCCAAGGCGTCCTTGGATAGACATTCATAACGACAAAATTATTGGAAGACATTTTAATTTAATTGTTTTAACAAGGTTTTTTGAAACCAGTAGAGAATCTCTCGATGATATAAAAACAAGCAAATTTATAGAGATTTATCCAGCGTTCAAAGAATATGTTCGTCAAGTGACTTTTGATGATTCAGAAGTTGACACTTTATTTATAGGCGCTGACGTAGACGCATTAAAGAAAAAAATAATTGAAGAACTTGATAACCTAATTGTTTCTTATGACGATACAGAGGATACCGACTTCTTTGACGATTTGTTTGAAAAAGGCGTCTTGCCAACTTATTCATTCCCGCTTGATGTTATTGAGTTCAATATCGAAGATACTACTACTGGTGAAACAAAACTTTCACCTCAAAGAAGTATTGATATTGCAATTAACGAATATGCTCCAGGAAGAACGATTGTTGTTGATAAAAAGACATATAAGTCTGCTGGTATATATACTCCAATTAGAAGAAAAGATATTACAAACTTCTATAAACCGGCAGAACCATATTTTAATGAAGAAAACGGATATTTTAGCGAGATTTACATTTGTAGCAATCCTCTTTGTGGCTGGTTTGGAAAAGAAGCTCCCGAGAACGATTTATGCCCATTCTGCGGACAACCTATTGGTGAAGAAAACAAGAAGAATATGCTTAAGCCGTGGGGATTTGCGCCATTAAATGCAAGAGATATTCCTGAAACAGAAGCCGATTCTGAATTGTCTTATTCTGATGAGCCGTGTTATTCAGCAACACCATCTAGCGATTTAAAAGAAACCAAGTATTCTAATTTGAAAATCTGTAATCGTAAAAACGAAGAAATCATTATTTTGAACAAAGGTATTGATGGCCAAGGATTCGATGTTTGTAGACATTGTGGTGCTGCTCAATTACGAGGAGATAAGTCATTAAGAGAAAATAATGTAGGTGCTCCATTTACAAATAAAGGGCAAAGAGTTTTGTGCTCTCATAAATTTGTTGAAGAAGGATTATACCTAGGAACAAATTTCAGAACAGATATGTTCTTCATGCAGATTGCAATTGATACTAGTACAATCACTGATGATTCGGTAATTTTAAAATCTGCCGCTGTGACATTGTGTGAAGCCCTAAAGCTTTCTGCAAGTAGAATTCTTGACATCGAATACAACGATTTGACAATTGGCAACAGAACTAGATCTGATGATCATTCTAAATTTGTGGATATTTTCTTCTATGACACATTATCCAGTGGAGCTGGTTATTCAACACAAATAGAACCAAATTTGGATGAAATATTGGCAGATACACTTGAAATTCTTTCCAATAATGATACTCAAGATATTTGCAATTTCTGGAACCAACGTAATCAGAAATACTTTAATAAGAAGCTGGCTAGAGACTTATTGATTTGGATTACAAAATCACAATTACCAAACGATTTTAACGAAGAAGAAACCAAAATTATTAGTGTTCCATTAACAAACATTCTTAAAAACGAATTTGGCGAAGAATGTGCTATTCATGGAAACATAATCTCTATAAAAGGAAAGAACTACTATGTTGTTCCTGCGTTCAAGAAGTGTGTTTTTGATTCAATTACAGATTTTGAAATAACTCAGGCGTTGCCGGTTCTTCTCGGAAGAATATTAGAACAATGAGATTTGCCGTAGATAAAAACAATTTTAGAGTTTGTATTGATGACGTTGATAAAGGCGAGATTTTCTTTTGCCAAGAATGTGGAGAAAAGCTTGTCCAAAGAAGAGGAGAAATAAAAGCACATCACTTTGCTCATTTTCCTAATACAAAATGCATCGATACTTGGCATTATGATGAATCTGATTGGCATTATTTAATGCAAAACCTTTTCCCTAACGAGTCACAAGAAATAGTGATGGAATTAGAAGAAAAAAAGCATCGAGCAGATGTGTTTATTAAAGACAGAAACGTTGTGGTTCAGTTTCAAGGCGACAGAATTAGGCAAACCGAATTCGAAGCTAGAAATGTTTTCTTCACAAAACTTGGACATAAAATAATCTGGGTTTTTGATGAATCTAGACCTTTTGAAAATGAATCAATTGATAGGATTGATGTTAATAAAAGCTTTATGCGTGGATGGTCAAGAGCAAGTAAAACTTTTGAAGGATTTCACCCAGAAAAACATGGCGATATAGAAATCTGGTTTGCAAAAAGACAAGAATGTGAAAAAGATGAGCCAAATTTCTTTAGAGTTATTTCTGATGATAAATATAAAGGTTTTGGTATTATGGAATGCTCTCACTGCTATTCTCAAGAAGAATTAGTTAATTATATTCTTAATGGAGCTAAAACATTGGATAGAAGTGTGCTTTATGATATTCATTACAGCGTTAGAAGAACTGATGGAAATGATTATTTCTACGCATGCCCAAAATCCGATGATGTTTTTATTTCAGTAGATGATTGTCTTGATTGCAAATTTTGTGAATTGCTAGAAAACATGAATAGACCATATAAGGTCGAATGCAGCGGGAGATGTAGAAGCACAGATTTAAAAAATATAAATAAGATAGAGGCGGTTAATAGAAATCTGGATGGCTTCATAACACAAATAAGAGGTTCAACTGAAGAAGGAGAAATAGTAGACGTAGATGTGAAAACTCCTCAAACAATGCTAAGAACTCTTCCTCAGCTTTGGGATAAATATAAGCCGCTTAAATATATGATTTGTCATAACGTTAAAACCAATCATGTCTTCAGGGTTTTTAATCCAGCATGGCAAAAGAAAACTTCTGGAGTCATAAAAGGCAGAATTGTTTATCGGGGTTCAACTAGACCCGAAGAAGTGGAAATATATGGCGCAGAAGATCCAATTTGGGTAGTTATTTATTTTGCGAGGAAAACTGATGAATAAGATTCCTTACAAATTTAGAGTTGGTCTTGGCGCTGGCTTATTTCTTTGGTCTGTTGGTGCTGTTATTGCCACAATTATTTTTTCTCAACAAGGACTAGGTGTTTGGGTTTTAATAGTGGGACCAACTCTCGCTGTTATATCATTTGTTCTATTTGTAATTATAATGCCTAAAACTAATGAAGATGGTTCACCTATCGTAATTAAAAAGAAACCAAAAGCAAATAAACAAAATCGCAAAAAAGAAAAAAACAATTTATAAGCGACGAAGAGTTGAACAAGTTCGAAGAAGAAGATGACGAGTGCTTCTTTATCGAGGAACACGTAGAAGATGATTAGTTGCTTTTCTTGGTCTTATAATACTTATTTATTATCAGCCCTGGTCAAACCCAGCCACTTGCGGGGAATCCGATAGTTTTCGACGATGCCCTCTTTAATGGTGACATCATTAAGAATGCGAATCGCGCCACCGACAGCGACGACCGCATCATCTTCCGCGACCGGCGCAACTATTTCTCTGAGTGAATTCGCCTGTAATATGGAATCGGCATCCACGCATATAAAATAAGGGTATTTGCATACATTGATGCCCATGTTGATGGCATCGGCTTTCGCGCCACCGTTTTTCTTTCGGACAAGAGTGATGGGGACGCGTTCGGTATACGTTTCATAAATATACTCTTCAGTCTGACATTTGATCATTTTATGAATCGGGCGGTAGATGCAGTGCATCTGAAATTCATCGATGATTTTTTGGCTCGTTTGGTCTTTTGAGCCGTCATCAATGATGACGATTTCGTAAAGCGAGTAATCAAGTTTGAGCATTGATTTAATCGAACCGACAATCGTCATTTCCTAGTTGTAAGCCGGGACGATAATCGAGATAGGAACGAAGATATCATTAACTAAAAAATTCTTGAATTTGCGCTTGTGTCTGCGAACGTAAAGAGTTATCCAGCCAACCGTGACATAAGTTACGAGCAGGGTCGTATACAAAATTGAGTAGCCGAGAAAGCCATAGCTGAGAACTTTTAAGACTAAAGATATGATTTCCGGGGCCGTCATACTCTCACATCTTTCTTTAGGAGCAGCGATTGAATTTGATATTGAACCATCTCATCAGCATATTTATCCTGAAAGCCCTTGACGATAGTCGCCGCTTCTTCTCCGTATTGCTCAATGAAAATCCTGGCGGCATTTTCGCGGCACGACCAGTCTTTACACGTCACGGCTTTGCCGAGAAAATCGAGCGTTTTTCCGCGCGGGTAGTTCCGCATCGTCAAGGTGATGACGGCGACAAACCCCCACTCTTCCTGAATAAGTTTTTCGCGGCCTAAATCAATAATGTAAGCAAAGGCTTCATCATATGGGTATTTTACGAAATATCTCAGACAGGCAAAAAGCACTTCTTCATTGCTTTCCGTTTTCAGCAAAATAAAAATTTTGTCTTTATATCGATCACTTGCCAGGCGGGCGTAGTTTAAGATGGCGATTTTAACGGCATTTGTGTATTTTCGAAAATTGTCGATAAGACCTTGCAGGTATTTTTCACGATTGCCAGAAAAGGCCGTCAAGCACTCGGTCAGCAGCTTGATCTGCGCCATCTTTCCGCCGCGGCTGATGATGTCAAGGGCGGCTATGCAGTCTTCAACGTCTCCCAGCATCGCCAAGGCTCGCAAGGCATTATCGCGGGCATAGATGGATTGGCAAGAGCATAACTTTAATAAAAAAGACTTTAAATCTTCTCGGCCGACACCCTTCTTCACTGGATAGCGGGAAAGCAGATATGCAAGATAAGCCTGGTACACGAGCGCTTTTCGTCCGTAAACTTTGACAAGATGAAAAAAAACTTCGCTCATTTCATATATGTAGGTGTGCGCAGCTTTGCTGTCCTTAAATAACTAATTGGTCGATGGCGATGCTGAAGGCCAGCAAGTTTTTGTGGTGGATGAGCTCTTTTGACAAGTAGCGAATATGCTTCTTTGAAAGTGGCTGACCTTTAAATAGATTAGCCATTTCCTCATCTTGACGCTTCTTGTAAACTCCGATTTTGTGTTTTAGGTGGCGAGTTCTTCCCCCGTCGATCATAAGATTAAAAAAAGAG
>Ga0208694_1001909_pt1 | contig 23649 bp, 39 predicted proteins | sample AD_UKC078_MetaG_FD_184442 | JGI IMG/M metagenome (GOLD analysis project Ga0208694, IMG submission 184442) | Active sludge microbial communities of municipal wastewater-treating anaerobic digesters from USA - AD_UKC078_MetaG (SPAdes) (version 2) | ecosystem: Engineered > Bioreactor > Anaerobic >...
GAGGCTCAAACCTTGTTCTGTCAACTAGCCTGAAATCAACGGGTATATCCCCATCGGCATCTTTTTCGTATTTCAATTCAAGGATGCGAAGAATTATTTTATATAAATCTTCAATTTCGCCCTCCGAAACCTTTGCAAAGCCGCCATTCTGACTTTCAGATTTCTTCTTTAAGAAGGCTTCTAACATTTTAATCAAGTTTTTCATTGTTTCTTTTTTCTCTTTTTAGAGCAATTCGAGCAAACAACATTCCCTGCCCGAGTTACTTTCCAGCCCTCTCTATGGGCTTGTTCGGCCACCGAGAAATCATCAGTTCCGAATCCACCAATCTTCTTTTTGCATTTTGTGCAACTCAAAAAGTATTCAACACAATCGTAAAGGTTTAATTCGTTTTTAGTCATATGTTCCCTGCCTGATTTCGTTCAGGATGTTATCCTCGATTTCCCTGATCTTGTCGGAACATACTTTGCAATAGAAGGCGTTATGTACTTTCTTGTTTGTTTTAATATGATTGTCGTATTCTTTTAACAATTTTTCGATGCTTTCGAGAATCGCTTCTTCTGAATCCAATACGATGATTCTGGCATCGAGTTCAAGGAGAGCTTCCTTTGCGTTTTGTTCCTCAAAGGCTTCAAGAAACTCATTGTCTTTTATACGACGCAAAGCTTCTTTTTCGCAATCGACAATCATGATTTTTAGATCGTTTTTTAGGTTTTGGATATTAAGGCTCATATTATTTCTCCCATTGTTGAGTATATAATAACCTGTCTCGTGGGTAAAGTCAAGTGTTATTTTTCATATATTCCCATCCATGAGCCAACCAAAGAGTATACGCTTTGTGGTCCCGTCCATACCACCCGCAAGCAAAAGGGTGATTGGCTTCCACAAGCGCAAGTTCTCCCGTTTCAAGAGTTCCGAAATCCAGCGCACCGCAATAATGGGTTGGAATGAACAGGTCTAAAACGGGTGGATCGGGCATATTTTTTTCATCGCCAGCATACCAGCCGGAAGCGACAACTTCTCCGTTTGTAACATAATAGCGCCACTCGTTTTTGAAGGAAACAATGTCGGAGCACCAGTAAGGAGGTTTCTTTTTATTTCTATAGCCTCCTTTTGTAATGAATCCTGTGAATCTTTTATATTTATCGGCGGGCTTAATAAAGACTCTTTTGCCTAAAGGCCACTTCTCGGTCTTCCAGATTTTACGGTAAAGATGGTTTAGGAGAAAGACTGGATAATAGTCCGGTTCTACTTCTCGACCCAAGACCTGCAAGCACCACTCTACGGTTCCACATGGTATAAAATCAGAAGGCACATCAGAGGGTTCTTTGACTATTATAACAGGCCACTTATTGAGGATGCAGGTTTGATGAACAGCAATTGACTCCATGAATGAAGACTCGTCTTTTTGGATGGCAAAAGAAAACATAGGGTGTTATTTTTCGTCTTCAATACCAATAATAATGGTATCGGTAGTTTTGAACATTCCGAATGGATTGATTACAATTTTCATTTTTTGGGGGGCCATTTACAAAAGATAGCATCAGGAAAATGTTCTTCGATCATTGCGGAAATAATGCGCCAATCGCCCCCCCCACGGTCGCAACCCACGTTATATGGAAAATAGATTGGCTCAGGCAAATTGCGGTTTTTAATGGCCGGAAGAGCCAACTCCCATGCTGAATAAGAGGTGTATCTTTTGCCGTCATTACCATAAGAGTCTTGACCATAAAGATTTACAACAGAAAGGGAATCGTTTATTTTAACAACATCAATCGCACCAAGAACATTAAGCTCCAAGCAAAACTCTTCACTATCAAGGTACGCCCTATAAGCATCATAGACTTCGGGCCATTTCTTTTTTATTGCCAAAGCAACGCCGGACCCCATTGCGCCTCGGCAGTTTACTTGGTGAACAATTGTTCCGGATTCGATGGTTGTGATGTCTTTTTTAATTGTTGTCATAGATTTAATTATTTGGCATTTTTTCTAGTTATGCGACGAGCCTTCTTTTGCCGCTTCTGAATAAGGGTTGCTTTTGAAGCTCCCTTGTCGTAAAGGCTTTTGCCGTATTGTTCAATGATTAGTTTGTGTAGTTTTTCGTTTTTGTTTTTCATATTAATTTATTTCTCCTGTCCAAATCACAATAAGCGCAACAGATAACATAATTTTTTCCTTTCTTTATTCTACAATTTCTAGAACTGGCATACCAAATCCCAAAGATAGTTTTCCCAAAGCCAAAGATGATTTTTAAAGTTCTTTCGGCCCCAAGCTTTCCTGCGCTTGCAAAAATCCTTAATTGCGTCGTTTCTTTGCTTAACAGAATTTACGCTATCAAGTTTTTTATTAGAAATGCGAAGATCAAAATCACTGATCTGACTAACTGTTACGTCGGATTCCCATTTCATTTTGGTTTTTACTTCAACTGGAATAGAAACCGTAAAGGGCTTGCAAAGTTTCTTGTGCTCACGTATGAACGCCTTGATTTCCTTTTTTTGTATTGGGGTAAATTTAGCGTTCATTATTCTACGGGGGTTGGGTCGATTCGATAGATTTTGTATTTTTTTGCTTCTGACTTCGACTCGGAAATCTTTTCTAAGTGTTTAAGGAATTTTCTGGCCTCTACAATGGTTCCGAAATGTACTTCTGTTCCGTAAGCATAGACGCCGATATAACCACTTTCTTCTTTTCTTCCTATTACAAAATTGAATTCTTCTTTTTCGGCTTGTATTTTTTCGAGGGTGTCGAAAAATTCATTCGCCTCGGACTTTTGTTCCGGTGTCGGGTTTCTTCCGCAATCCGAACCACCGCAAAGAGGACATCCAGTGAGCCATGCACCGGTGCCTAGTTCTTCAAGGGAATACGGAACCCCTTCAGTGTAGCACCACCCGTCTATCTTTTTTTCGTTCATCTTTTTTTATCTTTCATTTTGTTAAGAGCATAGTAGCTTATTTACCGAAGGAAGTCAAGTGTCTTTTTTAGCTAAAATCTATGATTATTTTAGACCTGAAATATGGTATAAAAAGAAACCAGTGGGTAGTAATCAAGCTCTTGGTGCGAAAGAAACCTTCGTTCTTTACAACCAATTTGTCTGTTTTTCTAAATATCATCTTTTAATTCTCCAGTTCTTTTTCAATAAATCCAACGGAAATTAATCTTTTTGACAATTCCTTTAGCGAAATTTCGTATTCGAATTCTCCTCTTGGTGTAAAACACCCATCGTAATCGTCTCCCCCAGCAAGATAAAGAACGTTGTAGATCAAATCCTCGTTGCTGTAAGCAAGAACTCTATCTATAATTTTCTGTTTACTCCATTTTATTTCCGACTTTTTCATCTTTTAGTTTCCTATTACTTCAATATCCGCATTAGGCCACTTGTCATCATAGTCGCATTGCGGTGACTGCAATCTTTTGGCATGGGGTTCGATATCGCTCCAATTCATATTATTCTGCGCCCAATCCGTTAATTCGGAATTGTCGGAAAGCGCAAACTCCAACTCTTCATCATAATCGTCGCCTTTCTCTTTGTAATATTCAGCCCTGTTTTTTGCGACAACAAGGGCAGAAACGCTCCACTTTGATCCATCCGGCATGGTTATAATAAGTTTTTTCATTGTTCTTCCCTGAACAGTTTTTCGTAGTGGGTTTTTTGTTCATCAAAATCAATAATAAGAAGTTCTACTTTATAAGCCTTCATGTGATCCTTTGCACAATTATTTCCTCAACGCCATTCTCACGAAAAGACTGTGGGCATCCGTCAGATTGAAGAAACGATTCTGCCAAGCCGAAGGCAAACGAGTTCCCTTTTTTATTTGGAAATGGGTAGTGCCAGCGTCCTTCGTGAACTTCATAACCTTCCTTAATTGCATCTGAAAAATCTTCTACACGGGTGTAAGAAGCCAAGTCGTTCTTAAATGTTATTTTGAGTTTCATTTGTCCGGCAAAATAAAGGTCGCCAAGTAAATATATAATATTGTCTTTTTTTATTTGTTGATAATATTGCTAAAATAATCCATCAAATAAAGCATTGGGGCAAACTTAATTTTACAGATATCAACAATTGATATAATATCACCGATAAAGGCAATACATATTCCAGCAAATAGGAAACTTACGAAAATAATATGAAAAGGATCATCAACATCAAAGTTATTATTCTTTACCAAATGTATCCATGCTCCAAAAATAAATGGAATAATAATGATAGATGAAATTATAATCCAAGCCCAGCTATAAACCACCCCCCAAGTTAAAATTTGATCAATTAACTCTGGAGTTTTTTCCTTTACAAGGTTTATGGCTTGTTCTAAATTTCCATTAACCATATTAATAGTTGTTTCGACTGCATTGCTGATGTTTGTGTTCATTTTGATTTCCTTTATTTTTGTTTCTTTATTATATTATAAGCTTAATTTTTTGTCAATAACTTCTTTTAAGATTAAACGACAACTGACGCTTATCAATTGTTGGCCTTCTCAATCCGAACCACATTCAAGCTGATAAAGTTTCTGCGAGAGATCGCAGTTTCACCCTCTTCCAGCCGTTGAAGCATTTCGCTACAATCCTCTGTTGTTTCTGCACCCATTCCGAAAATAAGGTTTTCGGTTCCGCGAATGCCGTCTTGAGTGTCAACCACTGTGTAAAGCACCGTCCGCTTCGGATTGAACGGTTTGGCGCAGATAAGGAATCTCTTTCCAGTCGCACGCACACGGTATGGTCTTTTCTCTTCGCTAAACCAAATGCGAGAGCCAGCCGGAAGGCCAACCAGAGAATTGAGAGGTACTGTCTGCCCCGCCTGCGTTTTGTCTTCTTTCATGAGTTCCTTTCCGGGGCAGTCAGCCCCTCATTCTTAGCGTTGGCAATACATTCTTCGATCATGTCAATGGCCTCCTGATATGCGTCGTGCGCTTCCGTGTACCGGGAAACCCATTCCGGCATTCGTTGCTCGTCGGCCTGTTCGATGTACTCACGCAACGTGTCGCGCTTGCGCCTAAGCCGATCAACGATTGCCAACAAAGCGGCGGAGGGTACGCTCATACTTCGCGCCCCTCACCGCCAGCGTTCTGCCTTTCGATCTCGCGCAGTGCCACGCGCAGTGCCTTTTGCCATTCGATACCTGTGTATCCAAGGTTCCGCGCCTTTTCAAAAAGATCCCGGTGAATGGCGAGTGCGTTCCGCTGTATGGCGCGGTGCTGGTGAGGCGTTTCTGGCATGATTCCGCCATGCAGGATCGGGCCGGTGCAGATGGCGCGGTCGTAATCCTCGGTACGCGTGTGATACTCTTTCGCAAGATCAATTAGCCACCGATCGCGGGCGGTTTCATACTGGAATATGCCGCGATATTCCTGATGGAAATCGGAGGCAGAAAACATCTAAACCTTGCTTTCCGGTGATGCAACATCGGGGGCTTGCGTATATGCTCTGCGAACATATTCCCAGCTTTCCCTATCACAATCCCACCCAAGAGGGAGCCATCTCGGTTTTTTGTTTTCTTTTGCGGCGGCTTCTCTCTCTTTGTCGTCGCGACGAAATTCTTCTTCAAGTTCTCTTTTAATAAGATTCTTTATCTTGTCACTAAGGAGTGGATACGCTCTAGCTAAGTCTTCTGCGAAACAACATGTTGCAATTGTTTGTCTACCAATAAAATATCTAAACGCCCAAAAAATGATATCATCAAGTGAATCGGACTCAAAGCAATTTAAGATTTCTTTTGTTCTTTTTGCGTTGTATTTTTTCATGTCCACATTCTTTCTCTGTAATCGAGAAGTTTTTTTAGCATTTTAGTTTCTTCGTCAAAAATAAACCTCTCAAGGCGGTTAATCTCGCCGTATTTTTCATCGTATGTTTTGCCGCGTTTGTTTTTTACTGCACTATATTCTTCTCTGATTTTTTTATCAATTTCGGGACGAATTTTCTCCGTCCACTCTACGGCATTTTTAAGAAAATCATAAACCTCTTGGTGGGACTCATCGCTATGCCAATTTACATAACCATTAAGAACTTCTTCGTACCAAAAATCCTGAATCATTGCAAACAGGGTTTCGGGAATGACTTCAACCAAATCCCTATATTCATAACGACGATAAACTTTCCGAAAGCGCGGATGTTCGGGCCTAATAAGGCGACGGATATTGTGGTAGGTATCTCGCATCAGATGATAAGGCTTAAACCAAGCCCAATAATAAACCGGATTATCTACATCAAAAAGATACTCTCTGAAAAACCACTGAACGGGATAACGCCTACGGATTTCCTTATAAAAACGCTTGAAAGAAGTCTCGCCTCCACTTGTAATTTCATCAATTTCAAGGGGGAGGGAGAAGGGCATAAGATAAAGTCCATACTTCTCTCGCTTTTCTTTTGGCAACGAAAAATATTCTTCGACGGATTTTACATCAACATACGGAAGAAACCGATCTTCTTTTATAATCCTTTTTAAAATTTTATCGCTTATTTTCATTTTCTGTTATAATATCTTAAATGGATGGATTTGTCAATGACAATTATGATAATTCTTCAATTTTTTCAAGCCGTCTTCTCTGGAAAGACCAGCCACGCTTTTTAGCGCTATGCCGACCTCTGGGCCGGAGGGAATGCCGAGAATTTCCATAACATCTTCTCCGGAAACGGAATTGAGGTCTTTTTTCTCTATTTCATCGGCGGATTTTATAACCCCGTCAACAAACGAATCCCCCAAAAGCTTCCGCTCTATTTTGTAGCCATAGTTGTCCCATGTGGCGGTTTTGGAAACAGCATCAATTATGTCGTAAGCCTTTTGAACGTCTGGCTTTATCTTAATTGCGCGATGGGATTTTTTATTCTTTGTCGTTATCGTTTGGCCTTTTGAGGAATGAGGGCGGTGCCATTCGGTGCTATCAAAGCGTGGGCTGGCGATAATCCACGCCGCAACCTCTTCGGCGGAATACAGCCGATCCTCATAAAAGGGCCTTGGATCAAGCATTAGGATTTTAAGGGCGGTATCAAAGTCTCTCGTAAGTGGAATGTTGTGAAAATTACCTTTTTTGCTTATCAGGCGAAGGGAAAACTTGTTTTGGTCAAACTTGTACAGCAAAGACCTTGCAAAAGAGCCAACAACAGCAGGAATAATTGTTCCAAACTTGGAATATTTTTTTCGATAGTCAAAAGAGCCTTCTTCGGCAAGAATAAAGTCAATCATATATTTCTTATCGTCAATAAGTCCTTCCATTACAAACATTTGCTGGGGGCCGTTTGAAAGTTCGGCAACGATGTTTTCGGCAAAAATGGCGCGAAGATCGTCCCTCCAAGTTTGACGGTTAATCGGGTCAAGAAATACGTCCAAGTCCCCCGCATCTTCTCTCCCGTTAGTTTTTTTTATGCTGGGGACAAAAGAGTGAAACTTCTTAGAAATGCGTTCCGCTACGCACTCGGCAAGTTCGTCGTAAACAGAAACGGGAATCCTTACTGGGCGTTGCTCTGGCGGAAAGTTTTTAAATGCTCCTTTAATTTTCATGAGAGTGATTGTCTCACAAAAAATAGGATTTGTCAAGTTTTTTGGGGAATATGATGGGCAACGTCTTTCCACCAAACATTTAACAAGTCAAGGCTGTTTTCCTGTGTGCCGACTACTTCGATTTTTTCCTCATCCTTTTTGCCAATCCCCCATATTTCAGGAGCGCCTTCATTGTCTAAAAGAATTAAAATTCCTTTATATTCAAGAACGCTTCCGTAAAGTCCGTTTCCAATGCGGCCAGAGTTCTTGTATCTTACGATGTCTCCGTTCTTGATCATAAAAGATCAAGGTCCTTGGTTATTGGCCTCATTTTGTCGGAATCGCAGGGGCCGATGGAGAAACCAACGGGAACATCGTAAACAGCTTCTTTTTTTTCTTCTGAAATTTTTATTAAAACAGTGTCCTTCCATTCGCAAATAGGAAGATTAAGCCGTTTTGCATCGGCCCCGACAAGTTGTAGTGACTCGATGTTGGGAACGCCATATACATAAAGATAAGGGTCCTTCATCCACTCTTTTTCTTCCGACGAGATTTCCTGCCCGTCAGTTATTGCGCGGCGGAATTTATTAAAATGAATATGGGCAACTTGGGAGGCGATTAGGCCGACAGGAAAGCCTAAGTCAGTTCTAATTATTACCGCCTGTTTTAGATTAGCCATAAACAATCTCACAATCACATTGGTTGGAGCTTTTATAGGGCTCAAGTGCCACAAGTATCTCTACAAGATCGGTCCTTCGATGGTAGTTGCCAACAAAAAACACTTTTATTTTTTCGTAACCACGCATTTGAGCGGGATCATTAATTATTTTATAATCACCGAGGCCGGTTGTTTTTGCAAAGCGCAAGGCCTCAGATTGATTTCCGGCTACTATTAGATTTTTTGCAAAAGAGCGTCTTTTTGTAAAATCCCTAATTCCATCCCACTCGTTTTTAATTAAGGCAATTGCGCCGGTAAGAGCTAAGTTGTATTCATCAGACTTTTTGCCACTGCCGTCTGAAAGCATACAGCCGCGAAGATAGGCAACGATTTCATCTATTGTATATTTTTCTTCTTCCATTTTTTTCTCTTTCTATAAAGATCAAAGTTTTTCTTTTTCATTTTGTTAAACCTACGCCATTTTTTATGAAAATCTTCTAGGATGGAGACTGGAAGCATTTCGTAATCATTATTAAGGCCCAAAAGAGGCTGGGCAACACTCAAGAGACAATTATCAGCAGAAAATACGGCGCGTACTTTTCCGATTGTTAGTCCGGAACTGTAAGGCTTGCTTGAAATATAAACAGGAAAGCAGTTCCCATTCTTAAATGCAACAAAACCGCTGTCAATTACAAAGGAGTCCTCCTTACCTTTTTGAAGCTGATATTTAATTTCTTTTTCCACTTACAATCCTACCTCGGAAGACTAAGTTCGGAAATTTCTCTCCAAATAGAGGGGTCCGTAACGGGAGAGCCTTTTGCGTTCACAATAGAAAGCTCATAATTCCCGCCATTCATTCCCATAGATTCAATAAGTCTCAATTTACCGTGTTTAGAAAATGTGCCGCTTATTGGATAGACATATCTTAAAAACTTTTCAAGAATTGGTTTTTCTATTTTTCTATTCATTTTTTTATTATGTTATGAAGCGGGGCGCTGAGAATTTCAACGGTCTTTTCGTACATGTTTGCGGAATTGAATAAAAACACCTTTTCTACATCATCGGAGGTTTGGTTTATTTGATTATCAATAGATTCTTTATAAAGGTGGTTCAAAAAATCATACGAAATAAGAAGGTCTTCTATGTTAACCCATTTTTCCCCATCATCGGTTTCTATAACGCGCATTTCTTCGGCTGATTGAACCTCAATGACGGTCTCTTGTGAATTTTTATTCTTTTTCTTCTTCTTCTTTTTCTTTTTCATTATGTTTTTCTCCAGCACCAAATAGGTTCTACGAAGATTCCTTTTTTGTTCGAATTACTGTTTATTCTTTTTGCCATGCGATAGTTTAGGTTATCTATTTTAGATACACCCGATAGACTAGAGATATAGTCGTTCATTGGATCGCAAATTTTATTTATGGTATGGTTACAATAGACATCGCTAATGTTAATAGCCATTACTCCGCCAGAACGAAGGCTTGACCAAGACATTTTTAAGCAAGGAAATAGAAAACTGTTTAGCCAGCGATCTAATTTTTTATAGCGCATCCAAGACTGGGTTTCCTCCTTAGAATATCTTTCAATGATAAAATAAGGCGGGGACGTAAAGACAAGATCAACGTCGAGCTTTATTTTTGATAGAGCTTCTTCTGCTGGAAGAAAGTACTGATTTATGGTTTTGCCAGACTTGATATAGTTTGATATCTGTCTTGAATATCCATCCCTAAGACTAAGATTCGGGTCTATGCAGTTATACTCGCAAACAGATTCGGTGGCAAGTGCGGCAGACAGCCTATCTCCCCATCCAGAGCTAAAATCAAGGACTCTCTTGGCCTTAAAATACTCATAGACGGCCTTTGCCGCAGATGGACGGAACTGGCTGGCTATATACTTACGAAGGGCTATGCATTGACGCAGGGTGTCGGAATCCACCTTCTTGAATCTAAGGCTCCACAATCCGCTTAACATCGTAAAGAAAAACTTTTTATTATTCCATGTTCGATGCGGAGAGGGGGAATTAATGGAGTCGCATTTAAACCTTAAATCCTGATGGTAAAAATTTGAGGATTTGTTGCCGATATTACATGAATCAATGTACCTTCTGCCAATGTCCCAATTATACTCATAGCGAGTGAAGACTTCGCCTTCCTTGATTAGAGAATTAGAATCAAGTCTAGAAAGGGCGTCAAAGTCACTATCCGCATCATTTTGTCCAATCTCAACAAGCGGAAGCGAATAGGGCCTTGTCTTGGCCCATATTTCTTCTTTTATTTCTTCCGAGGGAAGCGGATGCTTTTTTAGTACATCGCGCCATTCCCGCTCATTGTAGATTGTAAACATTTTAGCTGGCAGACTTTTTGCAGAGCCTTAAAACCGTATCTGCGTCTTCTTCCGAAAGGTATTGAACAAGAGAGCGGACCTTGTTGATCTTTTTCATTTTTAGAATTTCTGATTCTGCAAAATCAATGTCTTTTTCTCCGCTAAACAGTTCTTTGAAGGTGTCAATTGAAACGGAATAAACTTCTCCGCCAAGAATAAGCTTATCTTCGTACCATTCGGCGGTTTGACTGTCAATATTGTCGCTGATTTTAGCCGCCTCGTCAATCAGGGTGGAAATAATCTCTTCCCTGAGCTTATCGGCCACGTCTGAATGTTCGGTTTTTACGGAGTAATAAATCCTCATTCTGCCTAGTCGCGGTTCCGCCCCTTCAATGCAAACTTCGCGTGGTTCGGAAACAAGAGCAATCTTCTGTAGCAACTCCACGAAAAGGGGTCTCCAGCCCTTCCCTATATTTATCTTGTCAAGATTGATAGGGATCATTGGGCCAATCGCCTTTTCTAGATATTGAAGAAAGTCTTCTTCGCTCATGTCGATCAAGGTCTTATCGAGGGTTGATTTGTTGTAGTTTTTCATTTTTTATTTCTCCAGTGTTTTTGATATTAATTCTGCTCTTTCTTTTTCACTCTTATACATTATCAATACAGTCTCGTTATTTACAAGGATAATTTCTGTATGAAGTCCATTTGTAACGAAAGCGATGTCTCGGTTGGATTTATCCAGATAGATATATTTAATTGCAGATTGCCACGCATATGCGTTTTGGCACAATATCGCAAGAAAAAATATGACTAGAAACTTTTTCATCTACTCGATCTCAATTATTTTGGGATCATACCTTAATTTGTAGTTTTCGTCAAGAACAGAAATACAGGCGAATTTGACTCCGGCCTCATTCTCGACAAACTCGTGTTCGGCGGAATGAATGTGTCCACTAAGAAAATACTTTAAGCGGCGAAAGCGTTTGTTTTTAAGATTTTCAGCAAAAGCCTTTACGCCAAGATGTTCCGCCTTTAGTCTATCCTTATACATGGCAAAGGCGTTCGCAAGAAGATTTTCGTCGAGAATCTGGTCCGCATATCCGTATGCAGGTCCGTGGGAAAGAATAATATCAACGCCACTCGGAATGCCGCTAATAATCTCACTAAAAAAACTGTGATTTGACGAGGCAAAGTTCCAAACGGGGGGTCCAGCCTCGCCCCAAATTGGGAGATTGACAAAAGGGGTGCCATAAATATTAATCCCGTGTATCTTCATCCCATTGTTGTTAAGATAAAAAACGCCACTTGGCAAAATGCTTCTTATTTCGGAGTTTTCCTTCTTTGAAACCGAGCACTCGTAAAAAAAGGTATCGTGATTTCCGGCAGTTAAGACAATGTTGCCGCACTTCTTTCTTAGTTCGATAAGCTGGGGGATGAACCTTTTTCTAAACCAGCCGCGCTGAGAATTGAAGTCGTGAGGCATCTTTACGGGGCTTATGTCGCCGCCAATAAGCAAGATGTCGCACTCTGGAATGATGTCCAAAAAGTCCGATCCGTGAGTATCACTAATTGCCACTATTTTCTTCATTTATCTTTTTCTTTATTATTTTATAAATACCTTGCCAGTCAACCTTTTCTGGCGTTTCATCTTGAACAAAATGTCTCGCTTCTCTTATGCGGCTCGCCAAATCAGGGTACTCGACCATGCAGTGCAAAATCGCACACCCGAGTTCTCCTATAACAAAAGCCTCATTTTCATCAGAATAGGAAAACTCATTTGCCAAAGAAAGCGCAGTGCAAAAATGTTTTTGTGTGCATTCAAGGCACGGGGTATTAGGATAAAAAGTGTTCTCTTCCATATACAAAAATTGGGGTATTTTTACCTACATAAGCTCCGGTCACATTAAAATCAAAATACTCGATGGCTTCTTCATAGGTCATTCCTTGTTTTTCTAAAATTTCTATGCATTTGTTATAATCGTATACCACGGAATAGTCGTTAAACTTCTGACCAATTCCAAGAATGGCATCGTCAAATCCTTCCGCGTAAAGTAATCCGGCATCTTCCAGCCCGTGTTCTTCAATGAACTTTTCTAGTCTTTCTCTATTTTTCATGCGTATTATAAGACAATACGGGGGAGATGTCAACAAAAAAAGCCTCGCTTTCAGAAAAAAAGCGAGGCGATTGAATTAACCGCGCCAACCGCTAGGCGGCGTGGCAAACGCTCCAAACGCCTTGGGGTAATGGATTTTCTTTTCTCTTTCAAGGTCAATACCAAGCTTTTTTAAGTTATCCCTCGTATCATAAAAAATAATATAATCCTCATAATGGCCAGACGCATCAAATCCGGCTTCGATAACAGAATCTTTAATCTCACTGCCCCAAGTGGTTCCGGCAGAAAAGCTCATGGATGCGGTGTTCTGTTGAGAGCAGGAAAAGGCGCTGGTTGAACAGTCGTTTACCTCGATTGTTTGATACGTAACAACAGGTGTCTCGTATTTCCAAGGAAATATCGGCTCTGGATTTGTGTAGACGGGGCAAGAAAGCATAATCCTTTCGTCGTAAATCCTTACACCTATAACCCCGTTATTTCCGCCTAACCCCTTTTCATTGCAATAGGAAAGATTTGATGGGCAAAATTTAAAAGCTCCAACGCTGTCGGAGTCTTTTCGGAAGCCCTTGATTTCAAGGGAGTCATACCCGTTTACGATATAGCCGCTTTCGGTAGGCTTTCCGGAGCAGGGTTGTCCGGTAATTACATTTAGGCCGTCAATAGTAGCGACGACAAGTTTCCTTTTATAAGAAGAGTTTTGTATTTTAATCGTATACTCTGAACCGATTTTTGCTTCAACGAAGATTCTTCCGTCGTGAGCATATTGTTTAATTGCTTTGCCGTTGACAAAGATTTCTACTGGTCTTTTATTCATTTTTTCCTTTGCCCTCTACAGGGACTTTGCTAAGGATTCAAAACTTTATCGAATCCATTTTATTATACACGCCAAAAAGTAAAAATACAAAAAAAAAAATCCGTAGCCAAGGTTTTGCCCATGACTACGGAAAAAAGCGGCATAACGGGATTCAAGAATTACCCGAAAGTTATCATCAAAGCCATGTTATTCGACCACCGCCAATTTTGGGGAGCGACCCTAAAACTTTTCCAATAAAGGAAGGAGGGGCAGGTTGTTTACTGCCAACGGAATACAGCCATCTATTTTAATAGCGATTTGTTCCGCACCACCGAGGCGACGGGTTGATCTCACCCGTGGCTTTTAGTGTCTTACACGGCCAAGACTAAACATCCGACAAAACAGCCTTTTCAGGTATCTTGCCGAGCTTTTGGGGCTGGCGACCCCATGTTCAGCCAATGCCTTTTTTATATTTCAAAAGATCGTATATATTATCCGCAACAATAGAAATTTTTCAAGCAAAAAAGACGAAGACATAGACAAAGGACTCTTTCGGGTCTACAACTTGGGCTCCCAAACAACTCTTTGAGCGTAGTAAGGTACACCTAAAAATGGTGGACAAGCCGATTATCGAAAATCGGGTCCGCAAAAAGTTAAGAAATCTTTCGTTCACATGGTTAGTCCTGTTTTCTTTTGCTGGACCAGCCGCACATAATTTCCTTACAGAAGAACTCGTTTACAAGTAATTATGGACTTCATAGCAAATAAATTCCGCATTCTCTATTTGCATCAAGAAGCGTTCTCTTTAGTAATGACCCTACTCCCAGCTACGAAAGAGTTAATCTCACTGGTTTTGGGCGCGACGATATTTACGCCGCGAGTGCTAGATTTGCATCTGCGTTTGTTTGTTGATTCATTTTTACGCGGCCAAGAATCATCCGCGCCATGCAAGAATTCCGTCCGTCTTTACGTCGAAACCTGTCTTGCCCGTTAAAATGGTCCCGAAGGTGGGTGCTGGCCCCACCACATCCGACTTATGAGATCGAATTCCGCGCTGGCGGCATCGGGATGGCGATAGATGAGGGAATTGAACCCACGCTGGTTTTTTATGCCAGACACGATTTCCAATCGTGCGCGACGAACCGACATTCGCCTATCTATCAAACTGGCGGCTCATGTCCGAATTCAACGGACGCTGGTTTTTAGCCAGACTTGTTTTCGAGACAAGCGCGACAAAGCAACATTCGCCTATGAGCCAAAATTGGCGGTAGCGGCCCGATTCGAACGGACGGGGGTTTTGGACCCCTCCTGTTTTCAAGACAGGTGCGATAAGCCATCTCTGCCACGCTACCAAAATTGTTACATGTTTTTCAAAGAAATTGGAGCCTACGATCAGGATTGAACTGATGATCTTTCCCGTACCGGGGGAACGCATTGCCGCTATGCTACGTAGGCATGAAACTGCGGAAGACGGAGAGCATGATTCCCACACCCTTTCGAGTGCCAGTCGGTTAGCAACCGATGCCGTCGCGCCTGTACGGTTCATCTTCCAAAAAATATAGCAAACATTCGTCCAGATTGATTAGCCGATTTCTATTTTAATAGGTTTGGCTTCTTCGGCAAGCGGAAGCTCAACCTTTAACATCCCGCCATCAAGTTTGGCGCGAATGTTTTTCTTGTCTATACCGCGAAGGCTGTAGCTCGTCTTCATGGAGCGGCGACTAATACCCCTACTTATATAAGAGGTGGATTTATTGTCGCTCTCGCTTGTTTTGTCAACAAACAGAACGAGGTTCTCTCCGTCAACAGACAGGTTTATATTCTCCTTCGGTATTCCGGCTAGAGCAACGTCCAGCTTGTAGCCCGTTACCTTACCGTCCTTATCAGAAACTTCGACCAAATCCGTAGGATAGCCCGAGGGGTGGTCAAAAAACCTGTCAACATTCCAGCCTTTCTCGATGGACGAGAAAAGGCTTTCGATCATTTCATCAAAGGCGTCCGTTGGATAAACAAGCGGAAACCTATTGAATCCTTTTTTTATTATACTATTCATCATTAATTTCTCCTTTCTTAAGCAAGAAATCGGACGAATGTTTGCTAAAAATGGTTCCCTCCCCAAGACTCGAACTTGGAATAAGAGGATCAAAGCCTCCTGTGTTTGCCATTACACCAAAAGGGAATTAGCTATTCAATCTCACGACCAAAATTCCGTATTAAACAAAATAAACTGGTCCACCTAACTAGAATCGAATGGAAGATAGGTGGAAAAAGAGTTGCCCCGATTGGATTTGAACCAATAACCTCCTGATCCAGAGTCAAGCGCACTACCATTTGTGCTACAGGGCAATAAATGGTGGACGATGCTAGATTTGAACTAGCGACTTTCACGATGTCAACGTGACACTCTTCCGCTGAGTTAATCGTCCGGTTTAAATTGGTGGAAACTCTGGGAATTGAACCCAAACCTTAAGTTTTTCAGACTTATGTGCATAACCGTATTACACCAAGTTTCCAGAAAATTCTTTTTACTAAAATTGGTGCGTCTGCCGAATCATGATATCGGTTCTCCTGTTTAAGAGACAGGGGCTTCACCTAAAAGCTTCAAACGCATAAATTGGTGCCCAAGGCGGGACTCGAACCCGCAACATCTACATTTTGAGTGTAGCGACTCTGCCGGTTGGCCTACATGGGCTTAAATTGGTCAGGCGTGGTAGACTCGAACTACCGTGGCATAATGCATTCGCTCCCAAAACGAGCCCGAATCAAAACCGAGGTATATTTCCCGTTAAATTGTCAATAAATTTCAAAACTTTTTCAATTTCGGATTTTATATATTTCTTTCCGCTGTCTGTATTAATACTTCTCCACGGAATACGATATACTACATATCCATTTTCCCTTAGCTTTAAGTCTCTAATAGCATCGTGCTTCTTTCTGTCTTGGAGCTTGTGCTGTCCGCCGTCTATCTCTACGTCAAGCCCGATATGGGGGAAATAAAAATCCAGAAAATAGTTGCTATTGCAGTTAATCCCCAAATCTTTTTTCTTGACTGGATAATTGATCTCAAATTGCCCAAAGAGCTTATTCGACTCAAAAACCTTCTTGAAGAATTTTTCAGGATAGCTTAATCCGGTTCGGGAGGTCCACCCCTTGTGCTTACCGCTCTCAACTCTGCCTCTTATAGAAGAAATTATCTTTTGTCTAAAACTGTCATTTTTCCAGCCGCGTTTTCTTGCACAAGAATTACTGCAACATACGACCTTTTTTCTTTTTGTAAGAAAGATATCTCCGCACTCGGGACACTTTTTTTTAAAAGATGGCTTTGTTAACTTTTTTGAAATTTTTCTTTTTGATTCTTCAGTGAGCCTTACAACCAAAGGTGAAGAATTAGAACATCGACGCGAGCAATAGGCCGTTTCCCTCCCACCTGTTCTTGTAGTGAAACTTCTCAAGCAAGTCGGATAAATCTTGACAATATCTTTATGTATCGCTTTTTGTTTGATCGCATAAGTTTTACTAAAATGTCCAATATCTATATTGCATCTGAGGATTTCTCTTTTAAGAATATTTCTAGAATGAGTGCAAACACATAGATTCATTTTTCTCATCAGTTCTTCAATGGAGTGGCTTTCAGAGATTTTTTCTCTTAGTTTCTTTTCATCGTATTTCTTCATGTAAGAAGATACGGAAAGTGGTCAGAAATGTGAAACTTAAACCTTTGACATCTCAGACGGAGTTTTTTGAGATTCCGAGCCTTTTTCACGCCCAAAAATGTCAGCTTGGTGCGCTACCAGACTGCGCTACTACCTGAATATGAATGGAGGGACCGCTGAGAATTGAACTCAGATCGCTAGGGCCACAACCTAGCGCTCTTCCTTTGAGCTACAGCCCCAAAAACACGCCCTTTATTCGCATTGAAAAAACAAGTGGCGAAGCGTGTGTGTTAAAATGGTGCCTCCAGAGAGTATCGAACTCTCGTCTTTACCGTGAGAGGGTAGTATCCTAGTCCACTAGACGATGGAGGCGAAAATTGGAGCACGTAGAAAGGATCGAACTTTCAAATACTTGTTTTGCAGACAAGCCCCTTAACCATTTGGGTATACGTGCGAAAAAGGCCGCATTTTTTATAACAAGAGCAAACTGTTTGCGGCGTTTACCTTTACTTATAATAAGTAAGAAGGGATTGTTGTTTTTTAGGTGTTTGCTGTGTTCTTGGCTTTAGCCAAAATTATTTATGGAGTTTGCCAAACGAATTTCTTAAAGCTTCAAGGCGGAAAGAGTCTTCTTCGTACAAATCCCATTCAATCGCTATCCACCAAAAGAAGTCTTCAATATCTTCTCCGCAAAAATAACATATTTCTGTTTTCATAAATTGGAGCGCTAGGCGGAACTCGAATCCGCAACATTCACGTTGGCAACGTGGCATTCTACCATTGAATTACTAGCGCAAAAGCTTTAACCGAGAGAGATTCGAACTCCCATTTCCCGTTATTTCGACGAGGTGCTACCCAAGGCTTTAGGAACATTTACATATAAGTGGTTCTCAACATTTACACTTATACGACCCTCTTTATGCGCCCTTCGGCGGATTTCAACCCGCTTGCATTATCGGTTAAAAATGGAGCCTACAGAGGAAATTGAATCCCCAACCTTCTGATTACGAAACAGATGCTCTGCCATTGAGCTATGTAGGCATTGGTGGGAGTAGAGGGAATTGAACCCAACCGCGCAACCACTAGCCATGCTTTTGAGCGCAAGGGTTTTACAGACCCCCGGCTAGAACTACTCCCGAAATTGGCACACCATAGGAGAATTGAACTCCTCTCGCCAGAGTGAAAGTCTAGCATCCTATCCGATAGAAGAACGGGGCATAAATTGTTTTATTTTTTTGAGCGTATTTTTGCCCAATAGCCTAGTCTTTTGGGAAGGATTATCCTGTATGATTTGCACCATCTGCGAACAGCGTTATCAGATACGCCGAATTGAGTCCCTATTTTTGTCATAGGTTCATCTAAAACGAGTTTCTCTAAAACTTCCTTCGATGGCCTCTTTACTTTTCTGATTTCTGGTCGAGGTTTTTCTCTCCATTTTGGGTCTTTTTTCTCTCTGAAAATCTTATTTTTTCTACCAGCGTAAGTTTTTGTTTGAGAGTGGCAATTCGGGCAAAGAAACGTCAAATTTTTTAATCTATTATCGTTAGATATTCCATTTATATGCTCAAGTTGAAGGGATAGCCGTTCGCCTCTCCATTCTCCTTCGTTCCCGCATGAGGAGCATTTATAATCAATAAGCTTATCGAAAATTATTCTATTCTTCATCGCCGTTCTTAAAATCTTTTTTTTTCGCAGTATTTACATATATATTTTTTCATAAAAATCCTTGTGCCTGTCTGTAATAAAATACGAACTCGAAATGGAGAGTTATATGGAATTCGAATCCATACCTACAGGGTGGAAGCCTGTCGTGCTGACCATTAAACACCAATAACTCGAAAATTGTGCGGTCTTTCCCGCTGTCCGTTAGTTTTGCTGTTCTGATATCATTTTTGCCGCAAGTCTAACCGTCGCAATAAGTTATGGTCGGGTAGACTGGACTTGAACCAGCAAGGCAATTAAGCACCTGTCTCCAAAACAGGACCGATACCAGGTTACGGAACTACTACCCGTTTAAAATGGAGCCGGAACCCTACAGGGCTTGTGGTTTAATCCGGCATGAAATTGGTACCCGCGAGGAGACTCGAACTCCTAAAACCTACGGTCTAAACGTAGTACGTATGCCTAATTCCGTCACACGGGCAGAAAATAAACCACTAAAGCAGGTAGAGCAAAGCTCCTTTACATGTTAGCCGTATTCCTCAACTAACAAATCCTAGTACCAGTGGGTTTGTGGTTACTTTAATGGTTAAATTGGAGCCCAAGGAGGAAATTGAATCCCCAACCGTCTCATTACAAGTGAGATGCTCTACCATTGAGCTACTCGGGCGTGGTGGTAGTGGAGCGACTTGAACGCTCAACCGCCAGTGTATCAGACTGGAACTCTAACCAATTGAGTTACACTACCGAAAAATGGTGGGCGATGCAAGACTCGAACTTGCAACTTTCTCCGTGTAAAAGAGACTATCTGACCATTGATATTAATCGCCCACAGAAATCGATTCATCAACAAAAGGGATTTCACTTGATTCGTTAATCTCCTTAACTTCGGAAGCAAGATTCGAACTTGACCTACAGCCTCTCGCCGCAATGCTACCATTACACCACTTCCGCAGAGATATTATCTATCCTTTCGTTTAATCAAAAAAGAAAAAACTCCTTAATGTACATCTCGGGCGTTTTTTGTTTCTTAATTATTAGTTGATGAAATTGGTGGACCCGACGAGAATTGAACTCGTTACCTGCTATATGCCATACAGCCGCTCTACCGATTGAGCTACAAGCCCACAACGCATAATACAATGCACTTAATCAACGTATATGTCAACTATGCGCATTCTATTACTCCTTAAAACCTGGAGCCGACAGGACTTGAACCTGCAAAATCTTCTGCTTGCAAAGCAGACGCAATACCGTTATGCTACGGCCCCTTAAAATGGCGGTCTAGACGAGACTCGAACTCGCAACTTCTACCGTGACAAGGTAGTGCTCTGCTCTTTTGAACTACTAGACCAAAATTGGTGTCCATGACAAGACTCGAACTTGTAAAAAACAACGCCCTCAACGTTGCGCGTATGCCTAATTCCGCCACACGGACAGGAAATTTTGATAAGGTACCGAAGAATAATCAGGAGGCTCTGCACATATTGGGTATATGCTTACGCAGAATCTTACCTGTCGGATTGTGTTTGTCTCGAATAAACCACTTCCCACGGTGGAGTTTCAAGCCAACACGCATAATGGTCGTGTGCCATTACGCCTTATCAAAAAATGGTGCCCCAGAAAGGACTCGAACCTTCATCATCCATTATGCACTAACTGTTTAGGAAACAGCGCCAATACAGGGGCGAAATGTTGTAAGTGGTACTCCCAGAGGAACTTGAATCCCCAACCCTCAGATTAGAAATCTGATGCTCTATCCAATTGAGCTATGGGAGCATTAAAAAGCTCGCCCAAAAAATAGGCCACGTTAGCCAACACTAAGTTAACGACTTGAACGTTATCCGCCGCCCCGTTTCCCACCGTTATAGGGCGGTACTAAGGGGCGGAGTGCGCCATACACCACGTTTAGGTTTTGTCATTTTTGGACTTGGCGAATGGTATAAATACCCCGCCTAAAATTGGCACCCCAGAGCAGTATCGATCTGCCTTCTCAAGCTTGAAGGGCTTGCGTCCTAGCCAGTAGACGACTGGGGCATGAAAGTTACCGAACGGGAACATTCCAACATTCAGGGGGATGAATCCAATAATATTCCCGATCAGTAACAAATTGGTGCGCTCGGGGAATTTCGAAATCCCGACTCTCTGGTTAAAAGCCAGAAGCTCTTCCTCTGAGCTACGAGCGCGAGTGTATAAATAAATAGGAGAAAATCATGATCACAAAAATAATTATAGTATCAGCGATAGTTATAGGCGGTTTAGGAAGTGCGTTATATTCAATTCTAAAAAAAGACAATAGGGCGAAAACTTATAATAACCTAAAACACTGCAAAGTGCCCAAGGAGTGGGAGATTGTTAGAGATAACGCTTGGGAAAGAGCTTCGTCAAGGCTTTCCAAAAGCGGAATAACGCCAATAACAAAATGCAAAAAAATCGTTATAGAAAAAGGAATTCGATTAAGTCCAACCTCGGGGCAATGGGGGAGACCAACATCGGCAGGATTCTGGTATGCCGGTCTAGGGGGAACATATAAAATACAAATTGTTGGTACTCCGGACTTAAGGCCGTATGATAAATCATTTGGAATTTTGTCTCACGAAGCTGGAGAAACAATACTAAGCTCGAATAAAGAATGGGGAGGAAAGACGCCTGAAGAAAGAAATAAGTTCCTGTGGAGCATCGGTCTATAGCCCATAGTCATTTAAGCAAGAATATATGAAAAATAGAATAAAAACCAAAATGGATGCACCTAAACACTTTCCGTCATTCTCAAAAGACGGATAAGAAACGCATTTGCTGTAAACATAGGCGCAAAGAATCAAAAATAACATATAAAAAACTATATTCATGTATATAAATAGAAAATATACACTAAATGGTACTCCCAGAAGGACTTGAACCCTCATTTTTCTTGGTCCGTAGCCAAGTGCCATTTCCATTAGGCGATGGGAGTGTGAAATTGGTGGACCTATCCGTATCGAAACGGAACCAGTCGAACTTGCGAGGTTCGTGCTCTACCATTTGAGCTATAGGCCCGAAAATTGGTGCCCAAGACGAGACTTGAACTCGTAAGCCGAAGCGTCCGTTCGATTTATCTAGTAGGGCCTGTGTGCTGTCCATACACCACGTATGCTTCTTGTCTTTTTGCGACTTGGCTAAACAATGGTGGTGGTTTAGCCTAAATTGGTGGCCCCGACTGGACTCGAACCAGCAGTGTTTCTTATGTAAGGGTTTTTCATCACACTATAGATTTCTCTACCGTATTCGTTTGTGCGCTGGACTTTCTCTTAACCATGTCAAATGATATACCGCGACGTACCAGCCATTTTCTAACGGCATTGTCAGACACGGAATATTTTTTTGCAACTGCAACAAACGTTTTTAGCTCTACAAACGCAACTAATAATTCCTCTTTTGAGGGTATTGACGCAGACATCTTCTTTCGATAGCAGTCTATACACATATTAGCTGTTTTGCGCTTGGGTTTGCCGCATTCGCACGGTTCATTTAACTTAGGTTCGCGCCGTAAAGTCTCTACACCTTCCGCTCTGTGGCGGCTTGGCTCGGGATTGCCAGTTAAGGTTTCCCCGAATTTGACGCGGTACATCTCTCTCTTTTCAGAGCGAGCGCTCATTTTGTTTCTTCCTCTATAAAACGGAGTTTGGGCATGACAATTTGGACATAAAAGTTTTAGGTTTTCTATCCTGTTGTCAGTATTTACTCCGTTTGAGTGTTCTAGCTCTAATGGAATTGGTTTATTATTCCATGTCGTATTACCACACTCCTCGCAGAGATGCTTTTTAAGACCTTCTGATATCAAGCGCTTCCTAAGTCTATTTGACGAGGCATAGGAAGAATCTTTAACCAAAATATCTTTAAGATTAATTCTGCAAGCATACGGACCTAGTTTTTTTCCTCTTGACCATGCTTGTCCGGTAAAATGAGAGGTGTCAATATTAAATTTTTTTACCATCCGATTAAACCATTTGTAGTTTCCTCCCGCTGGTCGCAGTCCGATAGATCGAAGCGACTCTGCAACAGAAAAATTACTACTTACAGCAAGTTCAATTTCTTCTTTTGTGTGTTTTTTCATAACTAGATATACACACAAAATCGAACTAAGTGAAACGCATTTGTCGTTTAAGACCCTTGTGTTTCGCCTTTTCACCACGGGGCCGTGATAAAAATTGGTCCTCCGAGTCCGATGTGCGCGGACGACCTGTTGTTTATAAGACAACTGCTCTAACTACCTGAGCTACCGGAGGATAAAATGGTAGCGGATAAAGGAATTGCACCTTTCTATGATGGTTATGAGCCATCCATCTGCACTCTAGCCGATTCACCCGCAGTCTGTAAAAAAGAAACCTTGTTTTGTTTAGATGTGAGCTTGGGGATTTAAGAGGTCTTCCCCTCCAAGGTGAACTCACTACCTTTGTCTATGTCTTCGTCCTTCTGGTATATTACCACGCGCCCTGATCATCCCGGCGGCGTCTGGTGTTAAAGGACACCATTCAATAACCTTCTCAAATTTTCTGCGCTTATAGTACGCGATCTTCTCCAAAATGTCAACAAAAAAAACCCGCCTTTTTCGCGGGTTGACGTAAAAAACTGCACGGCAACCCTTTAGGACATGGGTGTCCCTTCTGAATTCAGGCTAATCTGTTTGAATCGTCTTATCATTGTATCAACAAATGGTACACGGACCAATTTTTGTTGTGAAAGTTTATTTTAGAAGGGATGTTAAAATGCCAGAGTATTTTCGATTAAGTCTTCTTCTTCGGCACTTTGAGCACCCGCCCCCCTTAGACGCCTCAGAAATGTATTCCTTATAAAGAGATTCTATTCTCTCGAATAAATCAGGTGGAACGAGGGGCGATCCCGTCAGGGACAAAAACCAATTTTTAGCTTCTTCGCTCACGGCCAATGTAAAAGGTGCGCAATTAGCAATATCCATGCGATTACCAGACAAATCAAAATGCCA
>Ga0208694_1001912_pt1 | contig 23621 bp, 16 predicted proteins | sample AD_UKC078_MetaG_FD_184442 | JGI IMG/M metagenome (GOLD analysis project Ga0208694, IMG submission 184442) | Active sludge microbial communities of municipal wastewater-treating anaerobic digesters from USA - AD_UKC078_MetaG (SPAdes) (version 2) | ecosystem: Engineered > Bioreactor > Anaerobic >...
CCGGTCTATCTTTGGTGGTTTAACAACTCCCGGTTCATTCCCGTATAACTGAAATCCTGAAATTTCAATATTCTGATTGGCATTCGACATATTTCCGATTAATGGAATATATTCTGCCCAATTGGCACCGTCATGAGGTTGAATTTTCACATCAGCGTCTCCTTTTAGATGGGTATTATCACCAATTTTTACGGTACCGCCTGTAAGAAATGTGAACGGACCTTTTAGATAAACGGTTCCTCCGCTTAATTGAGCAACTTCCGTTAATGCTTTGTTTAAGATGGTATCACTGCGGGTATTGCCGGCAATGCAGGAATAACTGTTCTTCAGCGCTCCCTGTTTGTCATAAACAAGCACATTACCAGCTTCTGTGGAGCCGGGATCTTCCATCCATCCGGAACTAAGTGTAACGGTATATAGTTGACCGGCCGTATAAATCTCATCGTTTGTAGAACGAACTTCATTTTTGTAGGTTTTATCGCCCACCAGTACTACAGTAAACCTGCTACCCGATTTTACATTTGGCACTTCTTCCGGCAGAAAACTCATACAGGCTGTAAGATTGTTTTCCGATGCGCTGAATGTAATCGCACCGGACGCAAAATTCATGGATACGATTTTTGTACCGGTATCTGTTTCCACCTCCCACTCCATTTTTTTCAATGTTCCCACTTGAGCAGGGATATTAGTCAGGTCGAACTTCACAATGGAACTCATCATTGTTAACCGAATGGCAACTGTCAAATCAGATATTTCGGTATTTTCCAATACAATATACTTTTTCAGATGTGCGGTACTTCCGTTAGCCTCCTGTTTTTGCTCATTCATAAAAAAATAGGTGACGCTACCGGATTCCTCATCAATGGTTATAGTAGCCGGATAATAAATTTTATATATGACCGCTTCGTTTATGGCTTTTCCGGTAAAAGGTCCGGATGCTTTATTCGGTGTTCCCGTATAAGTGAATGTCGATTTTCCTTTATAATCACCGGCATCATCAAATCCTACTACCAGTAGTTGATCGCCTTCTTCCCACGTGAGTTCGAAGAAAGTATTTTCGGCTACGCGGAGTTCGGTATTGTCAGGCATGTCGACCTGAATGGTGATCTCTTTTTCTGTTGGCTCTTCTATAGGCTCTTCCACTATAGGGATATTATCTTTGGTACAACCAATGACCAGTACCAGCAACATAGTTGTCACATGCATAATTATCTTAAATTGTTTTTTCATACGATTTTCTGTTTTTTAGATAGAATAGGATATATAACAATTAATACAAAGCGTCACTGCCGTTGCCTACTCCGGGCAGTTCCATGCTCCCGATGTGTTGCAAGATTTCTTCCCAGTCTTGTGCCGATGGACAGCAACTGAAACGAATCCCTTTTAACCACCTGCTCTGTATGTGATATCTAAGCGGTTTGTCTTTTTCGTATCGCAAGACGACACGATGCTCATTAGTTTGTTCATCCAATTTCACAAACCGATTTGAGGGGAATATCACGCCCAGGCCTATCCATCCAATTTCGGGATTTTGGAACCCCCAGCTTCCCATGATTCCTTTCTGTTTATCTATTATGAAAGTTTCATCCGGTAAACGGGTCAAGCCTATGCCAATTTCTACTTTATCACCTTCAGAAACACCTTCAACCTCGATTTCAATCGATGAACCTTCCCTATCTGCAAGTACAGTAGGCCGCATTTTCACTTTATAGGGTTTATCCGGCACAATATGTTCAGCTACAAACTCAAGCGTTATTTTTTCGTTGGTCTCTTCAACCAAATGTCCTGTGAAAGAAGGAGTTTTTTGCTTAGGCTGAACACGCACGAGGTAAGCTATACCATTAACGTATAGAATTAATCCTCCGCAACCGCTGCTGTTCCCGATTTCGAGGATGTCCATTCCCCACTCGTTCCTGTCGTAATGATAATTTTCTTTCGTAATTTCAGCGAAACGGGGAAAGATAAGTTGTTTTATTCTCTTGCCAAACAAATCTAAATGACCGTTGTAAAATCGGAAAGCCGCGTCTTCCGACTCCAAACGCCAATTTGATGAGGGATTTTCTGTCCATGCCACGCGTTGCTGAGGCGATTGGTTTTTCCGCTGGCTGTTCCATTCACGATAATCTTGTTCGGGCATTTTCAGTCCAAATTCTTCACACAGCATTCCGATCATCGCATCAACGTTATTCTTGCTCCGGGCAGTGTAAAAAGCTTCCCAAAAAGACGGGGAACCTGCATTCAGTTCCTTCAGTTTAATGATATGACGATCGCATGCAAGATTCAGATAGAACAGGATGGATTCATCACTGATGGCAAGTTTGCCGGAAACCTCATCGGTAAAGAATTCATTTTTCATATTCTGTTGTATCAATCTCCACACGGGATCCTCTTCTGCATCTTTATGAATTGATTTCAGTACAGTTATCAATGTTTTGTTCAACAGATATTTCTGCGCCGGCATGTATGCGAGCACCGGTTCATATACTGAGTTTAGTCCTTCGAAAGTCCATGGTACCGATTTCACATCAGAGATATCAATATTCCATGAATCGTTGATGATGCCGTCGTTGCCTAAATCCAAGGTAATTTTGTCTAAGATACCGTCTTTATCGGTATCTATCCAGCTATAATACATATCGGACTTGTTGTCCCCATCGTAATCTACATTCATCCATGCCTTATCGGAATATTTGATATGTACCCGATAATCGGATGGATTGAAGTAAAACTCATTGGGTTTCGAAGGTTCGAGTACCAACTCATAACGTTTATTGTAAGGTCCGCAATTGGGTCCTCCCACCCGTGGCATGTAAAACATGGAATCCGGCGATGCAGCAGCTATTACACCTTCCCAGCGGTCGATGGTGTCATTCGGTTTGTTCCATGCCCTGTTCAGGTCTATTTCATCCCATGCAAGCAAAATACGTCCCCACGTAATTTGTCTCAGGTAGTCGGTAGCTGTTGATCTATTCAGCACCAAACCGGTCGGAACTCCTCGTATGGTAAATGTTTCACTTTCATTTTCCGTTATTTTAAAAGCAGCATTGGTTTTGGAGGGATTCCATCCGGGGGCTAAAGCCGTTATTCCCACATCAAAATTTCGGGGCTGCTCCAATGTACCATCATTATCGGCATCAAAACTCCAGCGGACACTCCAAATATTGTCATCATGTCCTGCCAATCGTATAACTTCCTCTGTAACCCCATCATTATTCCTGTCATAGAAGAGAAACGGATTTTCAGAGAATGGTATCCACTCGTTCTTTTCCGGCGAATAATAAAAACTACAGAAGGATTCATCACCGCCAAAATGCGTTTTATATTGACATAAGTTTTGATCGTACACATAGTCTACGTCATACCACAGCAAATTATCATCGCCATCGTCGCTGCTCCACCATACCCGCAATCCATATTGTGTACTAAAGAAAAACATGCTCATCCGGTCTACGTCGCCGTCGTTATCAAGATCTTCATAATCTATCACAGCATCAACAGTTCCGTCGGCATTCCAGTCTGCAATCCAGAGGTCGCCGCATTTGTCCGGCTCCTTTCCAAATTCTAAATTTCCGTTCTCGTCGATTACTTTAACCAATATCGGAAGATTATTTTTTCTATGACGCCGATCATTGTCGATAAACCATACTTCTTCCGGTTTTCCGTCATTGTCTTTGTCAACATAATGGCGTTTACCGGGCTTATCGGACATTACTTTTTGTACCATAACAGGGTCCAAAATTACCACATCCCCAAAAAATTGTTGAAAAGCCTCTTGTTTTGGATTTTTTAATTCTGATAACACATTGGTTTCGGTACCCTGTGTTAGTAATCTGTTTTCAAAAAGATTTTCTCCTGAGACTTTATTTGCTACGAAGAATAAAAAAAGGAAAATAATGGGAAAAGATATTTTCCTATACAAATACCTTTTCCTATTTGTTACTTTCGAATTTGAGAAAAACATTTTTTCAACTTTTATTGGCATTTAATATAATAGAGAATTCTATGGTTCTTTTATAGTCAAAAAATATAAAAAATTAACATTTTTAAGTTTGAGAATTAGGGTTGTTGGTATGTTTTCCAAACTAGAATCAGATATATTACGATTCTTTTTGTGTATATTCAGGGATCGAGGATAAAACAGGACGTAAACAAAAGAGCCGTCTCGTTTTGAGACAGCCCTTATGTATTATTTATGTATTATAAGATTGTTGATTAAATAATCTTCTTCATATTCGTCATAGCAGCCCTCAGTTCAGCACCGCAACTTTCAATGGAATGGCTGCGGATGGCGGCATTTACTTCTACCAACTCAAAGTTATCCACTTGATTGGTTTTGCCTTCATTAAAGTTCTTACCAATTACATTGGTGTCAATTTTTTTCATGAAGTCAGCCAACAGCGGTCTGCAAGCATGATCGAACAAATAACAACCGTACTCAGCCGTGTCTGAAATGGTGCGATTCATTTCATACAGCTTTTTGCGTGCAATGGTATTGGCAATCAGAGGTGTTTCATGCAATGACTCATAGTATGCAGACTCCGGCTTGATACCTGCCGACACCATCACTTCATAGGCCAATTCAACGCCGGCTTTAACAAATGCTACCATCAACACGGCATTATTAAAGTATTCCTGCTCTGCAATTTCCATATCACCGGCAGGAGTGTTTTCAAAAGCAGTCTTAGCCGTAGCAGCACGCCAGGTCAATAGATCTTTGTCGTCATTTGCCCAATCTTCCATCATTACTCGTGAAAATTCTCCGGAAAGGATATTATCCATATGCTTTTTGAATAGCGGTGTCATAATGGTTTTCAGTTCATCAGCCAATTGGAAAGCCTTGATCTTAGCCGGATTAGAGAGCCTGTCCATCATATTGGTGATACCACCAATCTTCAGGGCTTCCGTAATTACTTCCCAGCCATATTGTACTAATTTGGCTGCATAAGCTTTGTTGATGCCCTTTTCAATCATTTTATCAAAGCACAGGAGAGATCCGGTTTGAAGCACTCCACAAAGTATGGTTTGTTCGCCCATTAGGTCGGATTTTACCTCTGCCACAAAAGATGAGTGTAGCACACCGGCTTTATGTCCGCCTGTAGCCACGCAATAAGCTTTTGCTATGTCCATACCCTCACCTTTAGGGTCATTGTTTCTATGCACTGCTATCAATGTAGGAACACCGAATCCACGAAGGTATTCAGCTCTTACCTCAGATCCCGGAGATTTAGGAGCCACCATAATCACTGTGATATCATCACGTATTTGCTTGCCTTCTTCCACAATGTTAAATCCGTGAGAATAGGCTAAACAAGCACCTTTTTTCATCAAGGGCATAATCTGATCAACTACGGGACTGTGTTGCTTATCAGGGGTTAAATTCAAAATCAAATCTCCTTTCGGAACAAGATTTTCTATGGTGTCAACTTCAAAATTGTTGTTGACAGCATTTTGGTAAGATGCGCGCTTATTGTCTATGGCACTTTGACGTAAGGCATAAGCGACTTTCAGACCGCTGTCTCGCATATTCAAACCTTGATTCAGTCCTTGTGCACCACATCCGAGTATAACTATTTGTTTACCGATTAACTTTTTAACGCCGTCAGCGAATTCGCTGCTGTCCATAAAATCACATTTCCCAAGTTCCTGAACTTTCAAACGGTGGGGCAGTGAATTAAAATAATTTGCCATTTTATACTTAAAATTAATATGTTAATAAATATAATAAGATCATTACTTATCAATTGGATTTTCATCTATTTGTCTCATGGCATCCAGCATATCGGAAAGCCTTTCTACTTTGGCTTTGGTAATGGCTATTCGTCCCGAACGAACAAATTGCAGGACACCGATGGTATTGCTCAACTCCTCGAATAATTGCTGGGTCTCGGCATAATGACCGGATTTTAAAAATACCACATAAGTCTCATTCATATCCAATATCTTGATATTATACTGGCGAATAAGAGATTCTATTGAACCCATTGCCATCAGCTTTTCAGTGGCAATCTTATACAATGCAATTTCCTGATGAATCAAATCTTCATCCGTATTATAATAAGATTTTAGAATATCCACGCGCTTGTCGATTTGCTTCACAATTTTTTCTATCAAACTTTTAGTAGTAAATGCTGTGATGGTAAATTTGTGAATGCCTTTGATAGCTGACGGAGAAACCGATAGCGTCTCTATATTAACAGCCCTGCGGGTGAAAATAATGGTGATTTGATTCAATATACCAACCGTATTTTCCGAGAAGACAGTGATTGTATATAATTTAGTTTTTTCCATTTTATTTGATTTTAATGCGATGATACATAATGATTTTTAAAAGATCGGGTTATTCGTTACCTAACAATACATCTGTCACAGAAGCACCGGCCGGTATCATCGGATAAACCATTCCTTTTTTCTGTACATTGACTACCAACAAATAGGGTTTGTCATCCTTCAACATATCCCGGATGGCAGCATCCAGATTTTTCCGTTTAGTGACTAAAGTTCCATCTATGTTGTAGGCTTTGGCAATGGCTACAAAATCGGGATTATCAATTTCTGTAAACGAATAACGTTCATCGAAAAACATTTCTTGCCACTGACGTACCATGCCTAAAAAGTCATTATTCAGCAAAATTATTTTCACCCCTAATTTTTCTTGCATGATGGTGCCCAACTCTTGTATGGTCATTTGAAAGCCGCCATCGCCGCAAAACAAACAAACCGTACGATCGGGAGCACCCACTTTAGCCCCTACGGCAGCAGGAAGGCCAAAGCCCATGGTTCCCAATCCGCCGGAAGTAATCAAGCTACGTGTTTGTGAGTGTTTGGAATAACGTGCTGCCATCATTTGATTTTGCCCCACATCGGTCACCACAACAGCCTGGTGATTCGTTGCCTCCGACACTTTGTGAACAACTTCTCCCATGGTCATTTCACCGTTCTCAGGCGTGATTTCTTTTTTAATAACTGTATTATACTCCTTATCATCATATACCTTGAAAGAATCTATCCATTCCTGATGATTGGCTTTAGAAAGTAATTTGGTGATTAAAGGTAAGGTTTCCTTGGCATTTCCCAACACAGGAACATCCACTTGTACGTTTTTATTTATTTCTGCACGGTCGATGTCCAGGTGGATTATTTTAGCCTGTTTGGCATAGGTATCCAAATTACCCGTCACCCTGTCATCGAAGCGCATGCCGATGGCAATCAACACATCGCACTCATTGGTCTTCATGTTGGGCGCCATATTACCATGCATGCCTAAAAATCCCATGTTCAGCTTAAAGTCGGACGGCATAGCAGAAGCCCCCAACAAGGTCCATGCAGCCGGGATATTGGCTTTTTCTAAAAACATTTTTAACTCTGCCTCTGCCTTAGCCAAAATAACACCTTGACCAACCAATGCGAGCGGCTTTTTTGCAGCATTAATCAGTTTGGCTGCTTCTGCAATTCGCTCTTGTTTAACGTCAGGCTCCGGAATATAGCCGCGGATAAAAGTACAGGGCTTGTAACTGAACTCAGCTTTTTCAGTTTGGGCATTTTTAGTGAAATCAAGTACCACCGGACCAGGCCTGCCGGTTTTAGCTATATAAAAAGCACGTGCTACAGCCCAGGCAACATCTTCAGCCCTACGAATCTGATACGCCCATTTGGTAACAGGCTGCATGATGCCCACCACGTCAATTTCCTGAAAAGCATCGGTACCTAACAGGCTCGAACCCACCTGACCGGTGATCACAACAATCGGTGTGCTGTCCAGCATGGCGTTGCTGATGCCGGTAACAGCATTGGTCGCAGCCGGACCGGAAGTTATCAAGCATACACCGGTTTTACCCGACACCAAAGCATAACCTTCTGCAGCATGCGTGGCGCCCTGTTCATGACGGGTTAACACGTGATTAATTTTGTCTCTGTAATCAAATAAAGCGTCAAATGCCGGCATGATAGCACCACCGGGATACCCGAAAATAGTATCTATGCCTTCTCTTATCATTGATTCAATCAGGATTTGAGATCCTGATATTTTTTTTGTGTCCATATAAATAATAAATTTGTAAAGTTTGTAAATTTTTTAATGCCTTGTTTTTTACCAATCACTAATCACCAACAATCCTAATCGCCCCTTTATCTGCCGAGCTTACCATAGAAGCATAGGCTTTCAGGGCTTTGCTGACGACTCGGTTTCTGTCTTTGGGAGTAAAGGCATCTTTTCCGCGTGCCAACTCTTTCTTGCGACGAGTTGCTAATTCTTTGTCCGACAACCTAACATGAATGCTACGATTAGGTATATCTATATCGATGATATCTCCATCTTTAATCAAGGCAATGTTGCCACCTGATGCGGCTTCCGGAGAAATATGTCCAATGGACAAACCGGAAGTTCCACCTGAAAAACGACCGTCTGTAATCAAGGCACAAGCTTTTCCCAATTTTTTGGATTTGATGTAAGAAGTGGGGTAAAGCATTTCCTGCATGCCCGGTCCGCCTTTAGGACCTTCATGAGTGATCACAACCACATCTCCTGCTTGTACCTCACCTCCCAAAATGCCATCACAGGCTGATTCCTGCGAGGTGTAAACTTTTGCAGGTCCGCTGAACTTCCATATGCTTTCATCCACTCCGGCTGTCTTGATAACACAGCCGTCTTCTGCTATGTTTCCTTTCAAAACAGCTAATCCGCCATCAAGGGTGTATGCATGTTCTATACTGCGAATACAGCCTTCCCTACGGTCGGTGTCCAAAGTTTTAAAAGTTGATTCCTGTGATCCCATGACCAGGTTGAAGCGGCGTCCCGGTGCGCTCTTATAAATGCGAACAGCCTCTTGATCAGGGCTTGGAACCGTAATATCGTATTTTTCAACAGCCTGTTGGAGTGTCAAACCATCAACTCTATACACATCGGTGTGTAACAGACCGGCTTTAGCAAGTTCACCGAGAATACCCAATATCCCGCCTGCACGGTTAACGTCCTGCACATGAAATTTATTGGTATTGGGAGCTACTTTGCAGAGACAGGGTGTTTTACGTGACAATGCATCTATATCATCCATGGTGAAATCCACCTCGGCTTCGCGGGCAATTGCCAAGGTATGTAAAATGGTATTGGTAGAACCACCCATGGCAATATCTAAGGTCATGGCATTCAGAAATGCTTCTCTTGTGGCAATGCTGCGCGGCAATACGGTTTCGTCACCGTCTCTGTAGTATTTGTAGGCATTGTCAACAATCAGTTTTGCCGCATCTTTAAATAGTCTAAGTCTGTTGGCGTGGGTTGCTACAATCGTTCCGTTACCCGGTAATGCTAAGCCGATAGCCTCATTCAAGCAGTTCATCGAGTTGGCAGTGAACATGCCCGAGCACGAGCCGCAAGTCGGACAAGCACTGCGTTCCATCTCCACAATTTGCTTATCTGAAACAGTATCATCAGCAGCTTGTACCATCGCATCAATCAAGTCGATTTGTTGTCCGTTTAATTCGCCGGCTTCCATCGGTCCACCCGAAACAAAAACGGCTGGAATATTCAACCGCATGGCAGCCATCAGCATACCCGGTGTAATTTTATCGCAATTGGAAATACAAATCATGGCGTCGGCTTTATGGGCATTCACCATATATTCAACGCTATCGGCTATCAAATCGCGGGATGGAAGGGAGTAGAGCATTCCGTCGTGACCCATAGCTATTCCGTCATCAATCGCGATGGTGTTGAATTCAGCAGCAAAACAGCCAAGTTTTCCTATTTCGGCTTTGATTGTCTGACCGATATCATGCAGATGAACATGCCCCGGAACAAACTGCGTAAAAGAGTTGACAATGGCGATGATGGGTTTACCAAATTGTGTATCCTTTACTCCGTTGGCTCTCCACAATGCCCTGGCTCCGGCCATTTTTCTGCCGCCTGTACTGGTCTGACTTCGTAAAATATTTTTCATTGTAAATTAATATGACATTTATATAAAAAAACCTCTCTCATTTTGGGTGAGAAAGGCTTCAATATGTACATCAGCAATAATTATCAAATAGCCGCACTCACCCTTGGTTTCGGACCAAAAGTAGAACGACGATTAAAGCAACATTAGGAACAATGTGTGACATTTTGATAAGAATATGCTGTTTTTATTTCGACTGCAAATATAGACACATATTTTTGAAATGCAAATCTTTTGATGAAAAAATGTTCAATGTTTAACTAAGAACTAAAAACTAAGAACTAAAAACGATGAACGATTAGACCACGTGAACTCGGACCCCGGAACACGCTAACTTCCTTAACTTCCTTAACTTCCTTAACTTCCTTAACTTCCCTAACTTCCTTCTTAAACTAACCACTATAAATCAAACAATTCATTCTTCGTTTTTTTAGTTCTTAGTTTTATTAAGATAAAAATACTAATTTTGCATGATTTTAATGGAATTGAAAATGACCGACACTAAATATAAATATCTTACAAAAATTAATTTTCCTGACGACCTAAAAAAAATTCCTTTAGAAGAGTTGCCTTTGGTGTGTGATGAACTGAGACAATTTATTATTGAAGAAGTTTCCAAGAATCCGGGACATTTGGGCTCTAATTTAGGTACTGTAGAATTGACAGTTGCGTTGCATTACGTGTTTAATACCCCTTACGATCGTTTGGTATGGGATGTTGGGCATCAGGCATACGGACATAAAATTCTTACCGGAAGGCGGAATGTTTTTCACACCAATAGAAAGTTAGGCGGCATCAGCGGATTTCCGAATATCTTCGAGAGTAAATATGATGCATTTGGTACCGGACATGCTTCAACATCTATTTCATCAGCCTTGGGGATGTCGATTGCATCTTCATTGAAAAATGAACCTGATAGGAAAGTAGTTGCTATCATCGGTGATGGTTCGATGACCGGCGGCTTGGCATTTGAGGGTTTGAACAACGCATCCATGGATATGAATGATTTGATGATTGTGTTGAACGACAACCACACAGCCATTGATCCTCTTCGTGGTGGTATATCTCAATTTTTATTGAGTATGACCACATGGCCAACGTATAACAAACTCAGGTATTTCATTTATCGTGTTTTAAGAAAATTAGGTCTTATCAGTGAGGATGGCAAAAGGCGTTTGTTGTCCATAGGAAATAGTTTGAAAGCGATATTGAGCCGTCAACGCGGGAATATTTTCGAGGGCTTACACATTCGTTATTTCGGTCCGGTTGACGGGCATGATGTGATTAATTTGGTGAGAATATTCAGTGATATCAAGGAGTTCAGAGGACCTAAGGTACTGCATTGCATCACTAAAAAAGGGAAAGGTTATGAGCCGGCTGAAAATAATGTGGTAGAATGGCATGCTCCCGGTTGCTTTGATGCTTCCACAGGAGAAAAGAGAAACGACAGTGCTGTTCCAACGCCACCTTTATTTCAAGATGTATTTGGTGAAACGCTTTTAGAATTAGCCAAACAAAATGACAGGATTGTCGGCATTACACCGGCTATGCCTTCCGGATGCTCTATGACCATTATGCAGCGTGAATTACCCGAACGTGTGTATGATGTGGGGATTGCCGAGGCTCATTCGGTAACTTTTTCGGCAGGCTTGGCAAAAGAAGGTATGATTCCTTTTTGCAATGTCTATTCAACCTTTATGCAAAGAGCTTATGACAACGTGATACACGATGTTGCCATACAGAAACTTCCTGTGATTATGTGTCTCGATCGCGCCGGAATAGTGGGAGCAGATGGAGCGACTCATCAGGGTGCTTTCGACTTGGCCTATATGCGCTGTGTGCCTAACTTAACCATTGCTGCCCCACGTAACGAACATGAATTGAGGAACCTGATGTTTACTGCCCAGTTGAAAAACGACAGACCGTTCGTCATCCGTTATCCAAGAGGCAAGGGGTCGTTGATTGATTGGAGAAACGAGATGACAGAAGTTGAGATAGGAAAGGGTGTTTGTTTGAAGGAAGGTAAAGATGTGGCTGTTCTTACCATTGGCACCATGGCAACAGCAGTTGAAGAAGCCATGCAAATCGTAAAAAAAGACACTGATTTATCTTTTGCGCACTATGACATGCGATTTTTAAAGCCTCTTGATGAGTCATTGTTGCATGAAATCGGAAAGAAATTCAAAAAAATCATTACGGTTGAAGATGGTGTAATCCGTGGTGGTTTTGGGTCGGCAGTACTTGAATTTATGATGGATCATCACTATCCTGTACAGGTAAAAAGATTAGGCATACCTGATCGGTTTATAGAGCATGGAAGTCCGGAAGAAATATATGCCATGCTGGGATTGGATGCTGAGGGAATATCCAACAGCATGAAAAACTTATAAAAAAACAATCTCCCCAATTGTTTGTTCGTGCAATTTGATTTACTTTTGCACACTAAAAATCATAAAGGATGAAAATCATTATTGTTGGCGCTGGAGAAGTTGGAACTCATTTAGCCAAACTGTTGGCTAAAGAGCATATCAATATTACCTTGATGGATGAAAATCCTGACAGGTTAGAAGATTTGGAAGCAAATTACGACATGCTGACAAAGGTAGGGTTACCTACCTCCATTCAAGATTTAAAAAATGTGGGTGTAAAAGATGCGGATTTATTTATTGCCGTAACGCCTTCGGAAAGTGTTAACATGACTTCCTGTATGATTGCTACGAATTTAGGTGCTAAAAAGACTTTGGCTCGTATTGACAATCATGAATATTTAATTCCTAAAAATAAGGACTTTTTTGAGAAATTAGGGGTTGATTATTTGATTTATCCTGAAATGTTGGCATCGCAAGAAATTGCTTCTTCTCTTGAAACGACTTGGATGAGACAGAATCTCAGTTTTTGTAACGGTGAACTTATTTTAATTGGTCTTAAAGTCAGAGACAATGCTCTTATCCTTGATAAAAAATTCAAAACCGGTTTCTTTGATCATAAAAGATACAGGGTCGTAGCTATTAAACGGGGAAATACAACCATCATTCCCGGTGGATCAGATGAGATTAAAGCCAATGATATTGTATATTTCATAACACGTCAAGAAGATGTTTCCTTTATAAAAGAACAAGCCGGAAAAATTGATTATAAAATCAACAGCGCAATGATTATGGGAGGAAGTCACATTGCACAAAAAACCGCGCAAATTTTACCTTCTAACATCAAGGTCAAAATATTTGAGAAAGACAGAGAGAAATGTTTTTTGATTGCAGAAAAATGCCCACAAGCGATGGTTATCAATGGAGATGCAACGGACTTGGACTTACTGAAAGAAGAGGGAATTCAAGCTACGGATGCCTTTATTGCCGTGACTTCAAATTCGGAAGCTAATATTTTGGCCTGCCTTGCGGCGAAACGATTTGGAGTTAAAAAGACTGTGGCTGAAGTAGAAAACATCGATTACATCATGTTGGCGCAAAGCATGGATATTGGAACGGTAATCAACAAAAAAGTCATTGCGGCAGGGTACATTTATCAGTTGACCTTAGATGCAGACGTCTTGGATGTGCACGCATTGGCTTCAGTTGATGCCGAAGTGGTGGAATTCATTGCTAAAAAAGGATCAAAAATCACCAAATCGAAAATCAAAAATCTGAAACTTCCTGAAAACGTAAACATTGGGGGATACATACGCAATGGAGAAGGATTTATAGTTGCAGGAGAGACTCTCATTCAGCCTGATGATCGTGTCATATGTTTCTGCGTTTCATCTGCCATTCGTCAAATTGAAAATCTGTTTAACTGATGTTTCATAATTTAAACCACAAGCTAATCCTCAGAATAATAGGTAGTTTATTGTTATTCGAAGGTTTATTTCTTTTCCTGTCATCTCTTGTGGCACTTATTTATAAAGAAGATGTGTTTTACCATTTTCTGATTGCAACTGCCATATCCGAATTATTGGGTGTTTCACTTTTCTTTGTTGGAAGAAATGCCAGTCAGGAAATTGGCAAGCGGGAAGGTTCTATAGTGGTAACCTTTATCTGGCTGATTTTTACTTTCATTGGACTATTGCCACATTGGTTAAGCGGATACATTCCATCTTTCACCGACGCTTTTTTTGAAACCATGTCGGGATTCACTACTACCGGAGCTTCTATTTTAACTGATGTTGAGTCGCTTCCGTACAGCTTGTTGTTTTGGAGAAGTTTAACCCACTGGATTGGAGGCTTAGGAATCATTGCCATATCCATAGCGCTACTGCCTATTTTTGGTTTTTCTGCCGCACAATTGTTTTTAGCAGAAGCGACCGGTCCTACACAAGATAAAATACATCCGCGCACAACTGAGGTTGCCAAACGTTTGTTAGGCATCTATTTGGCTCTAACACTTGCGGAAGTGCTACTGCTCGTGACAGCCGGCATGAATTGGTTTGACGCTGTCACTCATTCTTTCGGCACCATAGCTACAGGAGGATTTTCTACAAAACAGGCCAGTATTGCTTACTGGTCATCCCCTGCAATACAATACATCATCATTCTGTTTATGTTTTTCGGCGGAGTAAATTTTCCCTTATTCTATTTTTTAATCAAAAGAAAATTCAACAGGATCAAGGAAAATGAAGAATTGCGCTTTTTCATTTTTATAATCCTTACATTTACTTTCTTAATAGGAATCGCTACATTTGATTTTACGCATCTTTCGGACGGAGCAAACTATGAGAGCACATTTAGAAATAGCTTGTTTACGGTGGTATCAGTTATTACAACCACAGGGTTCAGCACAGTAGATTATATGAACTTTGCTCCCTTTGTCTGGCTATTGCTGATGATATTGATGGTAACCGGGTCTTCTGCAGGATCTACTGCCGGAGGAATTAAATTGATCCGGATACAGATCGCCATGAAATTTATCTACTTTAGGATTAAAAAAATTGTCCATCCTAATGCTGTTTTCCCTATTAAATATAACAATCAAATCATGAAGAACGACATCATTATGCGCGTTCTGGCATTTATTCTTTTGTATATTTTTTTGATTGTCGTTGGTTCGGTTATTTTAGCGGTATCAGGCATAGGTTTTCTTGAATCCATCGGGTGCGTGATTAGCTGTATGGGAAATGTTGGAGTAGCATTTGGAGAGTTTGGACCGTCAATCGGTTTTTCGGGACTTTCTATTTTTGCAAAGTGGTTTCTGTCGGCTATGATGCTGATAGGACGCCTGGAACTGTTTACCGTTTTCTTATTGTTTACACCGATTTTTTGGAAAAAATAAGGAGTTTCTTAATCCAATTCTAAATTCAAGTTTCTTTTCAATGTTTGTAAAGCAGGATTCTGTTCTGACAAGCTTTTCAGAATTTCTTCCGGATTTTTCCGTTTAAATTTACCTGTATTTTCTACAACCTTGGTTTCAAAACAAATGGAGGAGTTTTTCAGTTCTTTTTGTAAATACTTACAAATGTTATTCATCTCCTTCTTAAAATCATTTTCTTGAAAAATATTGCTAAAAGTAAGTAGATAAGTGTGTCCTTCTATTTTTTTGGGGTTGTTGTTGTTGATATAACTGATTATGCTGGTTAATTCAGGAATTTGATGTACGTAATTCTTCCAGGTTTTGTTCAAGTCAGTTGAGGAGTATGCTTCATTTTGAATGAGATGTTCTTCTTCGATTTGTTCAGAAACTTGCTGCTCTTCCGACTGTTGGGAGTGTAAAGAAATAGAAATTGATATGGGTTGTTTTTTGGTTTGCTTTTCCGATTTATTTGCAGGCTTAATTTGATTTTCTTCTTCAAGTTTCTTTATAGAAACGTCTTCCGTTTCTGTTGTTGGAACGGCCGTTTTTTCTGCTTTTACGTTTTTGCTTACGATTGGTTGAGACGTTTGTTTTGCCTCAACATGAATGGGTTGTATTTCCGGAGTTTGGTCAAGGGTTACCGACTTTTTTTTTTCATCGGTCAGTTGGCAGATTCTGATCAGGGTCAACTCGACCAATAGGCGTCTGTTGCTGCTGATGCGATAGTTGAGGTCACAATCATTGTTAATTTTTAAGGCATCAAAGAGAAAACCAGCCGAACATTGTTGTGCTTGCTGTTGATACTTTTTACCGATGTCAGCTCCAACTTCCATCAATGTGATGGTTTGAGAATCTTTGCTTACCAATAAATCTCTGAGATGCTTGCTGAGTCCGGAAACGAAATGGTGTGCATCAAATCCTTTATTCAACACCTCATTGAAAATCAACAATGCATTGACGATATCACGGTTCAGGAAAGCTTCAACCAATCGGAAATAATACTCATAATCAAGGACATTTAAATTGGTAATGACATCCTCATATTTAATTTCATTACCACAAAAGCTGACCAATTGATCAAAGATAGATAGTGCATCCCGCAGTCCTCCGTCACTTTTGTGAGCTATGATATTAAGTGCATTTTCATCAATGATCACTCCTTCTTTTCCGGCAACATATTTTAGATGGGCTACCGTATCAGGGACGGTAATCCTGTTGAAATCATAAATCTGGCAACGCGATAAGATGGTCGGTATGATCTTATGTTTTTCAGTTGTAGCCAGGATAAAGATGGCATGAGCCGGGGGTTCTTCCAGGGTTTTAAGGAAAGCATTGTATGCTCCCGCAGAGAGCATATGAACTTCGTCAATGATATACACGCTATATTTGCCGATTTGTGGTGGAATTCTGACTTGGTCGATCAGAGATCGAATGTCGTCAACTCCGTTGTTGGAGGCAGCATCGAGTTCGTGAATATTGAATGAGCGCTGTTCATTGAAGGAAACACAAGACTCACACTGATTGCAGGCTTCGGTTTCCGAAGTAATATTTTGACAATTGATTGTTTTGGCAAAAATACGGGCACAAGTTGTTTTTCCTACCCCTCTCGGTCCGCAAAACAAATAAGCATGTGCAAGTTGTTTGTTTTTGATGGCATTTTTAAGAGTAGTAGTCAAAGATTCTTGCCCAACAACGGATTCAAAGGTAGCCGGACGATATTTTCGTGCTGATACAACAAAATTTTCCATGCAAATCAATCTTTAATGTGCAAATATAGTTAATTTCAAGAAGTAATTTGTCCTGAAATTTTAATTGTTGAAAAGTTTTTATTCAATAAAAATATTTACCTTTGTGTTGTTCAGAATAACAAGTGTTAAATGCGGTTAAAAGTTAGTGGTTTTCTAAAATTTATTCGTCGTATATTAGTAAACAAATATACTTTTGTTTTGCTGTTTTTTTTTATATATTTAATTTTCTTCGATGATCATAATTTGATCAAAAGATATAGGTCTGCTCAAGAAATCATAAAATTAGAACAGGAATATCAGGATTACCTGAAAGAAATTGAGCGAAATAAAGCACAAATTCATCAATTAAAGCATGACACCGTGTATTTGGAAAAATTTGCACGAGAGCATTATTTTATGAAAAGAGATGATGAGGAAATTTTTATTTTGAAGTGATAGATAATAATTAGAAGAAGAGAGAATAAACACACACCATTAATGTCTGATTTGTCGTTGAAAAACAAAATAACTCAAAATATATACGTCATAGCAATTGTATGCATACTTATAGGTTCTTTGGGTCATTTTTTTGAACAAAAATTTTTTAAGTATGTTTTTGCTTTTGGTGCTTTGTTGGTTGTTTTGAATCATTTGTGGGTCATGTATAAAACAAAGCAGCCGGATTTTAGGCAAAAGAGGTTACTGAGAATCAATATGTTTTTAAGTTTGTTGCCGGCTTTGGCAGCATATTCAATGTTTGACGGTACAACTTTATGGGTTGTATTTTTGTTGATTTATGCTTTGGTAACGGTGGTGTTGAGTTGGAGAAATAAATAAGGTGTCCTAAAAAAAGAAATCAAATTGATTGACATGAACCGAAAGAATGTTTATAGTCGCCCGCAACTGAGTTGTTTGGTGATTTTAAGAATTTTGATAGGTTGGTATTTTATGTATGAAGGACTGGCAAAAATTTTCAATCCCAATTGGTCATCTTACCCTTATCTTTTAGACTCAAAAGGTTTTTTTGCTCCAATTTTTATTTCATTGACAGATTATCCTTTTTTGGTGGATGTGATTAATTATATTAATATGTATGGACTCACCATCATAGGATTGTGTATGATCTTGGGATGTTTTGTGTCTATAGCTAATATAGGTGCGATTGGATTATTAAGTTTATACTATTTGTCTCATCCACCTTTGATAGGAGTACATTATCTGATACCTCCGGAAGGTTCATATTTGTGGGTTGACAAAAATTTGGTGATGTTGGGAGCTGTTTTGGTACAACACTTTTTCCCTTCATCTCATTATATTGGCATTGATCGATACATCTTTAGAAAGTTTAGAAAAACTCAAGAACAATAATTTAGCAGCTTACTCTCTATTTACGAATGTCAGCAAAGGAATCAAAACAAAATATTGATAATCAAGTAACGCAGCCCGAGTCGAAAGGAAGGCGTGATACGCTTAAAACTTTAGCTACTGTTCCCGTATTGGGAGCTATGGCATATGGGGTGTACAAGAAGAAAAAAAGAGAACATTCCAACAAAGTAAGCAGCGCCCTTTTCAGTTTTGATGCTGCTCCAACTATTATGGAACAGCAACCTGATGGCAAAACGATTCGTCTGGGCATTATCGGATTTGGTATCAGAGGGGCTCAGTTGATGCAGGCTCTGGGATTTGCAACACCACAATATCTGGAAGATTTAAAAACTCAAGCGAAAAACGACCCTCAAAATACACGTTATCAAGATTTCCTTGAGCAAGAGGATTTAAATATTGTCGTTAACGGGGTTTGCGATATCTTTGATGTATATGCGAAAGATGCAGCCATGGCAGGTGCAAATCGTAAAAGAGAGGGTTTAAATGGTAAACTTGATAAATTGCCTACCATTTACAAGCATTACAAAGAACTGTTGGCTGCTCAGGATATTGATGCGGTAATTATTGCAACACCCGATCATTGGCATGGTACGATGATCATTGATGCGGTCAATGCCGGTAAACATGTTTATGTGGAGAAACCATTAACGTGGACTGTTCCGGAAACATATTTGGTCGTTGATGCTGTTCGGAAAAGTAATGTTGTATTTCAATTGGGACATCAGGGAAGGCAAATAGAAATTAACCACAGGGCTAAGGATATCATTCAAAAAGGATTGATTGGAGACGTAACTTTGGTTGAGGTTAGTACCAATCGCAATGATCCTAACGGAGCGTGGGTGTATGACATTCATCCCGAAGCCAATCCTTCAACCATTGATTGGAAGCAGTTTGAGGGACATCCCCAGCGTATCAAAGAATATATGGATTATATGACCTCATCGGGTGCTGCCAAATACATAGGTCCTGACAGTCGGGATAAATTCAGCTTGGAAAGATTTTTCAGATGGCGTTGTTGGTGGGATTACAGTACCGGTTTGAGTGGCGATCTGCTGACACACGAATATGATGCCATGAACCACATTTTAGATTTGGGTATTCCGGCTTCAGCAACTTCTTCCGGAGGGGTTTATTTCTTTAAGGACGGACGTACTGTGCCGGATGTATTGCAAACTACTTTCGAATTTCCCGATCGTAATATGAGTTTTTTGTATTCTGCTACTTTAGCAAGTCAGTTTAATCGTCCGCGTAAAATTATGGGAACAGATGCTACCATTGAATTGGGTAGTTCGTTGAACGTGACGATTGACGGGGCTTCCCAAAGATATAAAGATAAGATTGAGCAAGGAGTCATTAAACCCGGAGAACCGTTTTATCGGTATGCGTCCGGAAAAAGTATAGATGCTTTGTCGTCAGCAACCGAAATGTATTTTGCCGAAAGAGGATTACTTTTTTCATATGTCGAGGGTAAAAGATATAATACTACCTTTTTACATTTAAGAGAATGGTTGGAATGCATTCGTCAGAAAAAACAACCATCTTGCGGTATTGAAGAGGCTTTTGCAGAAGCCATTACTGCTCATATGGGAACCAGGGCATATCTCGAAGGAAGAACTATGTATTGGGATAAGGACAAGCAAATCATTACAAGAGAATAGTTTACTAAATAAATTTTATTAACCCTTTAAAATATAGTCTTATGTCATCAGAAATGTCAAGAAGAAAATTTTTAAAAACAAGTTCGATCGCTGCTGCAGGATTGACGGTAGTGCCATCTGCTGTTTTTGGAAAGAAATTCAACAAAGTTGCACCCAGCGACAAACTCAACATTGCCGGAGTAGGTGTTGGGGGTCGAGGTTTTGGTGTATTAAAAGAATTAGAGAGTCAAAATATCGTAGGATTGTGTGATGTGGACTGGAAGTACAGTGCACGGGTATTTGATTATTTCCCAAAAGCGAAAAAATATTATGACTATCGTAAAATGTATGAAGAGTTAGGTAAAAGTATTGATGCAGTAGTAGTTGCTACGGCTGACCATACGCATGCCATTGTTGCTGCAGATGCTATGACGATGGGAAAACATGTGTATGTTGAAAAGCCACTCACACATACTGTTTATGAATCAAGACTCCTTACTAAACTAGCTGAGAAGTATCGGCTGGCCACTCAAATGGGAAATCAGGGAGCTTCCGGAGAGGGCGTTCGTCAAGTTTGTGAATGGATTTGGAATGGTGAAATCGGTGAAGTAACCAAAGTAGAAGCGTTTACAGACAGACCAATTTGGCCGCAAGGCCTGGAACGTCCCGAGCAAGTAGATCCAATTCCTGATACGCTGGATTGGGATTTGTTTATTGGTCCGGCACCCATGCGTCCCTTTAACCATATTTACACGCCATGGAATTTTAGAGGATGGTGGGATTTTGGTACCGGTGCTTTGGGAGATATGGCTTGCCATATTTTGCATCCTGTTTTCAAAGGACTGAATTTAGGTTATCCGACAAAGGTTCAGGGAAGCTCTACTTCATTGTTGACCGAATGTGCTCCTAATGCGCAAATGGTAAAATATATTTTCCCTGCCCGCGATAATATGCCTAAGGTTGGCATGCCGGAGGTGGAAGTATATTGGTATGATGGTGGCTTGAAGCCTATTCGTCCGGAGGGTGTTTCCGCCGGGAAAAATTTAAACGATAGTGGTGGTGGTGTTATTTTCCATGGAACCAAAGACACGCTGATTTGCGGATGTTATGGGGTAAATCCCTGGTTGGTTTCAGGAAGAAAACCAGATGCTCCAAAGAAAATGAGGGTAATAAACGAGTCTCATCAAATGGATTGGGTACGTGCTTGTAAGGAATCACCTGACAGTCGTGTTGAAACAGCATCCCCATTTATTGAAGCCGGTCCTTTCAATGAAATGGTCGTGATGGGTGTGCTGGCAGTAAGACTGCAAGGTTTGAATCAAGAATTACATTGGGATGGCGAAAATATGCGCTTTACCAACATTCCGGAAAATGCTACCATCCGCACGATGATTAAAGATGGGTTCAGTATCAAAGACGGACATCCTACCTTTAATAAAACATTTACAGATCCTGTTAATGCTATTGCTTTCGCTAATGATTTGATTAAGCATGAGTATCGTACAGGATGGAAGTTACCTGCTATGCCGTAATTTCTTTGTATATAATTTTAAAATTAAATAAAATGAATTATGGAAGCTTTGTCAAAGTCAATAATTATCAAAGCTTCCATATGACCAAAAACATAAAATATAAGGATATGAAACGAACAATTTATTTTTTAACTGTAATATTCGTAAGTATGAGCTTGATAGCTTCTTGTGGAAATGTAAAAAAACAAAACGACACATCCGCCGTCGAAGAAGGATGGGTGACTTTATTTGATGGTTCAAGTTTCGATGGATGGCGTGGATATGGCCGTCCCGATATGCCCGCAGCATGGACAATTGAAGATGGCGCTATTAAAATCAATGGTTCCGGACAAGGAGAGGCGGGAGCGAAAGATGGTGGTGATATTATTTTTAATCAGAAGTTTAAAAATTTTGAACTTTCATTTGAGTGGAAAGTTTCTAAAGGTGGTAATAGCGGAGTTTTCTATTTAGCGCAAGAAATAGAAGGCGATCCCATCTGGAAATCATCTCCTGAATATCAGATTTTAGATAATGAAAATCATCCGGATGGACGTTTGGGTAAAGATGGTAATCGTAAATCGGCTTCTTTGTATGATTTAATTCCTGCTGTACCACAGAACTCCAAACCATACGGTGAATGGAATACCGGTGGTATATTGGTGTATAAAGGAACAGTTGTGCATTCCCAAAATGGAGAAAATGTACTGGAATACCATTTATGGACAGATGATTGGAAAAACATGGTGGACAACAGCAAGTTTAAAGGCTGGGAAAACTTCATCAATGCCGGTGGTGAAAACGGAGAAGGTTACATTGGCTTGCAGGATCATGGCGATGACGTTTGGTATAGGAATATCAAAATTAAAATTCTCGATTAATTAATAATGCTTCATAAAAATGTCCGTTACTACTCAAATACGGACATTTTTGCACAAAAAATGAAATTCAAATTATTAATATATGAAGATAAAAAATTATATATTGATTTTGACTTTATTGATGTTTGTTCCTTTCCTTGCATCAACAAAAGGTCAAAAAAAGGAAATTTATATACAACTTTACTCAGTTCGAAATGATATTGGTAAAGATTTTAAGGGTACGGTATCAGCAGTGGGTAAAATGGGTTATACAGGAATTGAAGCTGCAGGGTACTCAGATGGTAAATTTTATGGTTTGAGTCCGGAGGAATTCAAAAAAGAAATTGAAGCTAATGGTCTGACCGTTTTATCATCTCACGTGAATAAGTGGCTGGCAAACGATATTGCCAAAACAGATTGGAATGATGTGTGGGCTTGGTGGGATACCGCAATTAGAGCACACAAGAAAGCCGGTATGAAATATATTGTTATGCCTTCTATGCCTAGGACAAAAACACTTGCAGATTTGAAAGCATATTGTGATTATTACAATCAAATAGGGGAGAGGTGTAATCAAGCAGGATTAAGTTTTGGATATCATAATCACGACTTTGAATTTGCTAAAGTTGAAAATGAAGTGATGTATGATTTTATGCTGAAAAATACCGATCCGTCTAAAGTGTTTTTTCAGATGGATGTGTATTGGGTTGTTCGTGGAGGGAAAAGCCCTGTTGACTATTTCAAAAAATATCCCGGACGCTTTGAAACACTGCATATCAAAGATGATAAAGAGTTGGGACAGAGTGGAATGGTAGGTTTTGATGCTATTTTTAAGCATACTGATATTGCCGGAGTGAAATATCTGATAGTAGAGGTAGAAAATTATAATTTTACACCCCTTGAAAGTGTGAAAAGAAGTTTGGATTACTTACAAAATTTACCGTTTGTAAAGAGCTCTTATTCAAAATAGGAATAATGAAATGATTGATGATTGCATCACTTCATTTTTTGGCTTGAACCAAAAAGGGATATTCGTTAAATTCAAATTTTAAAAAATATATTGCCATATCTTCAGTAGTTGATTACCCCCGTTTTGAGCCATTAACTGCAAATACGAGAGAATATCCAAAGACACAAAAATCCAACTATCTCATTGTGAGATAGTTGGATTAATTTTGTTAATTAGGGATATTCGTTTAATTCAAATTTTAGAGCAAGATTGATAGAGATCTCATAATAATATCAGTCTTGCTTTTTCCTTTTTTTGAAGTTTTTCTTTTTTGTTGGTGTTTTT
>Ga0208694_1001915_pt1 | contig 23607 bp, 14 predicted proteins | sample AD_UKC078_MetaG_FD_184442 | JGI IMG/M metagenome (GOLD analysis project Ga0208694, IMG submission 184442) | Active sludge microbial communities of municipal wastewater-treating anaerobic digesters from USA - AD_UKC078_MetaG (SPAdes) (version 2) | ecosystem: Engineered > Bioreactor > Anaerobic >...
GCACTTTAAACTAAACCTGATTGCCTTGCAAAGCAGCGATAAAGAAGATTTTGACTCGCTTAAAGCCAAATGCAAGGGAATAGCCGCTGCTCTGAATAATCCAGAATATGAGGCTGAATTGCTTTTGGTACTGGCAAGTATCTGTCGCTTAAATAAAGACTTTGAGTGTGCAGAAAAATACTATCAGGAGGCGATAAGCCTAACTAAAGACCTGAGTGATAATCTTAAGTACTATCGCGTTGAGCTGAACTATGCAACACTACACATCAATTTGGGAAACTATCTCGAGGCTTATAAGAAGTTGGTGATGATTGAGGAGTGCCCTAATGTCAAGCAAGATAGTGCTTTATTGCTGAATACTTACTTGTGGCTCGCTGATATTGAAACTAAGTTTAGAAATTTTAGTAAAAGTATAAAATATAGTGAATTGATGAGCCAGATTGCCTTGGATCTTGACAATATGCCTGCCTATGCTATTGCGCAAAGCTCGATGGGGCTCAATTATTATCGGTCAGAAAATTATGAATTGGCTATTATTGCCCTTAACAATACCATTAAAGTAAGCAAAGACAATGTAAACCACTTTGTGTATGCTGAGTTATTACACAGTCTCGGATTGGCATACAAACGTTTAAATGATCTTGAAAATGCGGAAGAGCACTTTTTAAAGGCATTAGAATATGCTAAAGAGCATGATTGCTATGAATCTATATCCAATGTGCAATCAAGTTTGGGGGTACTCTATCTTGATCAAGCAAAATATGAAAAAGCAAAAGAGTCTCTGAAAAAGGCATTGATTATCAGGAAAAAGATAAAACTTGAGAGTTTATTAATCGACACTTATTTAGACTATGCAAGATATTTTGTCCTGACAAAGCAATATGACCTGGCAAGCTCAATCATCCATCGAGCAATTGATAAATGCAAAGAAGATGATTTTGAAGCCTTAAAGAAAGCTTATGAAATGCTGGAATGCTTGTACGTAGAAAAAGGTGATTATGCCTTGGCACTAAAAAACGCAAAACTAAAGAATGAGTATTTTGAGAAAAATGAAGATCAAGAGTCACAACAAGAAATTGAAGGGCTAAGAATGAACTTTGACCTGGACCTGGTGAGAGATAGCATGCAAAAGAAAGCAGAACTTGAAAAGCAAAAGACAGCATTGAACGAAGCAGTTAAAACAAAAGATAAAATAGCAAAGCCTGTTGCAATTATTCGCGATGGATTAAATTCGATGAAAAGAACCTTTCAAGAGCATTCTTTGGACAGCTCATTTGAGCAAAACCTAAATAAGATGTTTAGTGCAATTGATAGGATTGATGATTTGCTCGACACCTTTGAAAACAATAAGAATATCACTTTTGGCTTATATCTGAATACAGATGAGATGGTGGAGTTTCAGCCCAACAAAACTTAAATGGCTAGCTATTCTTTTGCAAATAAAGTAGTTTTAGAGCAATACTTTTTGCTAGATAATATTTTTTAATAATTTACTTGACTTTTAGTATTAATAATGCTTAATTGAATTTTGGAGGTCAGTTTGGAAACAGATTTATTAAAAACGCAGATTACAAATGAACTGCAAAAATTAGATTTAAAAACAAATAATTTAAATGAAAATGATAGTGTATTGATGGATTCTTTAATTGAACAGAGCTTGTCTCATGGATATACAGAATTATTAATTAGGCTGATTATCCATAAATGCACATATTTGTCTGATATAGGGGACTTTGACAAGGCTTTTTCTTTAATAAATGACGCTCTCCAGTTATCAAAAAAGTATAATTCGTCAAATTTGATGGGAGATTCTACTCTAAAAAGTGGGGTATTGTATTTTAGACAAGGTAATTTTGAAAAGGCATTATTAAACTTTTTTGAGTCATTAGAATTATTTAAAAGTACTGACAATACAGAGAAAATAGGCATAGTTACAAGGAATATCGGGGTCGTTTATCAAAGATCTGGAGATTATCTTAAATCCTTTCAGTATTTACAAAAGGCTTTAAAACTGGCAAAAGAACACCAATTTAAAGAATTGCAAGCAAGTACACTTTCTTGGCTCGGCATTCTTGAAAGTTGTTATGAAAACTATGAAGCCGCTATAAATTACTATATTGAATCAACCGCTTTGTTTGAAGAATTGAAAGATATATATAATATTGCGGTAAACCTCAACTCAATAGGGCTTGCTTATACTATTTATAATGCTGAACTGGCTCATGGTTATCTCAAGCAAGCAGAAGATATTGCTCGCAAGGATAATAATAATTTTGTTCTTGCTGATGTTTTACATAATTATGGATTAACTTTCTCTGAACAAAAAGAATATGACAAGGCATTAGAGAAGTACTTTGAATCAATTGAATACCGAAAGAAGGCAATGTCTAAAGATAAGCTTTCACATACATATACAAATATTGGTAATATCTATTGTATACAGGGCAAATATGACCTTGGCTTAGAATACCTCAATAAAGGCTTGAAAATTCGTGAAGAGGCAAACTATCAAATTAGAATGGTTGATAGCTATTATGATATCGCATTCTGTTATTTGGATAGCAAACAATATGACAATGCTATTGAGATGTGTAATAAGGCTTTAGAGCTTGCCGTGCAGTTTAATGAGTCAAGGCAATTGTCCAATATTTATGAAGTATATTACCTTTATCATAAAGAATTAGGCAACTTAACGAAAGCCTATGAGTTTTATACACTTTACTATGATGAAAAGGCTAAAACAAAGGCAGAAAAGACATATGAGACACTAATTTTGATGCAAAAGAAGTATGAAATTGCAAGCATTGAAAGAGCAGCAAATATTTCCAGACAAAATGAGACAAATAAAGGATCACTTGCAATGGCGCTCACTGCAAACCATGAGATCAACCAACCATTGATGATTTTACAAGGTAATCTTGACTTATTGCAAACAAAACTCGAAGGCAATAATAATGAATCATATCAGCCAATTGTCGATAAAACCCAAGTCTTGATCAATGATATTAATAAAGTTTTAGATGATTATAAAAGCTATGTTGAGGATCTATAATGGAAAAAATTTATCAGGAAATAGAAGAAATAGTTAAAGTAGAAAAATACCTGCTTGTAAAAAAACCCTCTTATTATCGAGAAAAGTTCAGTAACTATTTAAAACAAATAGAAAATGAACCACATAATAAATGGCATCTGTTGCTAAATCTACGCCTTTTAGTACTTTGTACAAATGAAGAGGTCGATGCGATAAAACAAAAATGCATAAGCCTTGATAAAGAATTACAAGATAAAGAACTAACGGCAGAGATGCTCTTAACTTTTGCCAATAAACTTCGCACAATATACGAATTTATGGAGGCGCAAGACTATTATGAGAAAGCCTTGGAAGCATATAAAGAGTTGGGCGATAAAATGTCATTCTATTTGACAGATTACAATTATGCAGTGCAATTAATCATGATGGAAAAACACTTTGATGCTTATAAAAAGCTGATAACAATAATTGAAGATAAGATTGTCAAAGAAGATAAATTGATGCAAATGTCTGTTTATTCATGGCTATCAGTTATAGAATCATTTTTTAAGAACTATGAAAAAAGCATAGAATACAGCTTGTTGACAAGCGAGTTTGCAATGGAAATAAGAAATATGCATGCTTATGCTATTTCACAAAACTCATTGGGTCTTGATTATAATTATATAGGAAAATATGATTTGGCATTGGAGGCGCTATTTTCTGCATTGAGAATAGGGAAAGATTTTTCAGATAATGACCTTTTGGCAAATACAACGCATAATATTGGTTTGATATATAAGACGATTAATGATTTAGACAAAGCAGAAGAATACTATTTACAGTCTCTTGAATATAGGAAAAAGGGCACAAATTTATACAATCTTTCTCTTACCTATTCAGCCTTAGCGGACATTTCGCTTGGTAAGCAGGATTTTGATAAGGCAGAAGAATATCTGTTTAAAACCTTTGCCATTAAAAAGAAGTATAAGTTTGGTAAATATATCCAACTTATTTATTTGGAATATGCATCATTGCAGTTTGCCAAAAACAATTACGCCGCAGCAGAAGCCATTGCTATGAATGTTATTAAAAATAGCAGCGAAGATGATTATCGAAAGTTATGGCAAGCCTATGCTTTATTAGAAAAGATAAATGTTGAAAAAGGCGACTATACAACAGCTCTTGAAAATGCTATCAATAAAAACAAATACCAAGAAGATTATCAAAAACAAGAATCTCAGCAAAAAGAGATATCTATGAAAAATACATTTGATTTGGAAAGAATAAAAGCTGAAGTGAAAAAAAAGCTTGAGCTTGAAAAGTACGAAGAGGCTTTGAAAGTTGCAAGTAAAACAAAAGAAAAACTGATTTTGCCCCTCATACAAGTGAAAGAATGCTTGGTTAAACTGCAAAGTAGCATAAAAAAGGATGAATTATGCGATAAGTATGAGGCACAAATCACGAAAATGTTTAGCGCTACAGATAGAATAGAGGGTATTTTGAATAACTATGACAGTAATAAAAATATCTCTTTTAAGACCTACTTGCATGATAGTGAAATGGTTGAATTTGAAAAGAAAAAATAGTATAGATAAAGAGAAAAATCTTGACAAATAATGCTAACTTAAAAATAATGTTATTGTTGATTAATCAAAGCGGGCTTAGCTCAGTCGGTAGAGCATCAGCTTCCCAAGCTGAGGGTCGCGGGTTCGAACCCCGTAACCCGCTCCATTTTTTCAACAAAAAGAAGGGCAAATATGACTGTTGATATTAGCCTGATTACTGCTAAAGATGGATCAAAAGTCCCTGTTATTAATAACTTTCCTGTGCATAGTACTTATCAGCCAATAGAAGAAGGGAATAGACTCGCCAATACCATAATAAATGCTAATCATGGTACAGGCTTGCCTTTAGTTGTCTTTGGTCTGGGCTTTGGATTTCATATCAGACCATTACTAAACCATTTTAAAAGAATAATCGTCATTGAATCTCTGAGCGAATTGACACGCCTTGCAATTGAGTCCAAAGCAATAGAAGATATATTGCCACAAATCAGTATTATCGAAAAGCTTGAAGATATACCTTATTTGCCCGAGTATCATAGCCTCTCATTGAGATCTGAATACCGCTGGCAAGAGAGCTTTTTTCAAGAAGCACAAAAGAGACTCAGCCTCAAAAAATCAAGTTATCAGATTAAACCTGACGAATTGCGTGTTTTAGTCAATTTCCCTATTTATGGAGGATCTTTTACCACAGCTGAATATGTGAGCCAAGCATTTAAAGAACTTGGCTGTGTGGTGGAAACAATGGACAATTCTTTGGCTGATAAAATGCTCGATTATATTTTAAAACTTGAGACCAATCAAAATGCATTTGCAAAGAGATTGACAGATATGATGAGCGATTTATTGTGGGATAAATACCTGAAGTTTAAACCCCATATTGTTTTTTGTCTTGCACAGGCACCAATTGAGCCACAAGTAATAAATGCAATAAGAAAAGCAGGATCAGTGGTGGCATTTTGGTTTGTGGAAGATTTTCGGAGATTCCCTTATTGGCAAGATGTGATTGATTTTGTTGACTGCTTTTTCCATATTCAGCGTGGAGAATTTGAGCATATATTAGACCAGGCTAAATATAATAAGGCGATGTATTTGCCAATGGCTTCATCTGCAAACTTTATAGAATTGGCAAAGAATGATAGTATTAATAGTGATTTTTTTCAAGCTGATGTCTCGTTTATGGGCGCTGCCTTTGCCAATAGAATAAATTTCTTTTCTCAATTACATGGCTTCAATTTAAAGCTGTGGGGTACAGGTTGGTATGATTTTGATATATTCAAAGATAAATGCCCTCTGCAAGAGGCAAGAATAAGTATTGCACAGTCTGTGAAGATTTATCAAAATAGCAAGATAAATATTAATTTGCACTCTGCAATGTCTGATAGTGTTTTTAATCAATATGGTGATTTTATTAATCCACGTACCTTTGAGATACTGGCAGCACAGGGGTTTCAGCTTGTCGATGACTCGCCCGTGATAAGAGAGTTTTTTACACCAGATGAAGATTTAGTTGTGTTTAATTCCATAGAAGAAGCTGTTGATAAGATCAAATTTTATTTAAATAATGATTCGCTGAGAAAGAAAATAGCTGAAAATGGATATCGTAAAGTGATGCAATATTATACATATAAAGATAGAATGAAGACAGCCCTCAATTTTATTGCCAAAGAATTTCCTCATGTATGTGCGCAGGTTGAAGAGGAACAAAGTAAAATCGATAGTGTTCTTAAAAAAGCTAACAATCAATCCTTTATAGAGAGTATTAGGCAGATACCTCCAGCCTTAATAAATAATCCACAAGTCGTGATAGATAATTTTAAGCAAGAGAAAAATAATAGTCCCCAAAAGACTCTTTTTAAGCTATTAGAGACGTTTTTGGAGGGGGAATGATGGACAATAATATACTGATTGTAAATCTGACTCGTTTGGGCGATATAATTCAATCGATAGGACTAATTAAAGGATTGAAGAAAAAATACCCTTCAAGTCAAATACACTTTTTGGCAATGTCATCTTTTTCAGGTATCTTGCAAAATATTGATGGTATTGACGAGATAATCAGCCTTGATGCTGCGGTGCTTGTTGATGATATTAAAAATGAATTTTGGTGTGCTTTTGAAGAATTAACTAATAAATTGGAATATCTCAATAGTAAGAAATATGACTTAATTGTTAACCCGATTATGTCTATACAATCATCCTATCTGTGTGCCTTGATCAATGCCAAGGAAAAAAGAGGGATGATACTCAATAATGAGGGCGAACAGAGCGTGAAATCAGACTGGTCAGCATATTTATTAGCAAATCAACATAGCTTGGGTGATCACAGCTTTAATCTGGTTAATATCTTTGCTGGAGTAGCAAATGTTAGCTTTGATCTTGAGACATATAGTATTATGCCAAAGACAAAGATTAATGTGCAGACTGGTGCAAACACTATTAAGGTAGGCTTTCATGTCGGTGCAAGTCAATCAAATAAGACTTGGAAAATAGAGTATTTTAAAGAGGTGATCTTGCATTTGGTGCAAAACCCAAAATATGAACTATTTCTCTTTGGCGGTTATAAAGAAACTGATGTGAAAGACTTTTTTAATGATATTAAACAGGCTAATTTTCATAATTGGATCGGTAAGTTTAAATTAGATGAATTGATAAGTGCAGTATCATTGATGGATATGTTTGTGACTAATGATACAGGTCCCATGCATATTGCTGCATGTGTGAAGGTGCCAATCATCAACCTCTCATTGGGTCCTGTTTCTATGTGGGAGACAGGCGCATACAGCGATAAAACAATTGCCTTGCAGGCAAATATGGACTGTCATCCATGTAGTTTTTCCTATGAATGCCCACATTGGAATTGCCATAGTACGATCAAACCTGAAGTAGTGATAAATTTAATAGAACATCATTTTTCTCCAGCGATACGGCTCAATTTGCGTGATAATGTTCTTTATTGGAAGGCAATTACGGATATATTTGGTTATATTCATTGGGTTCCTCTACAAAAAAGAATGATTAGAGAGCGTGAACTATTCTTTGAGCTGAAGAGATTAATCTGGGGTATTACACTCAATAATCAATTTGAAAAGCAAGAACAAATAACAGAGCAATATTTAGAGTTTCTCAGGCTTTATTATACTTTTGGCAATTATCAGTTCAATGATATAAAGAGAGCTATAGATAATTTGCATAAATATAGTTTGCAAATCTCCCTATTATTAAAGGATATATCTAAACTTTCACAAAATACGAAAAATAATCTTGACAAAATTAAGACTATTTGGTCTAATGTTGTTAGCTTGAAAAATGAGATGTTTAATCAAGCAAAAGAATATAGTGTGATTTATGATTTATTTCTTTATCTTAATTTTACAGAATCAAATCTTGAGGCGGTAGGTTTGACTGAATTATCAAAAGATACAATTATTGTTTACAACACATTAAGCCAGCAATTAACTCTTTTTAAGACTGTGCTTAATAATTTTTAGAGGAGTAGAAAATGCAAATACAATTAAATGACAACACTTTTGAAATAAAAGTAGCTTCCATCAGCACTTTGTTAGATGTCGTTTCACAAATTGAGACACGTGTACCAAAGGGGCATGTTATTACTGAAATAGCACTAAATGAACGTATATTAGAATCAAATTGGTTTTATAATGCAAATAAAATTTATTTATTAGACGAAGATAGACTGAGCGTTAAAGCAGAAGACCCAAAAAACTTTTCCAATGAAGTGCTAAAAAACTCTAAAAAGCAGTTTTTGGTGATTCTTGAAGATTTTGAACGTATTGCAAACTCTTTCAGAACAGAAGAAGAAAAGCTTGCAAATCAATACTTTATTCAAGGGATAGAAAACTTACAGTGGTTCTTTAAAATACTTGAAGATGCAGCTGTCTTGATCGGTAAACCGCTGACAAGCATTGCTGATGATAATAGAAACTTCAAAGAAATCATCACTGATGTGGAAAACAAATTAGGCGATATAATCGTCTTGCAAGAAAGACAAGACTGGATTATGCTTGCCGACTCAATCGAATACGAGCTTGTCCCTGGATTAAGAAAAGTATTCAAAGTGTATGAGATTTTTGAGATAGAATAGTGCAGGTTTTTAGTCCTCGCTTCGCCTAATGTAGGGGCGAGCTTTGCTCGTCAGTAAGTTAAATAATGTAGGGGCGAGCTGTGCTCGTCAGCAAGAAATAATGTAGGGGCGAGCTGTGCTCGTCAGTTTTTGGTCCTCACTTCGTTGCGGGTTAGGTACTTTACTTCGTAAAGGTGAGGTACATTGCTTCGCAATGGTTAGGTACTTCGACTGCGTCGAAGGTTAGGTGCTTTCACATTTGTGAAAGGTTTTTTTTAAAGGACTATTTTACATTTTCTATCATTTCCTATAACATGGCTTTGTAAATACAAATAGCCTTATTTGTATATGTGCGATGGACAACTACGAACAAGTAAATAGATTTAAATTTTCAATTTCACGCAGTGAAATTACCTAGCTGCGTCGTGGATTGGGTACTTTCATTTTCATGAAAGGTTTTTTTAAAGGACTATTTTACATTCTCTCTCATTCACGATAATATGGCTTTGTAAATACAAATAGCCTTATTTGTATACGTGCGATGGATAACTATTAACAAGTAAATAGATTCAATCTTTCAATTTCACGCAGTGAAATTACCTACAGCGTAACAAAAATCAATTGATTTTTTACCTAACCTTTACGAAGTAAAGTACCTCACCCGCAGCGAAGCCAGGACAAAAAAAATCACCTCTAAACCCGCTTGTAATAGGTATCTGCTGATTTAGGTGAAAATAGTTTTCAAAAAACACCATTTTGTAAGCCCTATATATATAGAGGGTGATGTTTTTATTTATGAGTCAGCTTTATTATTTTATAAGATATTTTGGTTATTATGCAATAGCCTCAAAATGTATAAGTCGTTCGAATGTGCCATGGAACAGTATTGCAAGTGTTTTAGAAAGTGTGTTGTCGTGTGTTGTTAAAAAAAAGAATGTTTCAGTTGTGATAGAGTGCCATGGAACGTTATTGCAAGTGTTTTAGAAAGTGTGATGTCGTGTGTTGTTTAAAAAAAAGAATGTTTCAGTTGTGATAGAGTGCCATGGAACAGTATTGCAAGTGCTTTAAAAAGTGTGATGTCGTGTGTTGTTTAAAAAAAAGAATGTTTCAGTTGTGATAGAGTGCCATGAAACAGTATTGCAAGTGCTTTAAAAAGTGTGTTGTCGTGTGTTGTTTAAAAAAAAAGAATGTTTCAGTTGTGATAGAGTGCCATGGAACGTTATTGCAAGTGCCTTAGAAAGTGTGTTGTCGTGTGTTGTTTAAAAAAAAAGAATGTCTCAGTTGTGATAGAGTGTCATGGAACGTTATTGCAAGTGTTTTAGAAAGTGTGTTGTCGTGTGTTGTTTAAAATGTTCGGAATCGTGTGTTGTGCGGTGTTTTTTTAGAACTCAATTTGGTAATTCAAGAGTGGTTTTAGTTCGCTATTGAGGCTAATAGAAAATTGACCTGTATTTTTTGTCACTCTTGCTGCATTAAAAGCGCTGGCAATATGATTGGCAATGATAGCCCCAGTGAGGGCTTTGGTAATGTCTTTATACTCATTTGAGTGCTTGCGCATGATCCTGTATTTGTTTTGGTCGGCTACTGTGTCCCATGCCCAGTAAATATTATCTGGCAAAACATTATTGTTGATATAATTTGATTGTGCTTCGGTGTCATTGGGAAAGAGGCTTATTGCTTGGTTGACAATACTCTCATTATAACCACCAGAATCATAGCCAGAGCTATTGAATCTGCCAACTATCAGTCGCAGGTCTTCGTCATTGAGCTTGCACGACACATGCGCTTTATTGTATGCATAAAGTAAAGATTCATTGATTTTGTTATCAGCTTTGATATCATTGTACTTGTAGCTAAAGATCAAGCTAAGCTCGGAGGCAAAAAAGATATAAGCACTATTATGCCCTTGAGAGAGCTCACCCCAGCCAGGAATGATGGCTGACTTTGCAAAAGAGAGAACCTTATTAGGGGCTTGATCTTCTGAATGTAAGGATAATGCCAATAAGGTGAAGAGAAATAAGATTAAAAGCTTTGATTTCATATCTTGCCTCGCAAATGACTTTAATGGGTTAAAAACTATATTCGTAGTTTAAACTAATACCTTTACCATTGGGATCAGGCACAGTGTAAACATGATGTTTATTGTATGCTTTAGAGGATTTCGCAGCATCGATAACAGATATAAGCCTATTGAGTAATAAAGACCCAAAAGTGAAATTTGAATAGAGTACATACTTTTGACGACGAATACGCATTTCTTTGAATTGTAATCTGTTTTCTTCGGTTTTCCAGTCCCAAGATTCATTACCTGTAAATAAATGCGCATCTAAGTATTGCTCATAGGCTTCAGGGTCATTGTAAATTATTAAAAAGTAGTTTCTGGCTGCAAGAATGGTTTCGTCATTATATTGTTCACTACTGAGATAACCTTGCAGTATATTATACTTTTTGCCTGAGGTATTGGGGTCTGCTCCAGCTATTTCAGTAGCAAACTTCTTATAAGAGTTTTCTGTCCATATCCTTTCATTATCAAAGCGAGTTTTACCGAACCATAAAAGAGCTTCTGTTGCTAAAAAGATGCTTGCAGAGGTTTGATTTTCTGTGTAAAGTTGCCCTGCACCTGGAAGAATGGCTGAATAAAGCATGGCTTTGGGAACTGATTTTGTTTGATCAGCATTTAATAAGGTGAAGCAGGCGCTGAAGCTGATAAGTAAGATGAGTGTGATTAGCATTGTGATTTTGTTCATTGAAAACCTCAAAATTTGCAGTTTATACTCAAAATAGGTGTGATTTGATTATTGAAGACAGTAGTTTCAATGGTGGGGTGGATTGAGACGGTTTTTAATGCATTTCGGTTATATTTATTTGTAGCTCTAAATGCTTCAATCGTGCTTACAAGGTGGTTTGCTACTAAAAGAAATCTCATATTACCAGCAGATGAATAATGCTTTTCTGCATCTTTTCTTATTTGAATATACTGTTTACGCATTTCTGATGCATTGTCTGGGCTATCATATTCATTTGCACCATAACCCTCAGGTGGATTGATAGGGCGGTTTCCAATCCAGACTATGTCTGAAGGATTCAGTGTATCGAGCCCATCAAACACCCAAATGCATTCAATATTATTGCCATTAATATCTCTGACATACTTTTCATACCAATCATCCCATCCAAAGATATATTTGTTATACTTACCAATGTCTTCGTAGAAATGCTGGGTATTGTCATCATCAAGGCGGAAGTGATTGCTAGAATAAATGCTATTTGCAAGGGAGGGGAGATTGATTAAATTGTTTTGTACTTTTGTTTGTCTGGCTCTGTCATAGTGCTCATCGGCAAACTTCTTGTATTTTTTGGTAACATCATCGCCTTTTGAAAAGTCACTGATGTAAACGCTCCATAAACTAATCTCAATAATTGGGTAAATATATGCCATGATCGATTTTTTGTTGACATAAAACTGTCCAGCGCCAGGAAATAGGGCAGAGTATAGCATAGCTTTTTGTGCTGACTTTTGATGGTATTTTACTTCTACAATAGAATCTTTTTTTAAGAAATCGTCATTTGATAGATCATCGAGGATTTGTGCAGATAAGATGCCTGATATGAATAGGCAAATAATGCTGATTAGAATGATCTTTTTCATTATGTCTCCCCTTTATTTTATTACCGCAAACTTTACTCTTTTATGCTCTTTGTCAGTTGTGATAAGGGCATAGTAAACGCCAGAAGCGAGCTTGCTGGTATCTAAATGATAGTCTTGATATGTGTTATTCCCTTTTTCGATAATACTTTGCTGGACGAGGTTGCCGCTGATATTGTAAATCTTGATTTGAATGTTTGCTTTCGCATTTTCGATTCTTAATCTACAATTTGCATTCATGACAGGATTTGGATAAATGAAAGCATTGAGTGGGCTTGTAGTGGAAATGATCGCTGTATTGCCAGTTATATATCCATTTTCACCATTACGGAAACCATTCCATAGTAAGTCGTCATTGTTGCCTAAATGACGATATGAGAGAAAAATATTATTGCTATTATCTGTGTAAATCAGATAAAGACGGTTTGTTGCTTGCTCTTTAAACCAGCTTGGCTGGATATTGCTATGTTGCCAAAAAGCAGTATTATTGTAGTCTATTTCAGCATTGTGCTTGATGCCAATAAACCCACCATTATCACTGTTAAATATGGTGGTGAAGGCATTATTAGTCTTGATGATAGTAGGGTAAGAATAGTCGGCGATAGTGAAATTATTCAGTTTGAGCGGAAACTTATCAACAAGAGTGCCATCATTAAAGATGAGAAATGCTTTGTCTTTGGCAGCGAAACTGATATTAAGTTGGTTTTGTTGATTGATTACTAAAGCAATTTGGCTGGGCTGACTTGCTGTGAAATGCTTTGTATCCATGATCAATAGAGGATTTGATTGATTATTAACTCTGTGGATCTTGCCATTATCAGACATGATGAAAAGCTCAATGTTGCCATCATCTTTTTGTAATGCAACAGGCTCATAATGGCTATGAACTTCATCAAGAGGGAGTTGCTTTTGCAATTCGAGGTTCCAATCAAAGAAAGAAAGCGATCTCTCTGATAAAAGGGCGATTTGCTGGTTATTAGCAATAATCTTGCCTGTGAAATCTACGCTGTTCTGAGGCGAGAAAACATATGAAGAGTAAGATTGGTCGAGCTTATATAAAACGGTCTTGTCTTCGAAGGGGATCAGAATAAGAATATTAGTGCCTTGATAGTGAATTATTGGGGCGTTTTTTATCTGCTGATCAAATTCCGTTGTCTGATAAATATCTTGGCTGACAAGATTGACTTTGTTGCCTTCAACAATTAAGAGAGTTTCAAGATTATTAGCCTTTAATCTTACTTTTTGAATTGGCAGAGTAGGAGTAAAGGCTTGGTCTATTGACCAAAATTCATTCCACCTATCTTCATGGTTATTATAATTATGTGACCAAAACTTCGATTCATCATTAGCTGATATCATGAGATCGGTGGCTGTATCGGGGATAAAGTTAGTAGCAGGTGAAATTGTGGTCATATTGTCTGCAGTGTGTAGTCTTATTGTATTATCAAAAAGAGCATTGGCGAGGCGAAAGCTCATGACAGGCATTGCTTTACTAATTGAGTGTATCGCCCATGAACTTGGATTGCCTTTATTTGTGTATAAAGCGGGCTTGGTGAAGGCTGAAAGCGAGTCATTGTGTATTTCCCCACTCCATCGTACAAAGAGCCCATATTCGTCTAAAACAGGTGCATTTTTGAAGAAGAAATCATAAGCAGTGCCAGTCCAAAACCATGAACTTGGATTTCCTAAGTCTTGAATATTGTCAGCTTCAATCACTCTGACGCCTCTTTTTGCGAAGAGAGGATTGACAGAGTTATTTTCAAAATTGCTGATAAAGTCGCCATTGCTATCAGTGACCCCTGTTTCGTAAATGCGCTCATTATCAATATGCCAGATTAATAAGCCTCCGCCGTACCAGTTGCCAAGTCTGTCCATCCAACTGGGCATCAGCCAATCATATTCATACGTGGGCTCATCGCTAATGTAGGGGCATGGATGCAAAGCGATTCTGCCATTAAGCGCAGATTTTATGGTAGTGCCACCATCTTCGTCAGGGTCGATACTCTTATTTTCTATCAAGAGGTATTCTTTTTCATTTAGAGGGATTTTATAAAAGTGAGGAGTATTATCTGCTGAATATTTGCTTTCTGCAGCTCTAACCTTTAACACTTGAGATAAGTCAAAAAGATCTGTTTCCAATGAACGTGTAATGCCTTTTTCATTGAAATAATTGCCAAAAGCAAGGTTTCTGGACCAGGCACCAGGAAGAGCAGGTAGTGCACCTTCAATTGCATAGTATTTGTCAGAGACAAGCGGGTCAGGAATGGTGATCAGCCCTTGCCCACCCGAGTCCATAATGTCGAATACTCCAACCATTGGTCTTGAATTTGTGGTATTGTATAGGTCAACTAAACCCAGAGAATGCCCAAATTCATGTGCGTAAACGGCATTTACAGCGCCGTAGCCATAAATATATGTGGTACCATCTTCGACTGACTCATAAGTGTCTTGTGTGATGGTTTCTGGCACATTGCAGGCATGGGAGATAGTCGTTGCGCCATTATCGACGACGACTTCTTTTCCCGTTCCTACACGAATGAAAAAGGAGGGTAAATCAGAGGGAGAGTCTCCATTGATATCATGTTGCCAGTCAGAGCCAGCATGTATGATCATATAATGGTCATAATTGCCAAAGTAAAGCGAAGAGTCTTGATCAGCAGTAGTGAAGACATCATGAAAGTACTCTTCAACACGGCTAATAAAGAGGTTATTGCTGGCATTTACAGGGTGATAATAAGCCATTTCATGTGGCAGCGTATATGCACCTGCATTTTTTGGATAGACATCATATTCAAGCTGAAAACTCTCAAAGCTGGCTGCTTTATAATAGTATTTTAAAGCCTCCATATGTGTCTCATAGAACAGCTTATTGCGTGGAGGACTATCAATGATGAATTTGTAAGTTGTGTCTATAGTGGATACAAACTTGCCATTGCCAGTGGTATTGGGGTTGTCGTCAAGCTGAAAGTCGACCAGTAGGACAAGTAGCTTATTGAAGTTTGGGGACTTTTTATTTGGCACGTACTGTTGATATTGTTTAGCAAAAAAGTCGCTTGCGGGGTGTGTTTTAGTTTGGATTTTATTATACTTTTTCCCAAAGATAATCTTGTCATTATTGGCATTTAATGAGATCGCCAAAACAAGTAGTATAAGGGCAGATAGAGTTTTTAACTTCATTAGATTTAACCTTTTCTTTTGATCAACTTAAAAAACAGCTCTTTGGATAGAAAACTGTAAAGCGGTAAGGAATTACCGATTTACAGTGAAACAAAATAATCTTTATTTTTAGAACTCAAGACCAATTGAAAAAGTTTTATTGTAGTCAGTTAAGTCTCCACCCTCTTGCATAGCAAAGTCGACGCTAAGTTTGTATTGATTAGAAAAAGTGTATTGAACGCCAGCGCCAAAGTGAGGACCCATAATATTTCCAGCTTTATCGTAAATATAACCACCTCTGATAGAGAGTAAATTGAGGTAAACATATTCACCACCTACATTAAAAATGGTCGATTGAAACTCCTGTTTCCTTGGATCATCATACCAAGCAGTTATAAGACGCTTAAGCACAGAATCATCGTTGGCAAGCAGCTTATTCATATCAGCATTGATAGTGAGCTTATTAAATTCGCTTTCAACAGCTCGATAAGAAAAGCCCATTCTCCAGGTTATTGGTAGTGGATCAGCTTGTTCTTCATTTATAAAAGAGATATCTGGTCCGATATTCTGGATATTTAAACCGAAGTCTAATTTATTGATAAGCAAGTTTTTCTTTTTAATCCCAATGTCAAAGGCATAACTCATACCGCGTCCCTTTTCATTTTGCTCAGTTTGTCCTGTGCCTTCATCAGAGAGGTCGCTCAGAATGAATTTTAGTGTTGTGCCTATACCTAAGTTTTCGCTGTATTGGTATGCATAAGATGCTGCAATAGCGACTTCATAGCTGTTGAATGTGCCATCGTACTGATTGTTTTCAGTGATTCTCTCTTGTTCGCCATAAGTTAAATATAATACATGAAAACCAAAATTGCCCATCAGGTCTTCGCTGTATTTGTTAAAAGCAAGATACTCGAAATACATATCGTTAATACCATCAACATCGCCAAACCAGTTGGTGTGCATACCAGCTATTTGCGTCTTTCGGTTAAATGCTAATGCGCCAGGGTTCCAGTAGTTTGCTAATGCGTCATCAGCTTGAGCAACATAAGCATTCCCCATACCGCCAGGTCGTGAGCCAGGCTCGATAGTTAAGAAAATAACTCCAGCTTCAGATATTGCTGATATTAATACAGGGCATAATAGAATTATAGTGGTGATGATAGTGATAATTGTATGCTTTTTTAGCATTACGTTCCTCCATGTATTTATTGTTTGGGTATTAGAGTTTTTAATAATAGAAAATGGTACCGAAGGCCGGACTCGAACCGGCACGAGCTTGCACTCGGAGGATTTTGAGTCCTCTGCGTCTACCGATTTCACCACTTCGGCACACTCTATTATGTTAATGACTAATCTCTGAACTCGCTTATTATGTCAAGAAAAAATTATTAGTCCACACTATTTTCTGTTTCTATTATTGTAACTACTGAATAATAGGATGTTTCAAGATATTTTGATAAATCAAAATAATTCAAGATATTTATTAAAAAAATAAAGGCAACTGTAATAGTTGCCGTTATTTGATAGTTTTTTAACCAAGAACTCCAAGTAAAACACCTGCAGCAACAGCAGAGCCGATAACACCAGCTACGTTTGGTGCCATTGCGTGCATTAATAAGTAATTGCCTTTATCATATTGTTGTCCCATAACTTGAACCACGCGTGCTGAGTCAGGAACAGCAGAAACGCCAGCGGCACCGATCATAGGATTGAGTTTTTCTTTTATAAAAAGATTCATTATCTTGGCAAATAAAACACCAGATGCAGTTGCAATCATAAAAGAAAAAGCACCAAGTGTAAAAATCTTCACAGAGCTTGCATTTAAAAATACGTCTGCACTGGTAGATGCACCGACCGTAATACCGATAAGTATTGTACAAATATCGATCAGTGAGGTACGAGCAGTTTGCGCAAGCCTCTCTGTGACGCCACTCTCTTTTAATAAATTACCAAAAAAGAGCATACCTAAAAGTGCAACACCACCAGGAGCGATGAGTCCAGTCGCCACAAAACCGATAATAGGGAAGAGGATCTTTTCTCTTTTGCTGACCATACGTGGGGTTTTCATTCTGATAACACGCTCTTTTGGAGTGGTTAAGAGTTTGATTACAGGTGGTTGAATAACAGGAACTAAAGCCATATATGAATATGCAGCAATAGCTACAGGACCTACCAAGTGAGGCGCCAGCTTGGAAGAGAGGTAAATCGATGTAGGACCGTCAGCACCGCCAATAATACCGATAGACGCAGCTTCTAAGACGTTGAAACCAAGTATCAAAGAGCCGATAAAGGTAGCAAAAATACCAAATTGAGCAGCTGCCCCAAGCAAGATAAGCTTTGGATTAGCGATCAATGTTGAGAAGTCTGTCATAGCTCCGATACCCAAGAAAATTAAAGGAGGGTAAACGCCTTTTATCACACCGAAATAGAGATAATTCATTACAGAGCCTTCTGAGTAAACGCCCTGCATCATGGCTGAAACGCCAGGCAAGTTGCCAAGTACAATACCAAAGCCGATTGGAACTAATAATAGTGGCTCGTATTCTTTTGCAATACCGAACCAAATAAAAAAGAACCCGATTATCAGCATTAGCAAATAACTGTGACTATACCAAGCAAACCCTGTTGTGTGGAAAAAGTTTATTAATTCTGCCATTGATTAATCTCCTATTTCAAGTAAGACTTGACCGTCAATGACGTTGTCACCTTTGTTAACTAAGATCTTTGTTACTGTGCCTGAATATGCACTAAAGATCTCTGATTCCATTTTCATTGCTTCAAGCACAAATAATACTTGGTCTTCTTTTACTTTTTCTCCTATTTGTACTTTAACATCAAGGATAATACCAGGTAGAGGGGTGACGATTGTTTTATTGCCTGCTTGTGCAGGTTGTGAAGTCTGTACAGGTTGAGGTGCAGGAGCTTGAGGCATTGGCTGTGGTGTATGTGTTGGTTGAGGTGCAGGAGCTTGAGGCGCTTCTTTTATTACCTGTTGTATTGTAGCCAACACTTCGCCTTCTTGTACAGGGCTCTTTTCTTTTACATTTATTTTTTGAATAATACCATCGACATTAGCCATTACTTCAGTTTCCATTTTCATTGCTTCAAGAGTAATAATCACGTCTCCTGCATGGACAAAGTCGCCTTCTTTCTTTTGGACAGAGATAATAACTCCAGGTATTGGAGCCACAACGTCACTATTATTACCAGCTTCAGAGCGCATTTGAGGCACGCTTGGTACAGGCTTTTCCATCTGAACAATTCTGGTCTCAGGTTGGCAAGGATCTGCGCCTATTTCAACAACAAATTCGACCCCATTTACATCGACTTTTGCATGATTAGCAGAAAACTCTATGATACGAGCTTCAAATAGCTCATTGTTAATCTTCATTGAATATTTTTTCATAAATTCTCCTTGTGAATTTCACTATTTCTTAAACTGTCTAAATTGAGCATTTGGGAATTGAACTATCCCTGATGCTTGCCACATGCTAACGCTTGCTCTCTTCCAGGTAAGCAGGACTTTGCTCTCTTCTTCAAGCTCTTGTTTTCTGATATGAATAGCGGTAATAACAGCGATTATTGCGGCGCTGCTAAGGTTTTCAGGCTTAGTGGTTTTGATTGTCCCAATTGGTGTTTGCACTGATGATTGCACAATTGGTGTAGGTTGTTTTTTCTTGTTGAAATATGCTAATTGAGAAATGACAAAGGCTGTAATGGCAAGAGCTCCAAAAACGACAAGCATGCCGATAATGGTTAGAATAGCACCAAATTCTGGTTTTTCTTCTAAAAATTGTTCATTTATTTCTACGATTTTTTCAGGTGTGACTTTAAGATCGAGAAGAGTTTTGGTATAATTTGATTTATCTTGAATGCCTAAATGTAAATACTCGAGTAGCTTTTTGGGTGGTATATGAAATTTATCGCATACCTGTGATATCGTATAGTTATGATTTAATGAATACTGACTATTATCTCTAAAGATGATGATTTCTTCTGGATCTAATCTCAGGGATTTTAGGGTTCTTCTTGTTAAGAATCTATCTTTTTGATTGAGCTTAAATTGTGTAGATAAGCTATCTATGGAAATGTTGACAAATTCTGACACCTCTAAAAGCGTGCTATTTTCTGATATTCCATAACGTTCTAATTGTGTGCTAACCATTATATCCGTTGAGTCAGCTTCTTGTGCAGTGAGGGGCAAAAATAGACATAAAGCGAGCAAACAAAGTATAATGATAGAATAGTTTTTTTTCATTGTCAAATCCTTTATAATGGAATATTGCCGTGTTTACGAGGTGGATTAGAGTCTTTCTTGGTAGCTAACATTTCGAAAGCTCTAATGAGTCTAACTCTTGTGCGTGCAGGCTCGATAATATCATCGACATAACCTTTTGATGCAGCACTATACGGATTTGCAAATTTATTACGATACTCTTCTTCTTTTTGTTTTAGCACGTGGGTTGGGTTTTCTGCTTCTTTTACTTCTTTTCTAAAAATGATTTCAACAGCACCTTGAGGTCCCATGACTGCGATTTCAGCACTTGGCCATGCATACACTACATCAGCGCGCATATGTCTGCTATTCATTACGCAATATGCGCCCCCATAAGCCTTTCTTAAGATAACTGTAATTTTTGGAACTGTTGCTTCTGCAAAAGCGTAGAGGAGTTTTGCGCCATGTCTGATAATGCCATTATGTTCTTGATTTGAACCAGGTAAGAATCCAGGCACGTCTTCAAGTACGAGAAGTGGAATATTAAATGCATCACAGAAGCGGACAAATCGTGAAGCCTTTACAGAAGCATTAATATCAAGTACGCCAGCCAAGACTTTGGGTTGGTTTGCTACAACACCAATAGTTTGTCCATTTAAGCGAGCATAGCCAACAACTATATTTTGAGCATATTGTTTTGCTACTTCTAAAAAGTCACCATCGTCAGCGATACTCTTTATAACTTCGTAAATATCATATGGTTTGTTTGGGTTGTCTGGAATTAAAGTTGCCAGATTATCACAGAGGCGTGTCACAGGGTCGATACATGCGATTCTTGGAGGGTTTTCCATATTGTTTGATGGCAAGAAGCTTACCAGCTTTTTAATCAATGTTAAGGTCTCTTCTTCATTTTCTGTGAGGAATTGAGCCACACCGCTCTTAGAAGCGTGGACTCTTGCGCCGCCCAAGTCTTCTGTTGAAATTGTCTCATTGAGTACAGTTTTAACTACTTTTGGTCCTGTTACAAACATATAGGAGTTTTTCTTGTCCATGAGCACAAAGTCAGTAATTGCAGGAGAATAAACTGCTCCACCTGCACATGGTCCTAAGATTGCTGAGATTTGTGGTATTACGCCGGAGGCTTGAACATTGCGCCAGAATATCTCTGCATAGCCTGCTAAAGCGTCTACACCTTCTTGAATACGTGCGCCGCCTGAATCATTCAAACCAATAACAGGCGCCCCAACTTTCATTGCCATATCCATAACTTTACAGATTTTTTCAGCATAGGTTTTAGATAGTGAGCCACCAAAAACAGTAAAGTCTTGAGAAAAAATATAAACTAAACGTCCATCGATCGTTGCACAACCAGTTACAACGCCATCGCCTAATACTTTTGATTTTTCCATACCAAAGTTTGTGCACTCATGGGTCACAAACATGTCAAATTCTTCGAAAGAGTCTTGATCAACTAAAAACTTAATACGTTCACGTGCAGTTAGTTTCCCTTTTCCGTGTTGGCTTGCAATTTTGTCTTCTCCGCCACTCAGATAGGCTTGTTCTCTTTTTCTTCTGAGTTCTTGGATTTTATTCTCTATTTCCATTGATCCTCCATTCTAATCTATTTTAAGACAAGTTTATTATTTTTGTATATTTGTCAAGAAAAGAGGTATAGTTTTTTTAATTATTTCCTTTTTATAGAGTAAAAGTATTTATTTCTAATAAAATTCAAGTAATTAGCTTCTTTTAAAACCTTTTTTTGGTAATAGTATCATATACAGTTTTTGAGAGCTGTTCGAGAGTATATGGCTTTTGTATAAAGCCCTTAATTCCCATATTGGTAATGTTTTTAATTCGTTCATCTTGTTTAAAACCAGAAGTTAATAATACTTTTACATTTTCATCAAATGCCTTTAATTCGATAAATGTATCCTTACCAGATTTTTGAGGCATAATCATATCAAGAATAATCAAGTCAATTTTGTGTGATTGGCTTTTATAAATATCTAAACATTCATTACCATTATTTGCAGTCATAACATAATACCCGCATGTTTCGAGCATTTCTCTTGCCATTTTTCTAACAAATAATTCATCATCGACCAATAAAACGGTCCCTTCACCCTTGTATATCTTTTCGTGTTTTTGGATATTACTTGCTTTGAATTTCATATGGTGGACTGGAAGATAGACGTAGACATTTGTTCCAATACCTATTTCAGAAAAAATATCAACAAAGCCATGGTGCTGCTTGATAAGATTATATACCATTGTCAAGCCAAGTCCAGTGCCCATATCCTTGTTTTTTGTAGTGTAAAATGGTTCAAATATCTTGGTAATAAGTTCTTTTTCTATACCCACACCCGTATCTGCGACCAAGATCCTCCAGTACTCAATTGGCTCTGCACTGGGGTGCAGTTGAGTGAAAAACTGATCAGCCTTGATCATAGAAATAGTTATATTTAATAATCCACCATACTCCTCATTATAATCTCTCATGATAGTCATGGCATGAGTTGCATTAATACATAAGTTTAATAATATTTGCTCAATATGTGTCGCAGATGCAAAAGATATTGCAGGTTCCTCATATGGCGTTGTAAATATTTCAACTGACTTATCAAATGATTTATTACATATAGTTGTTACATTAGTCAGACATGTGTTCAAGTCTATTGGTGCAAGAAAGAGGTCTTGTTTTTTTGATAAAGATAATAATTGCTGTACAATATTTGCTGCTCTACTTGCAGAACTCTCCATTAATTGATGATATTCCATAATCTTTTCTGTTGAACATTCTTTTTTACTCTCGATATTGAATTTCATTATTGACAGGGTTCCGATTATTCCACTAAGCATATTGTTTATTTCATGAGCTACGCCACCAGCAAGATTGCCTATGGATTCCATTCTTTGGGCTTGTTGCAATTGAGAGTTTTTGTTTTCAAGCTCTGTCACATCATCTGCCAAAATAACAATATTCTCCAGCTCAGGGCTTTTTATTGGATAAATATGTACATTCATTATGCTTTCATTGATCTGTTGATGATTGTAAAGCTTGCTCCTTTTGTGTGTCATAAAATTTTTAAAAAGCAGATTAAACTCGGGCGAAATACCCTGCAAAGACTTTCCAATAGCGTCGGAGCTGGAAATCTGAAAAAAGCTTGCTGCTGCATTATTCCATTGAGTAATTTCACCGTTCTTATTGACATTCACTAAAATAGACGGCATATAATTTATGATATTTGTAAGGTTTGTTTGTACCCACATTAATTCCTTTTTTATCTTATCGTGACTATTATTTCTTTGATGTACTTCTTCGAGCATGATATCAAAATTATTATAAAGCTGCCCAATTTCATCTTGCAATTCAGTTTTTAATCTGATAGTATAGTCACTTTTTTGGGTAATTAAGTTTATTGTTTTAGATAATGATATCATAGGTTTTAATATATTTGTCGAGATGAATAAATAAGAAATAAATAATAAAGACAACATCAGTAGAAGATAAGTTACAGATATGGCAAAGCTGCTCCTATTTACTTGTTTTAAGGCATAAATATTCGTATAAAAAAGTTCTACATTGGCAATTTTTTGATTGTTATAATATACTTGGAAATTCTTTTTTATGACACTCTTTTCATTATCATAATTATTATAAGGCACCGTGCGGTCTTCAATTATTGCTGAATTATTAATAAGCGTCTTTTCACAGCCTGCAATAAATTCAAAATCTTCATTAAATATATTTATGGCGACATATTCTTCATTGTTCAAAATTGCATTATTCAAAGCATCAATATTATCGTAATCTATATTCCAAATAGGTAGTCGATATGTTTTTGATAGAGTATTTATCGTATTATTCACAGACTTAGTGAGAGTGTCAATTTCTTTTTCTTGTAAGTATTTTTTGAAGACAAAGATATT
>Ga0208694_1001929_pt1 | contig 23474 bp, 22 predicted proteins | sample AD_UKC078_MetaG_FD_184442 | JGI IMG/M metagenome (GOLD analysis project Ga0208694, IMG submission 184442) | Active sludge microbial communities of municipal wastewater-treating anaerobic digesters from USA - AD_UKC078_MetaG (SPAdes) (version 2) | ecosystem: Engineered > Bioreactor > Anaerobic >...
CGGCGTCGCGCTTGACCAGATCGCCGGACAGGTACAGGTCTCCCGAAAACGACTTGCGGTAGCGCTCATCCTGATTGAGATAGCCGCGGAACATCGACGGCCAGCCGACTTTCAAGGCGAGTTCGCCCTCGACATCCGGTTCGTCGATCACGGTGACGGCCCCGGTGTCCTCATCATGGTCGACCACGCAGACCTCGACGCCGGGGAGTGGCCGGCCCATCGAGCCGGGCTTGATGTCGAAGGCGGGGGTGTTGGCGACCATGATTCCGCCGGTCTCGGTCTGCCACCAGTTGTCGTGGATCGGTAGGCCCAGAACCCGTTTCCCCCACCAGACCGCCTCCGCGTTGAGGGGTTCGCCGACGCTGGCGATGAACCGCAGATGGGGAAAGCTGTACTTGGCGGCCACATCCGGGCCCGCTTTGATGAGCATCCGGATCGCCGTCGGGGCGGTGTACCAGACCGTGACGGCCTCGTCCTGCAGGATGCGGTACCAATGTTCGGCGTCGAACTCGGCTTCGTCGATGATCGAGGTGACACCGTGCAGTAGTGGCGCGATGATTCCGTAGGCCGTTCCGGTGACCCAGCCGGGATCGGCTGTGCACCAATAGATGTCGCCGTCGTGCAGGTCGAGGGCGTAGCGGCCGGTGGTGTAGTGCATGGCCACCGCGCCGTGCACGTGCTGGGCGCCCTTGGGTGTCCCGGTGGTGCCACTGGTGAAGTGCAACAGCGACGGGTCGTCAGCAGTGGTCGGTTCGATCGGGGCCACATCCGAGGCGGCGTCCAGCAGGCGGTGGAAGTTCTCGGTGCCCTCGATCCCCTCGGCGTCCGGGCCGGCGACGATCAGGACGTGCTTGACCGAGGGCATCTGATCGCGAATCTTGGCGATCTTGCGCTTGTAGATCGGCGCGGTGGTCACCAGCACGTCCGCGGAGCCGATGTTCACCCGGGTCTCGATGGGCTCCGGTCCGAATGCGGAGAACAGCGGCGAGACGACGCTGCCGTTGCGCAGCGCGCCGAGCATGCTGATGTAGAGCTCGGGGACGCGCCCCATGATGACGAAGACCTTGTCGCCCTTGCCGATTCCCAATCCGCGCAGAACGTTGGTGAACTGCCGGGTGAGGCGCCCGAGTTCGGCGTAGCTGACATCGTGGGCGCTCAGCTGCTCCGCCCCGGGGGCGTCGGCGATGAACCGCAGAGCGGTGCGCCCGGACTCCGGACCGTCGGCGTGGCGGTCCACCGCCGCGTAGGCGATGTTGCACAGGCCGTCGCCCATTCCGGCGCACGGATCGGGTACTGATGACCAACTGAAGGCGGCGCGGGTCTGCTCGTAGTCGTCGAGGTTGGGAGTGACCTTCAGGTCGGCGGGTCCCTTGTGGATGATGGTGTCGTCGTCCATCGCCGCCTCCTCAGACGTGTCGGTCGAGTTTGCCGTCGCGGCGGGCGCGGGGGAAGTTCTCCATCACCCGCTCGATCAGGGTGCCGTAGGCAGCTCCGTCGTTGAGGATGTCCTCACGATCGAGATGGCGCAGGTAGGCGTCGATGCGCCGGTCCAGCGGCCAGTCCCAGTACAGCCGGTCGGTGTAGGGCGAACACAGAAACTGCCATGCGATGTCGTCGATGTCGTCGATCGCGTTGACGGCCTTCCTCATGCAATGTCCCCCTTGACGATCGCCACCCTGCGATATTCATCGCATCACACCGCTGCCGGTAAGGGGCCAAAGTCACTGAAACGGGCGCCCGGTCGGCGTGACGCCTCCTCAGAGCGCGTGTACGCCCTTGTAGATCAGGGCGGCGCCGATGATGAACAGGATTGCGGCGATCAGGGTGGCGTGGTTCTGCTCCATCCAGTTCTTGAGTCTGGACAGCGGACCCTCGAGCCGGTCACCGGCGGCCTGGAAGGCCAGTACCGGTGCCGCCACCGTGGACGCCGCCAGGACGGTGAAGCCGGCGACCGCGGCCCACGACCCGACGCCGTCCAGCGGCGAGGTGCCGATTGCCATCCCGGCCGCTGCGCACATGAACAACACCTTGACGTTGGCCACCGCCAGCACTGCCGCGGTCAGGAACGCCCGGCGCGGTTCGAGTGCCGTCATCGCCGTCAGCCACTTCGGCTGCTTGGTCGAGTGGTTGCGTTCCGACCAGCGGCGCAGAGCCCAGATGATCAATCCGACGCCGATGGCGATGCGGACGATCGGCGCCCAGCGGGGTTGGCCGCCCAGTCCGTGGACGAGATGCGCCGCCCCCAGGAACGCCGCCGTCACCCCGGCGATGCCCAGCGTCCAGCCGGCCAGGAAAGCCAGGCTCGTCGGCCGCGGCCGGGGCGTGTGCAGAACCAGGATGCCCGGAATGACTGACAGCGGAGACAGCGCGATCACCAGCGCCAGTGGGATCAACTCCGCCAGATCGAAGGCCTTAGCGGCGGTGTCGGTCACTCGGGCAACGTAACCCACGGGGCCGGATCGTTCAGGGCCCAGGTATTCAGGGCCCAGGTATTCAGGGCCCAGGTATTCAGGGCCCAGGTACTCAGGGCCCAGGTACTCAGGGGGGAGCACGCCGCAGCACCCAGGCCGGCACCCAATGCGTGACCGGCCGGCTGTCGGCGCCGTAGGCCACCTCATAGCTGACCAGGCCCCACCACTCGCCCTGCTCGCAGAGTCCCCAGCAGGTCAGCATCCCGGCGACCACCTTGTGCAGCTGCAGGCCGCACGGCTGGTAGCGGCCCCGGCCGTGTGGGCGTCGGGGGAACAGGGCGGCGAGATCCAGCAGCACCGGCACCGGCGGCCGCACCGGGCGCAGCGGCGCGCGCAGGGGTTGACCGTTGTATCCGATCGACGCCAGCTCGCCCATGGATTCGATCATATGTTCGAACACTGACGAGGCAAACATGATGACGGAAGGCTCTACCCTTGCCCAGGGGGGATTCACTAAACTTGAGCGGAACAGACTCAAGGTAATGGGTGTTGTACCCCTCGACAGACTTTGAACTGACGAAATGGAGGTGTCGTGGACTCGTTCAACCCGACCACGAAGACTCAGGCGGCGCTGACCGCCGCGTTGCAGGCAGCCAGTGCGGCCGGCAATCCGGAGATTCGGCCCGCCCACCTGCTGTCGGCACTGCTGCAGCAGACCGACGGCATCGCCGGACCGCTGCTGGAGGCGGTCGGCGTCAACCCCGCGACCATCCGGGCCGAGGCGCAGCGCCTCGTTGACCGGCTGCCGACCAGCAGTGGCGCGACCTCGCAGCCACAGCTGTCCCGGGAATCCCTGGCGGCGATCAACGCCGCCCAGCAACTGGCCACCGAGATGGACGACGAATACGTCTCCACCGAACATCTGATGGTCGGCCTGGCCACCGGCGACTCCGATGTCGCCAAGCTGCTCACCGGAGCCGGGGCCTCCCCGCAGGCGCTGCGCGACGCGTTCGTGAAGGTGCGCGGCAGCGGCCGGGTCACCAGTGCGGACCCCGAGGCCACCTATCAGGCGCTGGAGAAGTACTCCACCGATCTGACCGCCCGCGCCCGCGAAGGCAAGCTCGATCCGGTCATCGGCCGCGACAACGAGATCCGCCGCGTCATCCAGGTGCTGAGCCGCCGCACCAAGAACAACCCGGTGCTCATCGGTGAGCCCGGCGTCGGCAAGACGGCGATCGTCGAGGGTCTGGCCCAGCGCATCATCGACGGCGACGTGCCGGAGAGCCTGCGCGACAAGACCGTCGTCTCCCTGGACATGGGGTCGATGGTGGCCGGCGCGAAGTACCGCGGTGAGTTCGAGGAGCGGCTCAAGGCCGTACTCGACGACATCAAGAACTCGGCCGGGCAGATCATCACCTTCATCGACGAGCTGCACACCATCGTGGGTGCCGGCGCGACCGGTGAGGGCGCCATGGACGCCGGCAACATGATCAAGCCGATGCTGGCCCGCGGCGAGCTGCGGATGGTCGGCGCCACCACGCTCGAGGAGTACCGCAAGTACATCGAGAAGGACGCCGCACTGGAGCGCCGGTTCCAGCAGGTGTTCGTCGGCGAGCCGTCGGTGGAGGACACCGTCGGCATCCTGCGCGGTCTCAAGGACCGCTATGAGGTGCACCACGGCGTGCGGATCACCGACTCGGCGCTGGTCGCCGCCGCCACCCTCAGTGACCGCTACATCACCAGCCGATTCCTGCCGGACAAGGCCATCGACCTCGTCGACGAGGCCGGTTCGCGGCTGCGGATGGAGATCGACTCCCGTCCCGTCGAGATCGATGAGGTCGAGCGGCTGGTCCGCCGGCTGGAGATCGAGGAGATGGCGCTGGAGAAGGAAGAGGACGCTGCCTCCAAGGAACGGCTGGAGAAGCTGCGCGCTGAACTCGCCGACCAGAAGGAAAAGCTCGCCGAGCTGACGACCCGGTGGCAGAACGAGAAGAACGCCATCGACATCGTCCGTGACCTCAAGGAGCAGTTGGAAAATCTGCGTGGTGAGTCCGAACGTGCCGAGCGCGACGGCGACCTGGCCAAGGCGGCCGAGCTGCGTTACGGGCGGATCCCGGAGATCGAGAAGCAACTCGACGCGGCGCTGCCGCAGGCCGAAGCCCAGGCCAACGTCATGCTCAAGGAAGAGGTCGGCCCCGACGACATCGCCGACGTGGTGGCGGCCTGGACCGGCATCCCGGCCGGCCGGCTGATGGAGGGTGAGACCGCCAAGCTGCTGCGCATGGAGGACGAACTCGGCAGGCGGGTCGTCGGCCAGAAGAAGGCCGTGCAGGCCGTCTCGGATGCGGTCCGCCGTTCCCGGGCCGGCGTGGCCGACCCCAACCGTCCGACCGGCTCCTTCCTGTTCCTCGGACCCACCGGTGTCGGTAAGACCGAACTGGCCAAGGCACTGGCGGACTTCCTGTTCGACGATGAGCGGGCCATGGTCCGCATCGACATGAGCGAGTACGGCGAGAAGCACTCGGTGGCCCGTCTGGTCGGCGCCCCTCCCGGCTACATCGGCTACGACCAGGGTGGTCAGCTGACTGAGGCGGTGCGTCGCCGGCCCTACACCGTTGTGCTCTTCGACGAGGTCGAGAAGGCCCACTCGGACGTCTTCGACGTGCTGCTGCAGGTCCTCGACGAGGGTCGGCTGACCGACGGCCAAGGCCGCACGGTGGACTTCCGCAACACCATCCTCATCCTGACCTCGAACCTCGGTTCGGGTGGCGACGAAGAGCAGGTGATGGCGGCGGTGCGGGCGAAGTTCAAGCCGGAGTTCATCAACCGCCTCGACGACGTGCTGATCTTCGAGGGCCTCAAGCCCGACGAACTGGTGCGGATCGTAGACATCCAGCTGGAGCAGCTGCAGAAGCGGCTAAGCCAGCGGCGCCTGGAACTCCAGGTCTCGCTGCCGGCCAAGGAGTGGCTGGCCGAGCGTGGGTTCGACCCGGTCTACGGGGCACGGCCGCTGCGGCGCCTGGTCCAGCAGGCCATCGGCGACCAACTGGCGAAGATGCTGCTGGCCGGACAGGTCCACGACGGCGACGTCGTGCCGGTCAACGTCACCCCGGACGGCGACGGCCTGATTCTGGGATAGGACGCCCGGCGCGAAAGCCCCCGCGAACCGCGGGGGCTTTCGCGTGTGACCGGGTTGTGACCTGCACGGTCTCTTGGTTAACCGAGGGAAACGGTTACGCTACGTGTAATGGTCCCGTTCTGGTTCACGCTGTCCGCACTGTGCTTCGTCGGTGCGGCCGTGTTGCTGTACATCGACATCGGCCGGCGCCGCGGTCTCGGCCGGCGCCGCAAGTCGTGGGCTCGTGCGCACGGTTTCGACTACGAGCAGGAGTCCGGCGAGATCGTCGAGCGCTGGAAGCGCGGCGTGATGTCGACCGTCGGTGATGTGGCCGCCCGCAATGTGGTGCTCGGTCAGATCCGCGGCGAAGCGCTCTACGTCTTCGATCTCGAGGACGTTGCGACGGTGATCGCACTGCACCGCAAGGTCGGCACGAACGTGGTGATGGACCTCCGACTCAAGGGCGCCAAGGAACCCCGCGAGACCGACGTCTGGCTACTCGGCGCCATCGGGCCGCGGATGCTGTACTCCAACAATCTCGATGCGGCGCGGCGCGCCTGTGACCGCCGGATGGTCACCTTCGCCCACACCGCGCCGGACTGCGCCGAAGTGATGTGGAACGAGCAGAACTGGACGCTGCTCGCGATGCCGATCTCGTCCACCCGAGCTCAGTGGGACGAGGGCATGCGCACCGTGCGGCAGTTCAACGACCTGCTTCGGGTGCTGCCGCCCATTCCGGCGCAGGCCGCGGCCGCACAGTCCGCCGCCCGCCGCGCCTCCGCGCTCCCTCCCGGTCACAACGAGGCGCCGCCCACGCTGCGCCCGCAACCGCCGCGCACCGGCACGCAGGCCCCCAACTACCAGCACTGAGCCCGCCGATAGGGTGGCGGGGTGCCGCGCCCTGTCGCCCTCATCACCGGTCCCACCTCGGGTCTCGGGGAGGGCTATGCCCGCCGGTTCGCCCGAGACGGCCACGATCTGGTGCTGGTGGCCCGCGATGTCGCACGGCTGGAGGCCCTGGCTGCCGATCTCATCGCAGCGCACGGCATCGACGTCGAGGTGCTGCCCGTCGACCTTTCCCTCGCCGCCGACCGCGACCGGGTCTCCGCCCGGCTGAACGACGGTGTGCGGGTGCTCGTCAACAACGCCGGCTTCGGCACTTCGGGGGAGTTCTGGGAGGCCGAACCCGTTGTGCTGCATCGGCAGCTCGATGTCAACGTCACCGCGGTGATGGATCTGACCCGTGCCGCACTGCCGCCGATGCTCGCCGCCGGTCGGGGAACGGTGATCAACATCGCCAGCGTCGCGGGCCTGTTGCCCGGCCGGGGGTCGACCTACGCCGCATCGAAGGCCTGGGTGGTCTTCTTCTCAGAGGGGCTGGCCAACGGACTGGCCGGCACCGGTGTGGGTGTGCATGCGGTCTGTCCGGGATTCGTGCGCACCGAGTTTCATCAGCGGGCCGAGATCGACATGACGTCGTTGCCCGGTCCGTTGTGGCTCAATGTCGACGATGTGGTCGACGAAAGCCTGGCCGATGTGGCCAAGGGGAAGGTCGTGAGCATTCCCGGCCTCCAGTACAAGGCGCTGACCACAGCCGGGCGGATCATTCCGCGTGGCCTGGTTCGCGCATTCACCAAAACGATGGGACGGGGCCGTGGCCGCACCTGAACTCAATGCCGGGGAACTCAACGAACTTGCCGGTCTGGTCCGGCAGTTGTCGGTGGTGCACGGCCGGGTGACCCTGTCGTCCGGCAAGGAGGCCGATTACTACGTCGATCTGCGCCGGGCGACCCTGCATCACAGGGCCGCTCCGCTGATCGGCCGGCTGATGCGGGAGTTGACCGCTGATTGGGACTTCGCCTCCGTGGGAGGTCTGACCATGGGGGCCGATCCGGTGGCGTGCGCGGTGATGCACGCACCGGGGCGTCCCATTGACGCGTTCGTGGTCCGCAAGGCGACCAAAACCCATGGCATGCAACGCCTTATCGAAGGCGCCGACGTCGCCGGCGCACGGGTTCTCGTCGTCGAGGACACCAGCACCACGGGAGGATCGGCGCTGACGGCGGTGCGCGCGGTGCGCGAGGCCGGCGCGACCGTGGTGGGTGTGGCCACCGTCGTCGACCGGGCCACCGGCGCCGCGGAGACGATCGAGGCCGAAGGGGTGCCCTACCGAAGCATCCTCGGCCTGGCTGACCTCGGCCTGGTGTGAACGAACGCGAGGACGACCCCGAGGATCGCAACCAGGATCGGGATCAAGAGTGGGATGACGTCGTCGACGTGATCTGCGTGGGTTCCACGCCGGGAGTCCTGGCTTATCTGAGCGCTTGTGAGGCAAGCGATCTCGACGTCCTGCACGTCGCGGCGCCGGCTGAGTTCGATCATGAGACCGGCGCGTACCTCGCGGCGATGACCGAGGACCTCGACGCCTGTCCTGATCAGTCTGAGCCGGTGCTCACCAAGGCGGCACCTGCCCCCCTGCGCCGTGATGGGCGGGGGCGTCCGGACACGCTCGATCCCTTCTTCGGCGACCAGTTGCGGATGTGGTCGGCCCGTTGTCTGGCGTCACCGTTCGCGGTGCTGCTCACTGAGGTGTCCGGTGTGTTCACCCGGATGCGAACCGATGACGGCGAGACAATCTGCGCGGTGGTGATCCCGGATAACCCGATCCCTGATACTTGGCAGACCGGTTCTGCGACAGAGACTTTCGCGGGTTTCGTCTACGAGTACGGCCGGTTGGCCGGTGCGGTCCTCGACGATGGCTCCGGGCCGCGGACGGTGCGCGCCGAGGCCGGATTGGCGCTGCCGATCGGACCGGCCGGCCAGTGGCCGGACGCGCGATCGCTGGCTCTGGTGAGCCGGCCGGCCGGACGGTTCGCCCGCCTGGAGGTTCTGGAGTCCGGTGACTGAGCCCGGCCCCACCGAGTGGTCCACCGGTGCGCCGGGCGTCGGACCGTGGCGCGACACCCATGCGACTCAGCCTCCCGATGATCCGCGTTACGACCCGGAGTTGTTGGCGCACGGCGACACCCGCAATGTCGTCGACGCCTACCGGTACTGGACCCGTGCGGCGATCGTCGCCGACATCGACACCCGCCGCCATCCGTTGCACGTGGCGATCGAGAACTTCGGCAACGACGCCAACATCGGTGCGGTGGTGCGCACCGCCAACGCGTTCGCCGTCGACACCGTGCACATCGTGGGACGGCGCCGGTGGAACCGCCGCGGCGCCATGGTGACCGACCGATACCAGCACCTGGCCCACCATGACAGCACCGTCGAACTGCTGGACTTCGCGGCCGGATCGGGATTGACCGTCGTCGCCGTCGACAACGTCCCGGGAGCGGTCCCGATCGAGCAGACCGAGCTACCGCGGGAGTGTCTGCTGGTGTTCGGTCAGGAGGGCCCGGGAATCTCCGCCGACGCCTCCGACGGTGCGGCGCTGACCGTGTCGATCGCCCAGTTCGGGTCGACCCGCAGCATCAACGCCGCGGTGGCCGCCGGGATCGCCATGCACACCTGGATCCGGCAGTGGGCAGACCTCGCGCAGGCCTGGTAAGGCAAAATCAGGGGTCATGAGCCAGCAGTGGGACACCCGCGCGGCCAGTGCCGAGGCAGCGATCATCAGGCGTCATCTGCGGCGACTTTGGCAGGTTCCCGGCACTCAGCTAGGCGTGGTCGGCTGGCCGCCGACCCGTAAGGACCGCGTCTTCGGATCGTGGCACTACTGGTGGCAGGCCCATCTGCTGGACACCCTGGTCGATGCCGAGCTGCGTGATCCGCAGCCCGAACGGGTGGAGCGTATCCGCCGGCAGATCCATGGGCACCGGACCCGCAATCTCGGGCGGTGGACCAACAACTACTACGACGACATGGCCTGGCTGGCGCTGGCGTTGGAGCGGGCCGGGCGGCTGGCCGGTGTCCAGCGACCCGAAGCGCTGCGGACGCTGGCGGCCCAACTCGTCGACTCCTGGGCACCCGAGGACGGCGGCGGGATCCCATGGCGAAAGCAGGACCAGTTCTTCAACGCTCCAGCCAACGGGCCCGCCGGAATCTTCCTCGCCCGCTACGGACAGTTGCCCCGCGCGCAACAGATGGCCGACTGGATCGACGACACCCTCATCGACCCGGAGACCCACCTGGTGTTCGACGGAATCAACGACGGATCGCTGGTGCGTGCCCAGTACACCTACTGTCAGGGCGTCGTGGTCGGACTCGAGACCGAACTGGCCGTGCGAACCTCCGATGACCGGCATGCCCGGCGGGTGCACCGTCTGGTGGCAGCCGTCGCGGAGAACATGGCGCCGCGCGGGGTGCTGGTCGGTGGGGGCGGCGGTGACGGCGGCCTGTTCGCCGGGATCACCGCGCGCTATCTCGCGCTGGTCACCACCGAACTCCCCGGTGACACCGAGGAGGACGACGTCGCCCGCAACACCGCCCGCGACATCGTGCTCGCATCGGCGGCAGCCGCCTGGGAAAACCGGCAGACCGTCGACGGGCTGCCGTTGTTCGGGGCGTTCTGGGACCGGCCGGCCGAGCTTCCGGCAGGCGGTGGAAAGACGGCGGCGTTCGCCGACGGCATGGTGCACGCCTCGCATGCCGCCGAGCGCGACCTGTCCGTCCAGGTCTCTGGCTGGATGCTGATGGAAGCCGCCCACTTTGTGGACAGCTGCTGACGCTGGGTGGACAGCTGCTGACGCGGTCTTCTGACCGGCCGCCGTCGAGCATCCCGGCCCGCTGGAATACCCGACTTCATCGCGACCTTGCCGCGACTGCCGTGCTAGGTTCGCGCAGAGCAAGGCAGCGAAGGAGAACGGCGGTCTGATGAAGAAGATCATGATGGCGACGGGTGCCGCGGTTGCGTTGAGCGTCGCACTGTCCGGTTGCACCCCGACGACCGAGAAGGCCTACACCGGCACGGCGCCGGCCGCGCCGACCGTGTGGACCGGGTCGCCCGCACCGGCGCACAGCAATGCCGGTGGCGAGCACGGTGAGGGACGTTCCGAGGGCGCCACTCTGAACGCGTACATCACCGCCAACAAGATCGCCGAGATTCCGTTCAAGAAGGACGACCCCGGCACCCCGAAGTTGGAGTTCCCGCTACCGCCGGACTGGAGTCCGGCCGGTGACCGCACCCCGGATTGGGCCTACGGCGCGATCGTCTACGACAAGGCGCCCGATCCGGAGAACCCGCCGTTCATGTACGCGATCGCCTCGAAGCTGACTGGCAACGTCGATCCGGCCAAGATTCTCGAACTGGCCCCTGGGCAGCTGAACGAACTCCCCGGATTCTCACCCCGCGAGGCACCGAACCGGGACAAGGTCGCTGGCTACGACGCCATCGACTACGTCGGCACCTACATGTGGGACGGTCAGCGTCGGCTTGTCGGTCAGCAGACCATCGTGATCCCCGGCAAGGACGCGCTGTTCGTGCTGCAGCTTAATGGCGAGGCGCCGGAGGGGCAGGGGCAGCCGGTGGTCGACGCCGTCAAGCTCATGAACGAGCAGACCAAGATCACCCTCCCGTCCTGATCGCCCGGACCACACGAGACTTGCGGAGAACGACATGACGATTTTTATCAAGGCACTGGGCGGAATCAAGGCTTCCGGCCTCATGCTGGCGACGACGCTCGGCGGAATCCTGATGGCCACCCAGATCGTCACCGCGTCGCCGGCTCAGGCGGCCTGCAACGGGATGACTGACCCCGTCACCGGCCTGTGCTGGACGGGCTCGGCGGCCGGCAGTGGCATCTCCGGCACCGGGGGGACCTGCTTGCCGGGCCGTCTGGGCCTGTGCCTCGGCGCTCTGCAGAACTCCCAGATTCCCGGGGCGAACCTGCCGAAGAACACCGGCGTCGGCGGACTCCAGTCCTGGCCGTAACAGCTAGCCCGTGCGGCGCTTGAGCAGATTGCGGCCGACGGTGATCAGACCGGGCAGCACCGACAGGAACACGATCAGCACAATCATCAGTTCCAGGTGCTCTTTGACGAACGGCACGTTGCCCAGGAAGTAGCCGAGCAGCGTGATGCCGGCTCCCCAGAGCACACCGCCGACGATGTCGTACCCCAGGAACAACGGGTAGCGCATATAGGAGACCCCGGCCAGCACCGGGGTGAAGGTCCGCACGATCGGCACGAAGCGGGCCAGGATGATCGTCTTGGGGCCGTGCTTCTCGAAGAAGGCGTGCGACTCGGTCACGTAGTGCTTCTTGAAGAAGCGGGAGTCTTCCTTGTCGAAGAGGGCGGGACCGATCCGACGGCCGATGAAGTAGGCGCACTGATCTCCCAGCACGGCCACCACGGCGACGCAGACGACCAGGACCCAGATGTTGACCGGCGGATGCGGCGCCGCGGCCAGCAGACCGCCGGTGAACAGCAGCGAGTCGCCGGGCAGCAGCGGAAACAGCAGGCCGGTCTCGATGAAGACGATGACCAGGATTCCCGGCAGGACCGCCGAGGCGAAGGGGCCGCCCTCGCCGAGCCAGTACATCGGATCCATGATGCTCGGCAGGGCGAGCAGGGTCGTGGTCATGAGGCCCCAAGATACCGGTCTGCGGTGCTCGCACCGTAAGCCTCGCGGTTTGACATACTGCCTTGCGGAGAAGCACCCGATCAGCGGAAGGACCTTTTCATGCCCATCGCCACCCCTGAGGTCTACGCGGAGATGCTGGATCGCGCCAAGGCGAACGCGTTCGCGTTCCCGGCGATCAACTGCGTGGGTTCGGAGAGCATCAACGCCGCGATCAAGGGTTTCGCCGACGCCGGCAGCGACGGCATCATCCAGTTCTCCACCGGCGGTGCCGAGTTCGGTTCCGGACTGGGGGTCAAGGACATGGTCACCGGCGCAGTCGCATTGGCCGAGTTCGCCCACGTGGTCGCGGCCAAGTACCCGATCACCGTGGCGCTGCACACCGACCACTGCCCCAAGGACAAGCTCGACACCTACGTGCGCCCGCTGCTGGCGATCTCCGCCGAGCGGGTCAAGGCGGGGCGCAACCCGCTCTTCCAGTCGCACATGTGGGACGGCTCGGCGGTGCCGATCGGTGAGAACCTCACGATCGCAGAGGAACTGCTCGCCAAGGCCGTGGCCGCCAGGATCATCCTCGAGGTCGAGATCGGCGTTGTCGGCGGCGAGGAGGACGGTGTCGAGGCCGAGATCAACGACAAGCTCTACACCAGCTCCGAGGACTTCGAGCGGACCGTCGCGGCGCTGGGTGCGGGGGAGAAGGGCCGTTATCTGCTGGCCGCGACCTTCGGCAACGTGCACGGCGTCTACAAGCCGGGCAACGTGGTGCTCAAGCCCGAGGTGCTGGCCGAGGGCCAGCGGGTGGCGGCGGCCAAGCTCGGCCTGGCCGAAGGGGCCAAGCCGTTCGACTTCGTCTTCCACGGCGGTTCAGGTTCGCTGAAGTCCGAGATCGAGGACTCCCTTCGCTATGGCGTGGTGAAGATGAACGTCGACACCGACACCCAGTACGCGTTCACCCGTCCGGTCGCCGCGCACATGTTCTCCAACTACGACGGTGTGCTCAAGATCGACGGCGAGGTGGGCAACAAGAAGGCCTACGACCCGCGCAGCTACCTCAAGAAGGCCGAGGAGGGCATGGCCGCCCGCGTTGTGGAGGCGTGCAACGACCTGAAGAGCTCGGGCCGGAGTGTGTCGGCCTGCTGAGGTGCCTCGCCGCATTTGGCCCATTTGAGCAAGCAGACGTCACCCAATGGGTCAATAATCACTTAAGTTCTGCGGAGTATCGGGCTTCGCTAACCGATACTCCGGGGGCGCCCAGTGGCTACTCAAGATCTTTCCGTGAGCAGTGCCGCCCAGCAGATGAAGGGACACCGGCTGCGTTCGTCGGGCGCATCCTGGTACGTGGGTCACGTCGGTGCGTTGGCCGTCGCACTGGGAGTGGGTGCGGCGATCGCCTCCATGCCCGTCGCTGCAGCCGATGTCGACTCGACAGGATCGCGCACGCCCTCAGATGGTGCGGCGTCCTCCGATAGCGCGGGGTCCATCCACGCCGGCAAGCGAGGGCCGGCCAAGGCTCGTGCTGCTGCGTCGACGCCGACCCCGGGGTCACGTGCGCGCGCCTCTGCGGCGGCTCCGGCAGCGAACCTCGCCAAGGCTCCGGTGCCGAAGACGGCCGCCCTGTCTGAGTCGGTGAGTGCGGTCGCCACAACGTTGAGCGCCACACCGGTCTTCAGCGCACAGCGCCCGGCTGCGGCACCGGCCCCGTTCGTGATATCACCGCGAGCGATGGCCAGTGCGAAGTTGACGTCAACCCCGATCATCGACTTCATCGGGCTCTTCTTCAGCAATGGCAGCGCCACCCATCCCAACGCGGGCTTGCTGGCGGGCGATGGCTTCAGCTACGACAGCGCGACCTGTGCGGCCGGGACGGTGTGCAACGGCGGGAACGCCGGGCTGTTCGGCAACGGCGGCAGTGGCTTCAACGGCGGCAACGGCGGTGCGGCGGTGCTGTTCGGCAGTGGCGGTAATGGCGGTGCAGGCATGGCCGGCCAGTCCGGTGGCAACGGCGGTCAGGGTGGGTTGTTCCTGGGCTATGGCGGCGACGGCGGTGCGGGTGGGAACGCAGCCACGGCCGGGCAGGCAGGTGGGTCTGGTGGCAACGGCGGACGCATCGGGTTGTTGTCGGTCTACGGCCTCGGCGGGATCGGCGGAGACGGCGGGCAGGGCGGAGCCGGCACCGCCGGATCCGCCGGGCAGACGGCAGGTGCATCTGGCCTTGCCGGGGCGATCGGCGGTGCCGGCGGAAATGGCGGCGCCGGCGGCAACGGCATCTTCGGCACCCGCGGCGGACGCGGGGGTAACGGCGGTGCCGGCGGTGCCGGCGGACAGGGCGGCAACGGCGCCGACGGCGGCGAGTCCATCGCCGGAGGTAACGGCGGTAACGGCGGCATCGGTGGCGCGGCCGGTTCGGCCGGCAACGGCGCCGACGGCGGCGGCAATGGCGTCGGAGGAACCGGAGGAACCGGCGGTCAGGGTGGCAACGCCGGTCACGGCGGCAACGGCGCCGATGTCGCCAACGGCGGCCAGGGCGGCCAGGGCACCGATGGCGGCAACGGCGGAATCGGCGGCACCGGTGGCGCAGCCGGCGTGGGCGGCACCAACGGCGCCGGCGGACAGGGCGGCCGCGGAGGCGACGGCGGCAGCGGAGGGTTCGCGAGGAGTTTTGCTCCGCTTGGAGCGGTCGACACGGTCCTCGCCGGCGGCGGTGGTGGCGGCGGCGCCGGCGGGACAGGGGGTGCGCCGGGCACCGGCGGCGGGCTGTCCGGCGCCGCGGGGACCGGCGGCGACGGCGGCGACGGCGGCGCAGGCGGCGAGGCCAGGTTCACCACCACGACGTGGACCGTTATCGGCAACCGCGGTTACGGGGCCGCCGGTGGTGCGGGGGCGGTGGGCTCCTACGGTGTCGGCGGCCGCGGTGGCGCCGGCGGCGGCGGCGGGGGCGGGGGTAGCGCCGACAGCTCCGGCAACGTCTCGGGTGGTGGTGGCGGTGGTGGCGGCGGCGCCGGCTCGGCCACCGCTCAAGGTGGCACGGGCCAATCCGGCGGCGATGCCCAGACACAGGTGGTCATTGGCTACGTGGGTGGCGGCGGCGGGGCTGCTGGCGCGGGCACCGGCGGTGGTGGCGGCGGGGGCGCCGACGACAGCCGCACATCCGGAGACAAGGGAAACGGGAAGCAGGGGGCAAACGGGACCGCGACGGCAGGAGGGCGTGCAGGAGCCGGCGGCAACCTCACCACCAACGTCGGCGGTAACGGCGGTTCGGTGGGAATCGGCGGCAGCGGTGGTGGTAGCACCGGCGGCGGCCTGGGGCTGGGTCGTCCGGGGGGGAACTCCGGGTCGGCGGCCTTCTTCATGGGGATTGCGACCGGTGACATGACCGCTACTGGAGTGGTGTTGTGGACGCGGGTCGATACCGGCGGGCCCGAACCGCGGAATGTGCAGCTCGAGTTGACCACAGATGCCGCGTTCGCCGATGGTGTGGCGGGGGTTGTCGCGCCGGTGCGCGTCACGGAGAACTCGACGGTGAAGTTGGCGACTCTCAACCTTCAGCCAAACACCCGTTACTACTACCGGTTCAGCGAGGGCGAGAATTCAAGTCAGGTGGGCACGTTCAAGACCTTGCCCAGTGCCGACCAGAGCGTCCCTTTCCGGATCGGGGTCAGTGGTGACATCGATCAGAAGTACCGGCCGTTTCCTGTCATGAGTGGTTTCGGTACCGACGCGGGCTCGACCGATCTGAACGCGTTCATCCTGATGGGGGATGAGATCTACGAGACGACCGCAGGGAAACTGGCGGGCTTCGGGAACCCCGAGAAGCCGAATACAACCGCGATTCCCACCGGAAGCGACCCGGTGTCAACGGCGATAAATACGCTGAACATCCTGAATCCTCGTTATGACTCAAGTCTTCTCGGTGTGACATCCGACGGCGCACCTACCGCCGTCACGCCGACCACCCCGGCCGGGATTCGCTCGTTGCTCTCCGCGACCGGGGTGTATTCGGTGATCGACAATCACGAGATCTTCGGGGCGCTGCAGAGTGGCGGTGCACCTATTGCGGCCATCAAGGAGAACTACCTGTCGCAGTACGGAACGAACACCACCGGCACCTACAACAACGGCACCCCGGTGTTCCTGGCGGAAACCAAAGCCTTCTACAACAACCTGCCCACGGCGATCGACATCACCGGCGTCCTCGACGCGACGAAGGGGACTGCGGACAACTACGGTTTGACGTTCACCAACGTTCTCGACCCCGGTGCGGCGACGGTGCCCGGTACCGATCCCCGGTCCGCGGGCAAACCGATGAACTACTTCAGTCGCCTGTGGGGACAAGACATCCAGTACATCCAGCTCGATGACCGGTCGTTCCGCGATGCGCGCATGGTGGCACCGGCGAAATATGCACCCTACCCATCCGCCCCCCTCCCGCCCGCACTTCAGCAGCAGGAGGCGGCGGTTTTCGTCAATGGAAAACTCATTCCCTCACAGAGATACCTCCCACCTGCCTTCAATGCGGGCGACCCGCTGCCGGGTGTCTACATGACGGCCGATGAGGCCCCGGGGCGCACCATGCTCGGTGACGAACAACTGAAGTGGCTTCTCGGTGAACTCGATGCGGCCAAGAGCCGCGACGTGGCCTGGACGGTGATTGGCATCTCCACCCCGATCGACAATCGTGGTTCGCTGACCGACAGCAAGTCGTGGCTCGGTGGCTACCCGGCCGAGCGCAACATCATTCTCAAGAAGATCGCCGACCTCGGTCTTCGCAACGTGGTGTTCCTCACCGCCGATGACCACAACTCGCGGGTCACGCAGCTGGCCTACCAACCCGATCCTGCTGACCCGACACGGTGGGAGACGCTGCCCAACACGTTCCAGGTGCTGGCCGGACCGATCGGAGCCATCGGCCCGGATTCACCGCCGTACCAGACGGCCAACGGCCTCTCACTGGAGGCCGATTATCCGATCGTTGTTGAGAACCTGAAGGCGATCAACGCCGATCTGATCGGCTATCAGGCGCCGGAAATCGGGCTGGTGGGCTACACCGGGTTGAGCAATGTCTACCGGCAGTTCGATCCCGACGCCGCCACGAAGCCGCAGAGTGTCGACTTCTTCACCCCGGACACCTTCGGCTACACGACCTTGGAATGGGACGCTGCCCAAGCCCTCACCGTGACCTACTGGGGTATCGGGGCATACAAGGACAATGTCTATCCGCAGAGCGTCGCGTTGCCCCCGGAGAAGATCCTGCAATTCACCGTCACGCCCCGATGAACCCGTCCTAGCTCGCCTGGCAGATCTTCCACTGGTCGTCGCGGAACTGCAGATCGAAGCTGCGGGTCGACTTACTGGATGGATCCGACGCCAGATACGAGGTGACGTTGGCCTCGGCGTGATCACCGTTGACCACGACCTCGTCGATGCTGGCGACCACCGGATACTGCTTGGCCGCCGACACCCGGGCGTAGGTGTCGGCCCACGCGTCCTGGTCGTAATCGACGTAGGAATCCCGGCTCTGGCCGCAGGTGATGCTGCGCAATGTCGCCAGGTCGCCCTGACGGATCGCGGTGTCGAAGCTCTCGATGCTGGAGCGCACCGCGTTCTCCTTGGCCTCCCTTGCGGCCGCCTCGCTGCGATTCATCAGGAGAACCCCGAGGACAGTCGCCACGATCAGCCCCACGACGATCAGGATCAGCGGCATCAGCCGCCGGCGCTTGAGCCGGGGACGCGGCGGGATCGACTGCGGGGAGGCCACCCGATGGCGCGGACCGCCGGCCTCGGTGCTGGCATCGAAGATCTCGGTCGGAGGATCCGGGACCCGGTCGATTACCTGGGTGAAGCCGGCGTCGAATCCCGGTGCGGTGTAACGGCGTTCGCCGGTGAGCGCCTCAGCTGACTCCGGATCGGAGTAGACGTCGATCACCTCGGTCACCGGATCGTCGTCCCCATCGTGTTGATGAACGTAGTCCGGCCGAGCGTCGTCGGCGGGGTCGGTCCCGGACGGGTTCGACATGCGGTCTGCGGTCCTCCGTGGCTGGATGGTCGATGTCGCTTGACCCTAGCGGGTGCACCCGACGGTCCGCGGGATGCGGAGACGGGGGCATGTGGACAATGGGGCAATGACTTCCTCTGGGACCCCCTTCGGCGATCTTCTCGGACCACCTCCGGTGCTGCTGCCCGGCGACCCGGAGGCCGAGGCCGCACTGCTGGCCGGCGAGAACCCGACCATCGTGGCCGCGGCGCACCCGTCGGCCTCGGTGGCCTGGGGCGCGCTTGCCGAGGAGGCCCTGGCCGACGATCGGGCGATCACCGCGTACGCCTATGCGCGCACCGGCTACCACCGCGGCCTGGATCAGTTGCGCCGCAACGGTTGGAAGGGGTTCGGCCCGGTTCCCTTCCGCCACGAGCCCAACCGAGGTTTCCTGCGCTGCGTGGCAGCGCTGGCCCGGGCCGCGGACCTGATCGGGGAGACCGATGAGGTGGCCCGCTGCCGCGATCTGCTCGACGACTGTGATCCGGCGGCGCGTGCCGAGCTCGGGTTGGCCTAGAGGTCGGATTCGGTAGGGCAGTCCGCGACGACGCCCGGCGGCTCCACCTGGACGGTGCTGTGGTTGAGACCTCGTTCGGCCAGGATCGCCTGCGCGTCGGCCAGCACCCGGTCGGATTGCCCATTGGTGGTCAGATGTGCGGTGGCCATGTCCCGGCCCGGGACCAGTGTCCAGACGTGAAGATCGTGCACCTCTGCGACGCCGTCGATGGCGGCCAGTGCCGCCCGCAACTCGTCGACGTCGACGTGTTCGGGGGAGGACTCCGAGAGGATCCGCAGCGCCGCCCGCGCCAGGGCGATGGCCCGCGGCAGCACCCACAGGGCGACCAGCACGGCTACCACGGTGTCGGCGTAGGGCCAGTGGGTCGTCACCATCACGACGCCGGCGATCAGCACCCCGACGCTGCTGACGGCGTCGGCCATCACTTCCATGTAGGCGCCCTTGACCGCCAGGCTGTCCTCGGACTGTGACCGAAGCAGAAGCACCACAACGACATTGGCCGCCAGCCCGAGCGCAGCCACCAGGACCATCGGCCAGCCGGGTATCTCCGGCGGCTTGCCGAGTCGTTCGATCGCCTCGTAGAGAATGAATGCGGCGACGCCGAGCAGCAGCACCGCGTTGGTGACGGCGGTGAACACCTCGGCGCGGTGCCAGCCGTAGGTGCGCGCCGCCGACGTCGAGCCTCGACGTGCCAGCAGCACGGCCGCCAGGCCCATGAAGATGGCCACCAGATCGGTGAGCATGTGCGTGGCGTCGGCCAGTAGCGCCAGCGAGTTGATGGCCAGGGCGGTGACGAGTTCGACGACGAAGAAAACGCCCAGCACCGCCGCGGCCATGATCATCCGGCTGGCCCGGGTATCGGCGCTGCCATGGCTGTGTCCGGCTCCCATGGGAAAAGAATCTATGCAATTTCATGCATGTATTGCAACTAACGTCATCGTCAGTTGGGTACTTTGGTCCCTAGTCGGTCCGGTTCGGTCCGGGATAACGTGAAGAAACGGCAGCGGCAGGGGGGTCCGCTGCCGTTTCTCTTGTCTAGAGCCAGGCCGCCCAGAATTGAGTCAGGCGCATTCCTTCGAATGCCAGGCGGCCGGGAACCCCGGACAGGTCGAAGAACCAGAACACCGCTGAGAAGAACGCCCGATTCGGACCGGGGGCCAGCAGCACCAGCAGCAGGATGAAGAACCCGAACTGGCGAACCGGTTCCAGCCTGCGCCGGATGCCTGGGCTCAGGTGCGGCTCGAGCGCCGCGTAGCCGTCCAGTCCGGGGATCGGGAGCAGGTTCAGCAGCAGTGCGGTGATCTGCAGGAAGCCCAGGAATGCGACCGCACGCCAGAATGTCAGATGCAGCGGGTCGAAGAACAGGCGTGTCGCGGCCAGCAGCGCCAGGCCGAGCACCAGATTGGCGAACGGACCGGCCAGATTGACCACCGTGCGCTGACGCGGCGTCATGAATCCGGTGCGCAGGTAGACGGCGCCGCCAGGCAGACCGATTCCGCCGAGGGCGATGAACAACAGCGGAAGACCAAGCGAGAGAACGGGATTGGAGTATTTCAGCGGGTCCAGCGTGAGGTAACCGCGCACCTCGACGTCGGTGTCGCCGAATCGCCAGGCGGTGTAGGCGTGGCCGAATTCGTGCAGGCACAGCGACACCACCCACCCGGCGATGACGAAGAGGAACACCCCGACGCGGGTCATCGGTGATTCGGTGTCGGCGCCCATCCAGGCCAGCGCGCCGCCCACGACGGTCAGGCCGACCAGCAGCAGGAATATCGGGCTGGGGCGCACCGATTGGCGCGGCGGGCGCAACGTCATGGCGAACCCACCGCGACCGTCGAGTAGCCCACTGCGATGTAGACGGCGACCATCAGCGCCATCGTCAGGGCCAGTGCGGTGTCGGCTCCGGTCCGGCGCAGGAACAGGCCGATGACCGCACCGGCGACCATCAGGCACTGGAACAACAGATCGAGATCCAACCCGCGCTGGCCGACCGCGAAGGTGTGCATCAGGTTGATCGCGACCATGCCGATCAGCACGCCGAAGAACAGCGGCCGGACCCGGCTGAAGGCCGCCTCCGAATCCACCTGAACATCAAGGTCGGATTGGGGCAGCAGGAACGACATCACCAGGATCCCGGCCGGAACGGCGAGGAACGCCAGCAGTCCGAGGACGGAGATCTCCGCCGTCTTGACCGAGTACTTCACCGCCAGCCACACCTGCACGGTGAGCGCCAGCAGGAATACCTGCCAGAGCATCGCGGGTGCGAACGGTCGGCGTGTCCCGTGTCGCCAGTCCCGCAGGGCGACGGCGAGTTCCTGCAGCACCCGGCCGAAGGCCATGCCCAGGATCACCGTGTAGAAAAACCACACCCGGCGATGATGGCACGCTCCCTCCGGCATCGCCGGAAATCACGGCCCCGTCAGCAATCCACCCGCAGCCAGCCGGTGGTGTGCCGGTAAAAGGTGGACCGTTTGGTCTCCCGCCGGCCGGGCACCCCGTCGCGCACCACCCGTACGCCGGTGGTGCCCAGCTGGGCCGCCCGGCCGCTGATCCAGCGGCGCCGGCCTCCCAGCACGGTCGCTCGCAGCCCGGGCATGGTCAGGGTCGGCTCGATCCGCACGCCGGCGGACTCGCCGTCGAACAGGACGACGTCGTCGACCACCGCCTCGCCGGTCAGCGCCGGGGACCCCTCGGGCGGCAGCCAGACCGCGGCGCCCACCAGGGCGGTCCCGGTGTCGTCCCGGATCAGCGGAACGCGGCGGGCCGGGCGGGAGGCGGCGCGGCGTGCCGAGAGCCAGCCGCAAGGCCACCGGTTCCGGACGTGGGCCACTTCGACGTCGAGCCGTTCGGTGCGCATCAATCTGCTTAAAACCGCAGCAAGATCGGCATCATCGCCGACGACAGCGACCCTTCCGGCCCCGCCGATGGCCTCGTCGATGGCCGCCGGATCAGTGATTTGCACCGATGGCGAACCGGCTAGCGGGCGGGGCAGCCGCCGGTCGCCAAAGAGCAACACTGTCGTCAACGCCACTCCTGCTGCTGGGCTCCGATAAGGTTTGTCACCGGCTGGTCACAGTAAGCCAGGAGCGGAGCGGGGTCACGCCATGCCGGCAATCGTCCTCATCGGCGCCCAGTGGGGCGACGAGGGCAAAGGTAAAGCCACCGATCTACTCGGTGGGCGGGTTCAGTGGGTTGTGCGCTATCAGGGCGGCAACAACGCCGGGCACACCGTCGTGCTGCCCAGCGGGGAGAACTTCGCGCTGCACCTGATCCCCTCGGGCATCCTCACACCCGGTGTCACCAACGTCATCGGCAACGGTGTCGTCGTCGACCCGGGTGTGCTGCTGACCGAGTTGCGCGGTCTGGAGGATCGCGGCGTCGACACCTCGCGCCTGCTGATCTCGGCCGACGCCCATCTGCTGATGCCCTATCACGTCGCCATCGACAAGGTGACCGAGCGCTACCTAGGCAACAAGAAGATCGGCACCACCGGCCGCGGCATCGGACCCTGCTACCAGGACAAGATCGCCCGGATCGGCATCCGGGTGGCCGATGTGCTCGACCCCGAGTCGCTGGCCGCCAAGATCGGCGCCGCACTGGAGTTCAAGAACCAGGTGCTGGTCAAGATCTACAACCGCAAGGCACTGAACCCGACGGAGATCACCGAGGCCCTGCTGGCTCAGGCCGAGGGTTTCAAGCACCGCATCGCCGACACCCGGCTAATGCTCGGCAACGCCCTGGAGTCTGGTGAGACCGTGCTGCTGGAGGGTTCCCAGGGCACTCTGCTCGACGTCGACCACGGCACCTATCCGTATGTGACGTCGTCCAACCCGACCGCCGGTGGGGCGGCGGTGGGTTCCGGCATCGGTCCCACCCGGATCACCGCGGTGCTGGGTATCCTCAAGGCGTATACGACCCGGGTCGGGTCGGGTCCGTTCCCGACCGAATTGTTCGACGAGTCCGGCGCTTACCTGTCCAAGACCGGCGGCGAGGTGGGCGTCACCACCGGCCGGGCCCGGCGCTGCGGTTGGTTCGACGCGGTGATCGCCCGCTACGCCACCCGGGTCAACGGCATCACCGACTACTTCCTGACCAAGCTCGACGTGCTCTCCAGCTTGGAGACGGTGCCGATCTGCGTCGGCTACACGGTGGACGGCAAGCGCACCAACGAGATGCCGATGACCCAGGGCGACATCGCCCGTGCGGTGCCGGTCTACGAGGAGATGCCCGGCTGGTGGGAGGACATCTCCACCGCACGCGAGTTCGGCGATCTGCCGGTCAACGCGCGTGACTACGTGCTGCGGCTGGAAGAGCTTGCAGGAGCACATGTTTCGTGCATCGGGGTCGGCCCGGGCCGGGATCAGACGATCGTGCGCCGCGACGTGCTGGCTACCCGTGGCTGAACGGGATCCTCGCGAGCTCGATCCCGACTATGACAAGCACGGCGGTTTCCCGCGCCTTCGGGTCATCGACGAGCCGCCGGGATTCGGGCGGTTCGTGACGGCCATGCGTCGCGCCCAGGACCTCGCTGTGTCGGCGGACGTCCCGGACTGGAACGCGGCCGCCGAACGGGTCGAGGATCTGATCGCCTACCTCGCTCCGCACGAGGAGGCCCGCAGTGCGGCACCGGCCGGCCGGGTCGCGACGCTTCCGGGTGCCGGCAGCGTGCTGATGCCGCCCTGGCAGATCCGGGAGTTCACCCCCGACGTCGTCGAGGTCGGGGTTCAGTTCAGCAGCTACCACGTCGGCGGAAACAACGCCGTGCACGGCGGGGTGGTGGCGATGATGTTCGACGTGATGTGCGGGATCATCATCCACTCCATCGGCCGGCCCATCAGCCGGACCGCCTTCCTGCACGTCGACTACCGCAA
>Ga0208694_1001932_pt1 | contig 23446 bp, 20 predicted proteins | sample AD_UKC078_MetaG_FD_184442 | JGI IMG/M metagenome (GOLD analysis project Ga0208694, IMG submission 184442) | Active sludge microbial communities of municipal wastewater-treating anaerobic digesters from USA - AD_UKC078_MetaG (SPAdes) (version 2) | ecosystem: Engineered > Bioreactor > Anaerobic >...
GCATCCCGCTTGCTGAGACGTTTTTTGTAAGCATCGTTTAACTTAACTTCCCGCCATCGCTTACGGTTGCCCATAAGAAACAAGCCCCCTCTCCAGCATCTTTTTCAGCTTGCCTTCGACTGCGTGTGCTACTAAGCTTTCGAATCGGCTTTCAAGCCCGGCAATAGTAAGATCTGCCTGCTTGGCCAGGGTTTGCTTAGTTGATTCGCACGAAGCTATGAACTCGCTTTTGGCATGCATTAAGTCGCCCTTGATACTGCCAAAAAGCTCGTCGGATAATATTTTCTTGAACTCTTCTCTGAGTTCGGCCTTGGCCTTGTCTGTGAGTGTAAATGCAGCTTTAGCAATCGGGCTGACCTGTTGCTTTACGTACCAGTCAATGATTTCTTTTTTGATTTCGGCCTTATATTCTTTAAGCCAGTCTCGCATCTCGGCTACGATGCTATTTTTAAGATCTTCCGTGACAAGGCCTTTTAGATACTTAGTGCAAAAAGTCTGGACTACGCCGTTGCGCAGCTCTAATTGCACGTCAGAATCTTCGCCGATAATTCTTTCTAACGCCTGTAGGTCCAATAATATCTTCACACCCATTCATTCGCCATCCTTTCTAATCTATCGTCGCCGAAACCTTGCATAGCAGTGTCCACGCGATTTCCTGCGGACGCGAGTTCGTGAAGTATGTCATGCAATACATCTATGTCTGAGCCATCCCAGTTACAAATAGGTGTACCCGCATTCGCTGCAAGGGCTTTCCTGGCGAACCACCCGGCCTTGCTAACAAACTCGAATACTTCGCAAATGAGTCTTTCATCCAGCATTATTGTGTGCTGAGATTCCAGATCTTCTATTGCACCCTGGGCTCTTTTTAGGGCATCGCGCAGTCGTCGCACTTCTGTTAATGCTTTGGCTTCATTTTCTCTGCTGTCTTTCGCTTCTTTTTCAAGTCTTTTTAATTTGGCAATTTCTTCTCGCAACTCATACACTAAGTTGCTATGATTAAGCATATTATTCTCCAAGTTTTACGGCATTGCCGCAGATTATGATCTCGCTATCGCAGATCTCGATCTCGCTTTTGAAATCTTCTTTTGGCCATGGTGTCAGTTCAGCTTCGAGCTTTTTGTTATTAAACTTTACGCCCTGGTTACGGCTGCCAATCCATCGACGAGAATCTGGGCTTTGGGATTTTATAAACGGCCCGTATATAAGCACATCGATGAATTCCAACAAGCTGGCCTGTTTTTCTTTTGCCAAAATAACTCCGATATCGTATCCGGTGTACACCAGCACGTTCAGGCCTTCGAAAAATAACTTTATGCAGCACACGAGTGTATCCAACTCATCCGGCTGATCAAACGGTTCTCCACCAGCAATAGTCACGCCAGTAATGCCATACTCGGAAATTGCCAGTTTGATTTCAGACAGAATCTCTGTGATGCGCATTTCTTTTCCAGCGCTAGCATCCTGCGCCTGCTGGTTAAAGCATCCGGGGCATCTGATGATACAGCCCTGGGTCCAGATTGCGAAACGTTTTCCAGGACCTTCGACCTCAGAACATCTCACAAAATTATGAATACGCATAAGGCACTCCTTTTTAGATTAAACATTTTTATCTAGCAACAAATATCTTCCCAGCCAAACCAGTCTTTCTTATACTCTTTTGGGGGATAAAGACTCATCAACTCATCAATTTCATTTTGTGGTACTTTTTCCATTTTGCCAAAATCATCACCTTCTAGGTGTGTCGCCAAAATTCCACGACAGGATAATTCTCTTGATTCCTGTAGTGTCGGTGATGGATTTGGCATTTCGTTTTTTCCCGCCTCTTTCCGCATTTGAGCGTATTCGTTGAACGTCTTGACAAAATCTGCGGATGCTTCATCAAAACTGTAAGTTAGCTCGTAATCAGCAAGCGAACGTCCAACTGGTTCGTCAATTTCATAGTATAAAACACCATCTTTGCCATATTTCTTTCGCCATTGATCGTCCACTCTCGTAATGGTGCATTTGACGATGTGATCTCCGGTGTTATACCAAACAATATCGCCTTGCTTAAATTCAGCCATGAACAGGTTTCCCCCTTCCTAATACTACATCTGTGACCTGTTGAGCGCCATGTTGTTTTGCATGTTTTAAAAAACGCAGTAGCTCGGGGCAAGTCATAAACATTTAAATATCTGCTAGCCTTATAACATAAGCGGGGCTTGTTTTTACTGAATATTTGACTTTTGTCCGGGCTATATTTATGATAAGAGTAGCTTTTAAAAAGGCAGTTTATATGCAGAAAATTTCTTCAGAAACTGACAGATTCTTAAAGGCCCTTCGTGGCCAGCATAATAACATATACGAGTCACTGGGTGACGCCGGAGTCTACGGTGCGATGTCTAATTATACCGGAGACTCGCACTTGACCAGCGCCATGCTGGATAATGTATTACCAAACGTACTTTCAGGTGCTGGCGTTGGGGCGTTATCCAGCGCATATCTATTGCCTATGCTTGGTGCTATGGTAGCGCCGCCTAATTATTACAAGGCAGGTGCCCTGGCAGGTGCCGGAGCTGGTCTGGGTCTTGGGGCCCTCAGTGCCATAGCAAAATATTACCTGGGCAAAGGTGCTGCCAATATGGGACAGGAGCAATAAATGCTAATAGAGAAACTTGCAGCTGATGTTAAAAAAATGGCGGCCGAAAAAGGCGTGCCCATGTCAGAGTGGGATATGGCTACTAATGATTGGTCAGAGATGGCCGGTGCAGCTCCCCCTCCGGAAGCACTGGCAGCTATGGCGGGGCTCGGCGGCTTGGCATCTTACGGTGCCATTTCTGGTAAACGCACTCTGGAAAAAAGCTTAATTGATAAGCTTACTCAAGATGTCCGTGCTGCAGAATTGGCCACTCGTATCAGCGAAAATGCTCGTGCCCGTGAGATATTAGACGGCCAGGGCTGGGCCAAGACTCAAGCAAAACAGCTGTCGCAGATAGCATCCCCAAATAATATTGCCAGAAATACTAAAGCCAACGTCAGCGGTGCTTTGTTAAAACTGCTTCGCGGCGCGCAGAAACGAAATATACTCTAAGGAGAAATTACATGTTACGTGAAAAGATTGCTCGCGATATCAACAAAATGGCGATGGCTAAAGCCGCTGCCGGTGACGATTTTAGGTATCTTGGCCCGAATCAGAAAACCAAGGATTGGGTTGCCAGTAGAACAGCTGACATTAACGGTGCCATAGATTATCTACGTGATGGTGTGGGTAGAATGAAAAATTATTCATTCCAGGATTTTGATAACGACGCCATGAGAGTCGCTGAAGGTGCCGGTAGAATGGCAAACGAGTACGGCCCGGCGATAATGGATGCTGCAGAAATGACTGGACAGCAGATAAGCGACGGCGCAGGTCGGGCTGCCAGAGGCATTAGTGACGCAGGAACTTCTGCATCAGAGGAAGCTCAGCTTAGAAGTTTTCTAGCTCGTCAGGAGCTGGATAGGCTCCGCCAGAGAGTAACTCAGCCGGTAGAAGAGGCTCTAGGGCAGGTGGTAGACGCCGGCCGCAGTGCTTTTAGAAAAGGTCATAACTTCATAGACCGGCTTGGTTCAAGATACAACGAAGCCCTAAATGCTGGTATGCGGGAAGATAGCATGGGAGATGAGTTGGATTTCCAGAATTCACGACGGGCAGAGATTGCCGCGATGCTTAGAAGGAGACCTGCTACACGGTCTATCGTATCCGCAATAAAAGATGGGCCTGGCATGGGTGCGGCTATTATGTCCGGAGCTCGTGGAGCTGCATCATCATTTGGTAGCGCCATGGAGAGAGGACTAGATGACGTAACATCCCAAGGACTGGACGTGGCAGAGGGCGCACTGCGTGGTGCCAGAGGCCAGGGGGAGATATTAGCGAGGTTGCTAGGGGATGTTAGAGATGTGGCATCCGGCACAGCCTCCGCGTATAACTTGGCAGATAACAATCGCATGCTTAACGAAGATGTAGACAGAAAGCATCAAATCGTCGGCATACTGGAAGCCATAAGAGGCATGGACGCAGACGTTAAGCGTGAAGAGGCCGCTGACACAGACAGGAGATTGGCCCAGATAAATAGTAATGATGTCGATAGACGCATCGAGGCAATAAACAATAAATATGATCCGGCCATAGGCGCTGCCAAAGATCAGCGGGTGGCAGAAAAGCAGCTCGCCGAAAGAGAGTATGATAGAGCTATGGCCAAAGCTAAATCCGACGGCTCCAGAAGGTATGACATCCTGGGCGAACAGGATTCACTGATGGCTGCAGGAAATGACACTGGTATGGACGCCACTATTAGGGAACTTGGCGGAAATCTTTCTGGCGCAGTTAGGGAAAACCCAGAATTCGCGGGAGCTCTTGCGGCCGGTGCTTGGCGCTGCTGGTATCTTAAGACTTATCAAGCTGCTTCGCGGCCGTGGCTCTGCTCCGGCTCCGATTTAACTAGCAATAAAAATAACCCCGGGCACATTCGCTCGGGGTTATTTTTTTTTATTTGTCGCAGTCACATGTCTTGCGTTTCAGACCATCTTTTTGGGCTATGATAGGCGCCTGGCATTTCTCGCAGTATCCGACAGCAGGCCCCATTCCAGCTTCTTTCTCAGTCTTACATACTCCGTATTTTTCCATAATTCATATCTCCTTGTGAAAGCTCGTATAACAGCTTTTTGACTATGGCATCCTGGCGAGCTTCTTCTCTTGACGACTCACCGTATTGCTTTATTAGCTCAGAAAGCACCAGGCCACCCATAGCGCCACCGCCAGCCAATGCGCCACCGATAGTAGCCCCAGTGGCGGCTGTAGGCCCTGTCATACTTAGCTCACGCGAAATATCATCCAGTTTGCCACCGAGCATGCCTGTGAAATCGTCGGCCTTACTAGTTATGGCCTGGCGTATTGTATCTAACATTGACGCTATTTTTTTCTGAGCGCGCATATATTTTTCTCCGATTGGGCTTTACTATTATATACGCTATGCAAGCGCACTAAGTCAAGCCAGCCTGATTGACTTATAATGCCATCTGAGATATTCTTATTCAGAATAGATTTCACAGGAGATAGCCATGTATCAAAACAGTCTTGATAGAATAAGCTCGATTGGCTCAATGATCCGCGAAGCCGTCGACAAAAGCATTTTCCCTATCGAAACCAACGATAGAATTTTATACATCGAAAGCATGGACAAGATAAATAAATCAGAAGTCTATGATGCCAGCTTTAACGTCAAGAATCACTTGGATGCCAAACTAAAAGGCCGTGATTTGACACTGCCTGTGAAGGCTACGCTAGTTTTAAAAGAAAAGGCTACTGGCAAAATTATAGACCGGGCCAAAGTTACGCTGCTTGACCAGCCGATTATGACTAACCGCGGGACTTTCTTATACGGCGGCAATGACTATCATATGGTCAATCAGCTGCGTCTAAAACCTGGCATTTATACGCGTGTAAAAGACAATGGCGAGATAGAATCATTTTTTAATCTTAGCAAAGGCGGTACGGCAGGCCTGGCTATGTGGATGGATCCAGAGTCGAGCAAACTAAAATTTAAAATTGGCGGTCAGAATCCAAGTCTATATGCTGTCATGAAGGCGCTAGACGTGTCAGATGCTGAGTTAAAAAACAAATGGGGCCAAGAGCTGTTCGATATAAACAAAATGACCCCTGAAAAACTTTCTAGAGAAATCTCTAAAGTATACGACAGCTTATATCGAAGCAAGGCAGAGCCAGGTCTTGACATAGACACTCAGAAATCAGAGATAAAAAAGTTCTTCGAAAATACTGGCCTGTCTGAAGATACGACTAAAATAACGCTGGGACAGGCTTTTGATAAAATAACTCCAGAGGCTTTGCTGCGCACGTCGGACAAGCTTATTAAAGTATCTAAGCAAGAAGCGGAGCCAGATGAACGCGACAGTCTTGTTTTTAAGAATATCATGGCTGTAGAAGATTTGTTAGGTGCCCGTGTTTCTGCCAAAGCTCGTGAGATACAGAATAAAATTAAGAATAATCTAAATTCAAAAGATTCTATTCGGGACATATACACCAAAGAATTTCTGAATAAGCCACTGCGAAGCTTTCTGACACAGTCTAGTCTGAGCACAAGCTCTGACCAGACTAATCCCATTGCGATGGCCAATGCACTGACCCGCACGACTTTGCTCGGCGAAGGTGGTATCAGCAGCCTGGACATAGTCACGGCGGGCATGCGTGCAGTAAGCAACTCACACATGGGTGCATTAGATCCGTCTCAGACCCCAGAATCTAAACGCATCGGCGTAAATCTAAACTTGGCCAAAGCAGTGGAGGTATCAGATAACGAGATTAAGTCTCCCCTGATAAATTTGAAAACTGGCAATGTCGAAATGCTCTCTAAGCTGCAGACTTACGACAACAAAGTAGCGCTACCAGATCAGTACGATAAAGCTACGAAAAAATTTAACTTTCCAAAAGCACGCGTGCTACACAAAGGCAAAATCGTAGAAGTAGATCCTTCTGAAGTAGAATACGTCTTACGAGATGCCAGCGACATGTTTTCGCTAAGCTCTAATCTGATGCCATTTCAAGCATCAGTGCAGGGTAACCGCGCCATGATGGCCAACAAGATGTTCGGGCAGGCTATCTCCTTAAAAGACAGAGAGGCCCCGTTAGTACAGGTAAAGCGCATGGAGAGCACATATACGCCAGAAGGCATAAAGCTGGATACGGAAGAAAAAGCTGCGGCCAGAATTTTTTCCGTAAAAGCGCCGGTTACTGGGACTATAAAATCAGTCACCGCAGACTACGCAGAAGTAGAACCAGACGGTGGTGGTAAGCCTGTAAAAGTATATCGATATGATCATTTTCCGCTGGCTAATAAAGCTTTCCTGCATAGTGATTTCACTGTAAAAGTCGGAGACAAAGTAAAGGCCGGCCAGGCTATCGCAGAAGACAACTTCACGAAAGACAACACGCTGGCGCTAGGCACGAACTTAAATATTGCGTATTTGCCCTTCAAAGACATGACATTTGAAGATGGCTTTTTGATTTCCCAAAGCGCCGCTAAGAAACTAACCAGCCAGCACCAGCACACGTATAAAACAAGCGTAGGCCCTAAAGACAAGCTCGGCGTGCCGTCTTATTTGCAGCAATTTCCGATGGCAATGTCTCCTGCACAGAAGAATAAGCTAGACGAGAACGGCATAATAAAGCCCGGCGAAATAGTCGAACCCGGCGATACTTTAGTAGCCTTGCTGCATTATCGGGAACCGTCGGAAACCGACGTAGCACTGGGTAAGCTATCCAAAACTCTCATGTCGAGATATGCTGACGGTGGTATCAAATACGACCACGATACTGTCGGCAGGGTGGACCGTGTTGTAAATGTAAACGGCGAAATCACCGTGCACGTCAGCACTGAGAAAGAAGCCGAAGAAGGCGATAAGATCGTAGGTCGCTACGGTAACAAGGGTATTATTACAAGTATACTGCCTGATGACGAGATGCCGGTGTCGGAAACCGGCGTGCGCGCCGATGTCGTAACGTCTCCGTATGGCGTCCCTGGCCGTATTAACACTGCACAGATCTATGAAACCATTGCCGGCAAGGCAGCCCTGAAAAAAGGCTCGCCTATAAAAATTACCAACATGGATCCGAATATTAAGTCTAACGTAGAGCTTGAGAATTTAGCCAAGCGCTACGGGGTCAAGCCATCTGAAAAAATGTACGATCCTAAAACTGGCCGTCTTCTGGCAGAAACTAGCTTCGGACCGCAGTATGTCATGAAGCTTACCCATACGGTTGATAAGAAAATGATCTCTCGCGGGCCATACGCAGCTTATAATTCCGACGAACAACCTGCTAAAGGCAGTGGGACGTCAGCTCGTGCACTAGACCGTCTTACCTGGAATGCCATGATCGCTCACGGAGCGCGTGATAATTTACTTGAAATGTCTACTTTCAAGGCTAGCAAGAATCCGGAACTTTGGAACAAGATCCGTCTGGGACTTCCGATACCTACGCCCAAAACGCCCTTCTCTACTGATAAGCTTTTCTCACTTATGCAGGCTGCCGGCATTAATATTAAAAAAGATGGCCAGCAGATGATGCTCACGCCCATGACTGATGACGAAATTTTGAGCAAATCAAACGGCGCCATTGACGACGCCCAGGTAATGATGGCCAAGACGTTAAGGCCTATTAAAGACGGGTTATTTGACGACGCTAAAACCGGTGGCTTGAACGGCAAGAAATGGACTCATATAGAATTGCATGAGCCTGTCGTATCACCGATAATGGCACCGGCCGCTGCCGCTGTACTAAACATCCCGGTAAAGAAATTTGAGAGTGTTCTTTCTGGGAATACATTCATAGACCCGGTCACCAAAGACACTTCGGCTGACAAAAAAGACGGCTACATAACTGGCGGCATGGCCGTAAAAACCATGCTGGCGGATATTGATCCAAAGTCTGAATTAGACCGGCTTAAGAAAGAAGCAGAGAGCGCCAGCGGCGACAAGCTGGACAAACTAAACAAGCGCATGCGCTATCTTAAAGCATTAGTCGATACTGGTAAGACTCCGGCGCAAGCCTACGTCGTGAATAATATTCCAGTGCTGCCCCCGCACATGCGCCCAATATACTCTCTCCCGGACGGCAGCCTTTCTACTAGCCCGATAAACTTTCTGTATCGAGATTTGATTATGGTAAACAAAGAGTTAAAGGCATCTGAAGGCCTACCGGAGTTTGCCAAGAAAAAACTCAGAGAGGACTTATTTGCAGCAGCTCGCGCTGTGCAGGGCTTAGGCGATCCTATTATAGCCCGTGGCGAAAAGAAGGTAGTCGGCGCATTAGAGACGATCAAGGGCAACCAGCCCAAAGAAGGCTACTTTCAAGCCGTGGTTTTTTCCAAGAAACAAGAGCTGACCGGCCAGTCGACAGTCGCACCATCAGTGGACGTCTCTCCTGATGAAGTAATGCTTCCCAAGGCTATGGGCTGGAATATCTTTGAGCCTTTCATACACAGAGAGCTCACCAAAATGGGCTACACGAATATGCAGGCTAAGCAGATGATTCAAAGCAAAGATCCCCGCGCTGAAGTTGCGATGGAACGGGTGGCCGAAAATCGTCCTGTATGGGTGAACCGCTCACCAAGCTTACATAAGTTAAGTATGCTTGCCATGATGCCCAAACTCTGGAACGGTAGTTCTATCAAGGTAAATCCGTTAGTTGTAGGTGGCTATCATATGGATTTTGACGGAGACTGTCTTTCTGGCAGCGTGTTTGCTGTTGTACGAGTTGACAAAAATAAAAAATTTACATCTGACTTGAACTCTGGTATTATGAATATGGATGAATTTATAAACCAGAGGAGTGTTAACATGCCGAGTAAAGATATTGCGATGCTTATTTCTGACGATGAAAAACTGATTCATGTGAATTTAGAAGACTTCCCTAGAATAGAAGACTCCAAACAGATAACGCCATCGGGAAATTTCATATACAAAGTCCCTGATGGTATTTCTATTTTCACGCTGGACAACGAAACGCGCAGACTCGTAAAAGTGCCAGTTACAGAATTCTCTGTTCACCCAAATTTAGAAGTCAGGATCGTGACTACTGCGCAGAAAGACACGCTTATAATGTCAGAAGATCACAGTGCCATAGTGTATGATTTCGAGACTGGTACTTTGATAAAATGCCGCCCAGATGATCTGCCGGGCAAGGCCATTCCTAGAAGCCTCATGACTTACGAAACTGCCGGTGACATAGCCGAGATCCATCTCAAGGATTATTCTGACGGTAGGGGCGGTAATCTTGTTAAGGAGTCGGCGCCACTTACAAAAGAACTGGGTCATTTTATGGGTTTGATGGTGGGGGATGGCTGGATAACTTCAGATGACAGGACGAGCAAATGTGTGGATAGAAATATCTGCCTTGCCAGTATTGAGCCCGGCATAGCAGCCGCCTTCGAAAACGGGGCGAACTCGCTGTGCGCTGGCGACAGAAAAATGTATTCTATAGCCTCTCCGCATAAATACGACGGGCACGATTGTCATAGCGAAAAACACACCATCGTTAATATTTCATTGGCAGGAAATATTACCGAATGGATTGGCAAAGGCGCAGCGAATAAGCACCTGCCGGTTTGGTATTTATCCGCACCGAAAGACTTCAGAATTGGCTTGCTCTCCGGCCTTATAGACACCGATGGAACCGCTGTATGGGTTAAGGCAGCCACTAAAAAAGAAGCACAGTTTATGATGTCATATCACACTATGTCACTGAGACTAGCCTACGAAGTCGTGACGCTGGCGAAGAGCCTGGGCCTCACAGCCAAGATAACTAAATATAAAGAAAAGTATTACAACGTTTACTTCTATAATAGAGACTTGCTTTCTGAGAAATTGCCGCTATCACTGGCTCACTCGGCCAACGCTGCCGCTTATGAAAAATTCTTGGCTACTACGCCAGACAAGAAATCTGAAGATAAGCTAGGCAGGACTGATTTAGTCCCGTTCGGTCAGATAGTATTTGAACGTGCCAAAAAACTTTTGCCTGGAGCTACTAAAAAGAAAGACAGGGACCCCAAGCAGTTTTCTATCTATGTCACTATGCAGCGGGCCTTAAAAACTGGCTGCATTACGAGAAGCATGGCCCGGGATATTATGAATATCGCGGCTGAGCAAGACAAGCTTTCCCAAATCCCTGAGTTCTGGCAGGAGTTAGTCCGCGATGAATCTGTAAGCTGGACATACGCTGTCTCTGTTGAGAAATCTTCTCAGAAAGAAACACTGTATGACATAACCGCGCCCGGGCCCTATACGTTTATGACTATCGACGGCCTGGTGGTTCAGGATAGCGTCGGCATCTACGTCCCTGTTACGCATGCAGCTGTAGAAGAATCCAAAAAATTCATGCCGTCTAAAATATTAGACGATCCTAGAGACTATTCGGTGACGCTAAAGCCTTCCCACGATATGCAGCTCGGGCTATTTGCCGTGTCTACTAAGGGCACCAAAAAACCAGATGCTAAATTTAATTCGCTAAAAGAAGCCGAACAGGCCTTTCTTAGAAACGAGATAAATCTTTCAGATATCGTGACTATTAATGGATACGAGACCACGTTCGGCAGGGAAAAACTCAAAGAAGTAATACCAGCCGGCGTTGCGATTCCAGAAAGTGGCATAGACAATTCTAAAGTAGACGCTTTTTTAAGAGAAGTAGCCAGCAAAGATCCCCAAAACGTTAACAAGCGCTTTGCAGACATAACTCGGGTGGCTGCGGAATACGTTGCTGCTTCTGGCATAGGCCTGACTCTTAGAGACGTGCAGCACTCTCCGGAGTTTATGAAGCCATTCAAAGACAAGATCAAAAAAGACTTTGCCAAGCTAGACGATTCTGGGAAAGTTAAGTTCTTGTCAAACATGGTCGGGGACTTTAATAAGGCCGGCAAAGAATGGATCAAAGATAACGTCTGGAAAAATAATCTGGCCACTATGTCAGTTGCTGCAGGTAAGCCCGGCCTAGACTCAGTCAAGCAGGTCAAGTTTGCGCCGCTAGCCGTTATGAACGAAGAGGGCCGGTTAGTCCCGTCGGCCATAACTCGCAGCTACTCTGACGGTGTGACTGCCTCGGATTTCTGGATTGCGGCGTCAGGCGCTAGAAAAGGTATAATTGACCGTGTGCTGCAGACCGCGGAACCGGGATATTTTGCCAAGCAAATGATATCCGTGGCGGTGGATCAAGTCGTATCCGAGCAGGACTGTGGCACTAAGAATGGTATCGAGCTGCCTTTGACGAAAAGCAAAATGGACGTGCTATGGCGATATGGTGCTGACGACGGCGTGCTAATAGATAACAAACGCTACGAAGAGCTTCTCAGATCTGGCAGGCCGAGCATAAAAGTCAGGTCGCCAATTACTTGCGAAGCTAATGAGGGCGTGTGCCAGAAATGCTACGGCAGCAATGCAAATGGCTCTCCGGTTGAGATCGGGGCTAATGTTGGTACTGAGGCTGGCCAGGTTGCTACAGAGCGAACTACACAGCTTACTATGAAAAGTTTCCACACGGGCTCTGTGGCCACATTTGGCCCGACACTGGCTTCTGGTTTTGACAAGCTACAGCAGCTCTCACACTTCCCGGATTTTATTCGAGACCGAGCTACGCTGGCCAGACTCGACGGCATCGTAACCGATATCAAACCTAACCCTGCCGGTGGTATGAATGTCTTCATAGGCGACAAAAGGCATTTTTGCCCGGTAAGCCAGCTTAAAGTAAAAATCGGAGATAAAGTCTCTAAGGGTGATGCCTTGTCCGAGGGCGCCGTAAAGCCGCAGGAGCTGCTTGCTACGAAAGGCATCCGGGCTACACAGGATTTTCTAATTGACGAAATGCAGAAGACCTTCACGGATCAAAACGTGCCATTGAATCGGAGATCGTTCGAGACGTTAGTTCGGGCCACTACTAACGTCACTAAGATTATTGACCCTGCGGGCAGTGACTATTTACCGGGGGACACAGTGCAGTTGACAAAAGTCCTTGCTTATAATAGACTTAATCCGACCAAGCCGATAATTCATGAGCCAGAACTGCTGGGCATTGATTTCAGCTCAAAAGTCACCGATGACTGGATGGCCAAACTGAATACTAATCGTATACAGTCTGTCTTGCAGGATGCTGTGGCTTCCGGAGGGAAATCGTATCAGCACTCGTATAATCCGGTAGCACCGTATATCATGGGTAGTGAATTCGGCAAGGGGGAAAAAGGCAAATATTAATCAGGGAGAATTAAAATGGTAATGGAACTGGGTAACATCGGGAGCAATGCCATACCTAGCGTGATGGATCTTTCTAGAATTGGCAGCATCAAGCGCCAGTCTGTCGTTATTATGGGGCTGCTGGATGGCACACGCATCGTGGCCGAACTGAAATCTGACGATGGCATTTCCGCAATTGTGGCCAACCCATTAAGGCTTATTATCCAGCCCATCGGCGGCGACAAGATCAGCGTGCAAATGATAGACTTTGCCGTCGGTGCCGACGAGGCTGCTTCGTCAAGAATCGCCATTCGTGCCACTGCTATCATATTCTCATACACTCCCGACGAAAGTATCTTGGACGGCTATTGCGAGCACGTTTACAGAAAATCTCAGCCCGAAAAAACTCAATAATCATTGATTTAAATCCCCGCCTGGTTTATAAAATAAGTTAGGCGGGTTTTTTACTTGAGAAAGGGAGGATTCTGTACATGGGTATTCAGAGCCAGATATCAGAATTTGCAGTATATTTAACAGGGGATGAATTTATAAAGTTTGTCTGCCCGGATTTTGTGCACTTAGTTAACGTCTCTACGCAGAGGCTAGTCCCAGCAGTGGTCAACGTATTTACAGAAAACTCCGTAAATAAAGTCACGTTTGCGGTAAATTTATGTGATAGTGAGAACTCTCCGTGCCCGGGCCAAGCCACTGAAAGCTTTTCCGGGAAAGTGCACCTAGTCTCTTGCCAGGAAAATATTTCTCCGAACGATGCACTCACCGTCGCTAAAGACTTGCTGGACAAGGGCATACTGACTGCCATAAACTCAGCCAAAAGTTGTGATTTTATTAAGCTCAATTTTACCCTAGAATAAGGGGGCAGTTATGCCAGATTTATCCAGGCGTCAAAATCAGGTAATCAAGCGCATGTCTGACATAAACGTGCCGGAGGCGGCTGTCACTGACATGGCCATCCAAGAGCACGTTGCCGATCGTGCCGGGCTGCACTATGATATTCGCTTTAACATAAATGGCAAAGCTGTCTCGTTCGCCACAAAGAAAGGGTTACCAGACGCCCCAGGAACGCCAAGGCTGTTAATACGCCAGCCAGACCATGTAGTTGACTATATGAACTGGGAAGGGACTATTCCAAAAGGCGAGTACGGTGCCGGTGACGTAAAAGTCTACGATAAACAGCAAGTTATTGTAACCCAGACCGATAAAGATAAGTTGCATGTCCATATTCCGAAGGGCCCGAACTCTGGTAATTTTACGTTGTTTAAAACCGAAGCCGATAAATGGATGGCGGTAAAAAATAAAGAACTCCCAAGAACATGGGAGTCCAGGCCCGATTACAAGAAAGTCTCACGGGATTTGGCAGACTTGCCTGAAGACTTATACACGGCTTCTCGTAAGTATGACGGCGCGCATTTCATTGCGGACTTTACTGAAAAGGGTGTGGCCCTGACGAGCCAGAATCTTGGCGTCAGCGGTAGCTTAATCCCAAGGGAGGATAACTACCCGCACTTAAAATACACCGAAGTCCCTAAAGAGTATGCTGGGACTGTGCTTAGAGGGGAGTTACATCATCCGAAGGGCTTTAATATTTTGTCGGCCATGACTATCGCCAACCCGATAAAATCCATGCAGCTGCAACAGCAACATGGTAAGCCGGAATTTATACCGTTCGAAATCGTAAAATACAAAGGTAAAGACTTTTCACAGTTCACTCCCGAAGAGCGTATAAAGATAGTCGACGAAGTTGCCAACGCAATACCAAACTCATATATCAAACCGCCGGAACGAAAACGGCCGACCGAATCTTTGCGGGATTTTTACGAACGGGTCGTGTCTAATAATGGCGAGGGCATAGTTCTCCAAGATAGAACGACTGGAGAGTTTCTAAAAAAGAAAAATCGCATTGATTACGATTTAAAAATAAAAGACGTCTTAGAAGGCGACGGCCGTCTTAAGAATCACATGGGGTCGTTAGTGCTAGAAGACAGGTCTGGTGCAGAAGTAGGCAACGTAGGCACTGGCTTTTCCGACTCCATGAGGAAAGAAATATTTGAGAATAAAAAGAAATACATTGGCCAGCTTGTAAAAATTACTTCTGACAAGCCTTTGGTAGCCAAGTCTCTTCGTGGCCCGGCATTTGCCGGCTTTACCGTCGATAAGTCGACGCCAGATCTTTTGTAAGGAGCCGGAATGGGAAAGCTGCGATCAGTGCTGACTGCGAAAAAGAAAGAAGAGCTGCTTAAGGCCTTTAAGCGCGATACGATCAAGATCATAAATATAATCTCGGCGCTAGGAGATAAGTCTCCGGCCGAGAAAATATCTTTAATCGAGTCAATTTTAGTTCTATCCGAAGTCATAGACTTGGAGCAAGAAAGAGTGCGCTATGAGCTGTTCATGTCAGAAACTAAATAAATTATTTGCATCCGAGTCCATGACGGTAGATATGTTTTTGTGCTTGCACAAAGACAAGATTTTGACGAATCAAAACATGATGTCCGCGCTATTTAACCAGTACAAAAATTACTTGTACAAATCAGCCAGGAAAGTCGCGAATCGCTATCCTAGCGTCGAGCTAGATGAGCTAATCAGTGAAGGGTTCGAGGGCATACTGCGCGCCTTGGAAAAATATGATTGTAATACGTCGTCGTTTCTAACATATGCCCAACACTGGGTGCGCATGAAAATGTTCAGTGCCGCTCGGAAAAGTATTGGTTTGATGGCGCTGCCGGGCAGCATGTACTCTGTAATAAGCAAAGTAAAGCATTTGTTAGACTCTAACCCGAGCTTGAATTACATAGAAATTTCCAGGCAGCTTGGAGAATCTCAAGAGCGCATAGCGATCGTGCTTGATTTAATAAAGACACCAAAAGTCGGTGGCATAGCCACGCTTGAAGACTATGTGACTTACGAAGACACACTGACTAAAAATCCATCACCCGACGACTCTATCGATGACGACTTATCCCAAAAAGAGTTTGAGAAACGGCTGTGGGCAGTTATAGAAAATGCTGTCACCCCTAAAGAAGCCTTTGTGTTGAGTTTGCTATTTGGGCGCGGTGGTGAGATGCGCCGTTCGTTAGAATGGGTGGCTAAAGTCTTATATGTCTCTAAAGAACGAATTAGGCAGATAAAAGAAACCGCTTTTGACAAGCTCCGTGGAAGCGAGGCGCTGGCCGAACTAATCAAAAAAGAAGAGGCACTATGCTAGATTTTTATAAGAGCAGGCCTTTAGCAATACACGAAGGTGTAATAATCGTCACTAACCCGTTGACGTATACAGCACGCGTGAGGTTGCCAGGTGGCCGTATTGCCGACGATGTCCCGTGGCTTTCTCCGTATTCTTTCTTAAATGGCAATGGTATGTACGCCATGCCACAGAATAACGCGTGCGTATTAGTGGCCGAGTACGGTTTTTGTCAGTTTGCCATATTGGGCTTTATTGCGCATCCGACTAACGAAGAGTCAGGCGACAGGACTGTTAATCGTCGCAGAGTCGGCATGGGGGATATTTGCATCCAAGCCAGCGATCAATGCTATTTCTTAATGCGCCGAGTTGCCGAGCACATAACAGCACAGGCTTCGGCCAAATGCTACGTGCAGCTAAACAGTGCGAATAATACGATAAATATAAATACTCAGCGCGCAAGATTTACTACAGATACTGCAGACTTAATTATGGATTCTGACCCTAAGACTTTCAATGCTACGACTAGTTGGGTCTTCCGAGATGCGACTACGCCTAAGGCAAATATTTTATTCGTAAAAATCGGCTTTCATGTCACTGAAGACGAAGAGGCTCAGGAGGCCGGAATTGACAAATCTATCTTTTCACTTATAGTAAGAGAGACAGAATCTTCTGGCGATGATATACTGACGTCTGTTGCCAAATTCAAATTCATCGTCGGCGTAAATGGCAGAATCTTATGCAGTGCGGAGTCCATAATGGAAAAGTATCGGGATTTCATTGATAGATACGCTGATACGTTTATAAAAGATATAGCTAAAAGCAATATCACTCGAGAATCCCTCACCGCGAATATTACTGATACTGCCAAGGTCATTGCTGAAACATTTGCACCGCTTATCCGGCATAACAAGGGGAGTTAATAATGGCAAACCCAATTAACACACGAAACTTTAATAATATCTATAACGCACTTACGGCTGATAAGCTGCGAAATTTTCTATCCAAAATCGACCCGACAGATTTCGCCACTCTGGACAAAGATTTTAAAAATTTATTAAATGCGCGTGCCAGAACCATGTCTGGAAGCATGACTGACCCACAGACACTTATGCAGCTAGCACAGTATGGCGGGCGGCAGGGTGCATTACCTGGTGCAGGTCTTGGCGCGGCTCTTGGTTTTGTCACAGCACCTGGGACTGAATCTGAAAATATAGTCGGCGCCAAAAGCTATAAAGCCCCGACTATTGGCGACAGGCTTATGAACGCGCTGACTTACGGCGCCGGCGGCGCTGCTATCGGAGCTGGTGCTGGCGCATTTAATATGCGACAGCTGGCTAAGCAGTTATCTGGAAAGAATGCCCCGCCGGAAGTAATGGAAGCATTTTTAAATCAGGCCAAGCTCGGCCCTGAAGTAGAGAAGCTAGTTGCCAACGCGCACTCTGTAGCCACCAAGGGCGGTAGGAACCTCAATCCGACTGCTGTATTTCGTGATGAAGGTGACCTGGCCGGGCTAATGTCTCGCCTGCAAACAAGCCTGTCTGCCGACGATGCCTCTCGTGGCGCGTTTAGCCGCTGGTGGAATGGCGATGACTATAACACACATATCAAACGCCAGATACTGGCTGGCCTAATGGGACGCGACGTGTCTGCCCTGGCTGACCCTGCTATTGCAAAAGAATTCGGCCCGGCTGCAGCCAGGCTGTACCCGATGCTGAATGAAAATACGGCCAAAACCCTCAAATCCGTAAGCGAAGGCGCTCTGGCCAAAAGATTCAAGGCACCCACTGACCTAGTTGACGATACGGTGGACGGTGCTAATCAATTAGCTGGCATGACTACTGGTGGGTTGCTTGCCGCTCTTCTAGGCCCAGCCGGCACCGTTGTCGGACCGGCAGGCACCCTGGCGGGGGCTGGGGCAGGACACTACATAGGCGGGAAACTCCCGGGTTGGTGGAATCGACTTCGCGGCGCCCCAATTAGAGATGCTGACCAGGCAGTTCTTCGCTCCATGCTTACTGGAGATCGTGCCGGCGTGGAAAATATGTTTGGTAAAATGGACATGAACCTTGGCGCCGGCTTCGGTCAGAAAGAAGCGGATAAGCTTCGTGCCGATTTATTAAAATGAAAGAACTGTACGATAGAAAGATATTCCAGCCCATTAGCGGTGATGGCACACGTGAGATGCTGAAAAAGCAAATAGGTGAGAAAGCGCTGCGAGCTGCAGGTTTAGGCACGCTCGGAGTAGCCGGCCTTGGTACTGTGGGCGCGGCAACCTACGGTGCGGGCGGCGGATTCGATAATATATTTGGTAACGCCAGTGATCCTAATGCCGATCCCAACTCCCAGCAGCTGAAGCCCACACCGGCCGAGCCGAAAAACACCCAACCAAGACCTAAGCCGACCCAGGCTCCTATTCCGGCGGCCCCAGTAATGACGCCCATGGCCCCGGTAATGAGCCCCCCGATGCACACAGCTCCTCGCATGGATTTTATAGACCCAGATATTATCAATAACATGGGGAATATGCATAAAGCAGGCGCTGCCAGAGTACGCCCATCGTCAGCAATCGTGTCTGCCATAACAGGCCTGGCCAGAACCAAATAAGGGGTGCCATCGTGAATGACTTCCTAAGTATTTCTGATAAGTATTTAGAAAAATACGCAGCTCCGAACCCCATGCAGTGGCAGAAGTTCTTTCAGCGAGGCCTGAAAGGCGCCATGCCGGGCGCGGCATTGGGTGCTGGCGTCGGCGGTATTGGCGGCTTTATAATGCCAGAAACGCAATACGATATTCTTGGCAGGGAAATACCTACTTCGTTTAGAAACAGAATTGGCAGTGGTATATCTGGCGCACTCATGGGCGGTATGCTCGGTGGTGCAGCTGGTGCTGCAGGCGGTATGCGTGGTAGACTTACTGCCATGAATAGCGCGCGTGCCAAATCCGGGCCCAGCTTTATGACGCAGAACTCTGCTGGCACAAAATGGACTGGCGCTGGTGCTAATTCTCCTAACTCAGGCATACAGGGATATGTTCCGCCAACCCAACCAGGGCCGACGACTAATTCAGCCCAGTCGGCAGCATCAGTAACAAATCCGGCGGCGGCTAAGCCTGCTAAAGGGAAGAATAACAGCAAACCAGGTAACCAACCCACGGCAAATCCTGGCACGCAGTCGTCCACGTTAAATAACGTAAATCCAGCCACGCCGGAAATACTGGGCAACACTCCGACGGGTATGCCGAATAGAGTTGGCGGCACTATTTCTGGGGCTAGCGATGACCATTTTTATAACAGTTTCGATGCCATGAGGAGGCAGCCCACCCAGCCCGGCAAAGGCCCGTTTAACGGAAATGGCAGGCTGTTACTCGGGGGTGCGTTGGGCATGGGCGGCCTATATGGCGCTAACGCCATGTATCAGAATTACAAAAATGGCAGCGTTAATTCAGTAACCAAGGAGTCTGCAATGAATTTTAATCAAATCGACTTTGAACGTGTGACCAAACTGGCTATGGCAAAATACTGCAGACTTAAGCAGGCTAGCTTAGCCAGTTACGCCGGCCCTGCGCTATTAACTGGTGGTCTTATGATGGGCGCCGGATATTTGGCCAACAAAGTGCGCAACATCGCAGACAATTCTATTGGAAAGTTGCCTGGTTTTGGCCAGCCTATCGCACCGGTAGCGCCACCAGCACAGCCTGGAGGAAACTAAAATGTTAGATAGGCTCTTCACTCCTGATAACTTAGGCTACGAAGTTGAGCTGCCGGAAGATACTGCCACTTGGACTGGCGAGATGAACAAGATTTTATTTGCGTCATTCCCAGAGCTGTCCAACTTCCCGGTCAGACTGACACTTGACAGGTTTGAGCCGCAGAAGCTATACGCTAAAGGCTCTTATACCGTGGATATCGGTGGGCAGATCCTGCTGATCCCGGTAATAGTGAAAAGTAAAAAAATACAGCCATTTGATATAGCCATGATAAATGGCGAATGGCAGTATCTCACTTCTGATTTAATATCCAGCCTTGTGAACAGTAACGTTTCCTTAGGAGATCCTATGAGCAATAAAGACAGCATAGATTTTTACTCGCAGCCTGTGATGAACGAAGTCCCATCTTACACTGGCAACCGAAATACCCGTGTAATCACGGCGTCTGTCATCAGCGATGAAGATAAGGCAAGCCTGGCCAAACTTATTGTATCAGATAAGTTTTACAAAAGTGCCGCTGCCAAGAATCCGCACTTTAATGCTGTCGTGAGTGAGTTACTCCAGGCTCCCGTGAGAAAGTATAAAAGCGCTTTTGTCACACGGGATAGTTTTCTGAATGGCAGCATTTATGTGACTGACAACTCCGGGAAACGTGAGAAAATCAGCGCATCGTTTTCTGAAGCAAAGGCTTTCGTGAAGCGACATATGCCAGAGCAGTATGTAGACTTTATTAAAACCGGTAGCGCCTGTGCCCTTGCTAATTTAGATTCTGACGATGACGAAAACATCCCCAGCCTCGGCATGGGGGGTATTAAAGGCATCTTGGATCAGATGTTTAAACGCGTGTCTGGCCCGGGTATGTTTAATTTTATGGGTGGTTCCGGCGACAGCGTGGCACCTGTTATGGTCATTAAGATTAAGCAAGTCAAAGGCCCCGAGTCACTCATGGGTCTCGGCAAAGGCGGGCTGCTGCATGACGTAGCAGACAAAGAAGGCGTGCCTTCTAAAATGCCTGCAAGTGAAATTACCGATTCGTTAGAAAGCAAGTCCCCTGACGATCTGATTTCCGGCGAAGAGATTATGCCCAACTCAGGCAGCGATTATCTCGAGCCGATCACTGTCGACAAAGTCGTAAATCTGCCAATTGGTAAGGCCATTATTGGCAAGACTAAGTCGTCTGGCGATATGTTTGTAGGCATTATTCTCAGCAAATTCGACAAAGAAAAAACCGCAGGCGACTTTTCTGGGCTGCTTCCGAAAGACGTAAAGCCCACTTACCTGGCGCCGAATACTATTCTGTACAAAGTAGCCACGATTCACAATGAAAATATTCTCGGCAGCAAGCGTGAGTATTTTAATAAAATAGCATCTCAAACCGAGCCTGTGAAAATTATCTTTCGCGGCGGGGATACTTTTGCAATCAAGGCTGCCAGCGAAAATATAGTCTGCGATAGCCGCGCTCTCCCGTATTATCTTGATAGCTTTGGTGTCAGAAAGTCTGATGCAGAGAAGACTGCCGCAGAAGCCAAAGAAGTTGGACAGTCTATCGTGTTTATCCCGTTGAAAAAGAAAGCCAGTGCTATTCTGACTAAAGGTACACGCAGCAAACTGGCTAAAGTAAACTGGGTCAAAGTCGCTACTTATTTAGATAGTGAAGAGAGTGTTGACTCTGCGCTGTCATTAGAGTATCTTGATGATGAGACTCCGGCTGAATTCTATGAACAGCTGCCTGTGTACAAAAAGGCGCTATCCAGCATGGCAAAGCTTATGGCCAGCGTTAGACTGGGTAACGAAATAGTCGACGCAGAGACTCTGGGCAACGCGATGGAAGCTCTGGATAATCTTATCAGGGAGCTGACGGTATTCCGGGAAGGGATCTAATGTTTCCTTATCCATTCAGACGTTATGTTTATGGGTCTTTGCTCCGCGGCAGAGACCCATCTCGTATTATCGGATGTTTGCGACAGCTGCAGTTAGTCCGGAGTATGGCCTTGGATACTATATTGGACATAATGACTCCAGAATTGCAGCAGGATATGGCCGATTACTCAGCAGCGCAATCCAACGAAGAACGGGCGGCCATTTCGGACAAATACGAAGCCAGCATGTACTTAGCCCATCAAGATGGTAGCAATAATCAGGCCTGGGTTGAGTGCTGGGATATTTTGTCAGTCAAGAAATACAGGGAATTTGTACTAGTCCTGGCAACTATCCCAACTATGACGCCAGACAAGATAGCGGAATCTTTTAATAGCAAATTCTGTCGAGAAATATCTGTCAGCACGTTTGCACTTCTAATAAATTCTTTCTGGGATGTCAGAAAGTTAACTACGGCGCAAATCAAACGTTCAGTCGATGACTTGCCTTCTGTGCAGTTATCAGTTAATATCAAAAAGCTTTTATTTGGAAATCCGGTAGCGGCTGCCAAATCTGTCGGCGCGTCGCTAAAGCTTAATTATTCGTTAATCTTAGAAGAGATGCTGGCGGATATTTATCTGAAATATAAAGAAATGACGGAGCGAAAAGCCACTGTCGGCGAAGTAAAAGAAGTAGCCTACGCAGTTATGAAGATAGGCGATAGGCTCGATAAGATGAACAAAAAAGGCACAGATAACGACGTTCTTAGAAGCTTGCTGGAAGAGCTAAAGCTAGAGACGCATGATACTGGCTACACAATGGACGACTTCATGAATGGTTCCCGGGAGATAGTGTAATGCGGAGGTCTGACTTAGTAGAAAGAGTATTCACTCTTAAAGGCAAGCCGTTCAGCTTTAAAAAGCGAGAAATGTTCCGGCTTATATACGACAAGCCCCAGAGAAGCTCGGTATACATGATGGGCCGCCAGATGGGCAAGTCGACCACACTCGCCAACGAAATACTTATCGATGCGCTGCTAATTCCGTGGTCGAATACGTTATTCGTGACGCCCCGAGAAAAGCAGACTCGCACGTTCTCAACCGACAAGCTCATGCCGGTAATAAAATACTCGCCGGTATTTAAAGCCCTAATGATGGATTCCGACAGCGTGTCTAACGTTTTCGATAAAAGCTTTGCTAATAACTCTAAGTGCTTTCTGAGATATGCTTACTTAAGCGCCGACTCAATTCGCGGTATATCCGCACACAAAGTCATATTAGACGAAGTCCAGGATATTATCTGGGATAACGTCGGTATTATAGACGAAGTCTTGTCCGGTAGTGAGCCAGAACTTAGACGTAGATCGTATGCCGGCACACCGAAGACGTTTAACAACACACTTAACAAGCTTTACCAAAAAAGCACCAAGCATGAATTTATCATCAAATGCCAGCACTGCAACAAATGGAACATTTTAGGTATAGAAAATGTTGGAAGAACTGGCGTAGTATGTAAAAAATGCAGCGGCATTCTTGGCCCGCCTTTTCACGGAGAATGGGTGGCTACTAACTCAGATCCAGCTGCGCAGAGATTATTTGGTGTTAGGCTGCCCCAGCTGCTTTCTCCTAACGTAGACTGGGAAGAAATGCTGGATAAGTATAATACTTACCCGACATATCAGTTTCATAACGAAGTCCTGGCGTTGCCCTTTGACGTTGGAGCTAATCCGTTGTCAGAATTAGACCTGCGTAACGCCTGCACACAGGAAAGCAATATACTGCCCCCCACGGGCGCGCAAGTTCCGGGCATACTGGCTTTGGGTGTGGACTGGGGGCATGGCGAAGATAGTATGGGTGCCGCTAAGGGATTCCTGCCCACGGGCTATACTGTGGCCACGATGGGTCGACTTCAGTCTAACGGCACTTATAAAAT
>Ga0208694_1001933_pt1 | contig 23435 bp, 24 predicted proteins | sample AD_UKC078_MetaG_FD_184442 | JGI IMG/M metagenome (GOLD analysis project Ga0208694, IMG submission 184442) | Active sludge microbial communities of municipal wastewater-treating anaerobic digesters from USA - AD_UKC078_MetaG (SPAdes) (version 2) | ecosystem: Engineered > Bioreactor > Anaerobic >...
GATTTATTTTCATTAGGGGTGATGTTCTATCTATTAGCCACGGGGCAACTGCCTTTTGAGGGCGAATCAATGGCCGCATTAATGTTTAAAATCACCAATGAGCCTCAAGTGAGCGCGCATCTTGTGAACGCGGCGGTGACGCCTTGTCTGTCTGCGGTGATTGATCGTATGCTGGAAAAAGATATTGATCAGCGCTATGCCACTGGGCGAGAAATCGTACATGATATTAAACACTGCCTGCAAACAGGTTAATATAGCAAACTGATGAATATGAGCTTGGCAAACGTGCTTGAGAATGATGTTTTAGAAATTGTCCGACTTACCGACGTAGGCTTGTTGCGTGAGCATAATGAAGACACTATCGCCAGTGATGGCGCCATTGGCTATGTGGTGCTGGCTGACGGTATGGGTGGATATAAAGCCGGTGAGGTTGCAAGTGAAATCGCCGTGCTAAGTATTGCCGCAGAACTCACAGAAGTGATGCTCAATCAACCCCTTTTAGATACAGACCAATATCTGCAATATCAAGATGAAGCGCTCAATGCCATGCAGCCAGAGGCGCAACTGCTGGTGGACGCAGTGAAAAATGCCAATGATGCGATATATTATGTTTCGCAGACGCAGTCGCAATGTGCTGGAATGGGGACAACATTGGTCTTGGGGCTGTTTGTCAATAACAAGTTATTGGTCGGTCACATTGGGGACTCACGCATGTATCGCCTGCGCGGTCTTACGTTTACGCAACTGACAGAAGACCACTCCATCCTGCAAGAGCAACTCAATGCTGGGTTAATCACAGCCGAGCAGGCGAAATATTCTGCGAATCGAAATTTGGTGACGCGCGCTTTAGGGGTGGACCCTGAAGTGGCGTTAGCGTTAAACGAATTCGATGTAGAAGTAGGAGACATTTATTTATTATGCTCTGATGGCCTGACGGACATGGTGGACGACCATCAGATTCAATTGATTTTGAGCCAACCAGATATTGGCTTGGATAGCATGGCGCAACGCCTGATTCAACTGGCAAACGAGCATGGCGGTAAAGATAATATTTCTGTCATACTAACGCGGGTAAATAAAACTTTTGAAAAAAAACGCCCAAAGCGCAAAAATTTGGGGTTAAATCACCACATGGATAATTTTTTTGGTTGGTTAAAATAGCAGGATTATAAAAATGGCGAAATTAATACTTTATTTGGATAACGCAATACTGAGTGAATTTTTTCTAAAAAAAGAGCTAACAACAATTGGCCGCAGACCCAACAACGTCATTCATATGGATAATCTTGCCGTAAGCGGTGAACATGCGGTAGTGGTAAAAAAAGGCAATGATTTTTATGTGGAAGACCTAGGTAGCACCAATGGCACCACGGTGAACGGGCAGGAGATTAAGAATCATTTATTGCGTCATGGTGATGTCATTGAAATAGGAAAATACCAGTTAAAGTTTATTGACGAAGAAGTGTTGAGCCATATTGGTACCGAGCAGGCCGAACAAGCGGGTTTTGAAAAAACCGTGATGATGCATCCATCTGCATTGCACGCATTCGAGCGCCAAGCGAAGGAAACGGCTAATCAAGCGTTTGACTCCACAGCTTCTTTGGAAAAATCATCTATAGAAGCCGTGGCGCCAGTCACAGCATCAGTCAGCCCCACCGTAGGCAAAGTGCAGGTGCTCAATGGCCCAAGCGCCGGGCGGGAGCTGGTGCTGAATAAAGCGCTGACAACGCTGGGTAAAGTAGGTGTGCAAGTGGCCGTGATTACCAAACGTGCAAATGGCTATTTTATTACCCATGTTGAAGGCAAAACTTACCCCTTGGTGAATGAAGTTTCAACTGGCGCGCAGGCTTTTGGCTTAAGTGATCATGATGTGATAGAAATTGCCGGTGTGAAGATGGAATTCTACCTTGATGCAGCTTAACAAAAATTAACAAGAAACTTTTTTCAACATGCTATCGTTACCGTCAATTTTATTTTTTAATATGATGAATTTACAGGCATTTCTGTCTTTTAGCGAACTCTTATGACGGATCAACAGCACGCTTATTTAGTCACGCGGCTTGACCGCCTAAATGATATTGGTATTGCGCTTTCAGCCGAGCGTGATACCAAGCGTTTGCTGGAAATGATTTTGTTTGGTGCAAAAGAAATTACCAATGCAGATAGCGGCACACTCTATATTCTGTCTGAAGATAAACAGTATTTAAAGTTTGAGATTTTAAGTAATTCAACGCTCAATGTGCGGTTAGGCGGCACAACTGGCCAAGAAATTCCTTTATTACCGATACCCTTATATTTGCCTGATGGTCGCCCGAATTTAACCACGATTGCCGCTTATGCAACCCTGCAAAGTAAAACGGTAAATATTGTAGATGCTTACCAAACCGAAGATTTTGATTTTTCTGGCACGCGTAAATATGACCAAATTGTCGGTTATCACTCGCAGTCGTTCTTGACGGTGCCGATGAAAAATCATGAAGATGAAATTATCGGCGTGTTGCAGCTTATCAATGCGCTGGATATTCATACCGGCGAGATTATTCCATTTTCAGAAGCCAATCAGAGCTTGGTGGAATCGCTGGCTTCTCAAGCTGCAGTGGCGATGACCAACCATAGTTTGATTGAAGGCTTAAAAGACTTGCTGGAGTCTTTTGTGCAGCTGATTGCGGGCGCAATTGATGCGAAGTCCCCATACACTGGCGGCCATTGTCGCCGTGTACCTGAATTAACCTTGATGCTGGCGCAAGCCGCGATTGATACCAAAGAAGGCCCGCTTAAAGACTTTACGCTCAGTGAAAAAGAGTTTTATGAGTTAAAAATTGCGGGCTGGCTGCATGATTGCGGCAAAATCACCACACCAGAATATGTGATGGATAAAGCCACCAAGCTTTCAGCCATTTTTGATCGAATCGATTTAATCGCCCAGCGATACGAGCTACTCAAGAAACAGGCCGAATGTGAAATGCTAGAACAGCAGGTGGCAGCGCTGCAAAGTGGTGTTGGGTTTGATTACACGAGTGCTGTGCTGAAACTGCAAACATTCAAACAAAAATGTGATGCGGATTTAATCTTTTTGCGTAACATCAACTTTGGCGGTGAAAGCATGACCAAAGTTGACCAGCAACGCGTTCGCGATATTGGCGCGACGCCATTTGTGAATGCAGACGGGCATACGGTGCCATTTTTAACAGATGATGAAATGTATCATTTAATGGTGGTACGTGGCACGCTCACGGCTGAAGAGCGGGCAGTCATTAACAACCACATCACGGTGTCTATTGATATGCTCGAATCGCTGCCTTATCCCAAAGGGTTTCAGCACGTGCCTGAGTACGCAGGCGGTCATCACGAGCGCATGGACGGGCGTGGCTACCCAAGAGGCCTGCGTGGCGACCAAATGTCAGTGCCGGCACGTGTGATGGCAGTGGCCGATATTTTTGAAGCGCTTACGTCAAAAGACCGCCCTTACAAGCGCGCTAAAACATTGACGGAATCACTCAATATTTTAGGAAAAATGAAGCTGGATAATCACATTGACCCGGATTTGTTTGATTTATTCGTACGAGAAAAAATCTACCTCAAATATGCCCATCAGTTTTTAGAACCAGAACAAATTGACGATGTCGATGAAAGCAAAATCGTTGGATATCAACCAAAATAATGGCCTAAAAACAAGCGTAACCTTCTTCGATGCTCTGTAAGCCTTTATTTATAAGGCTTGCAGGGCATTAAAAATCTCTCGGGCGGATTTAATGCTTTTTTTGTGCGTGTTGCAGGCATTAACTCGCTGCAATCAACGATACACTTCTGCAGCCTTTTGCATCAAACCGTAGGTAACTGCCTTGTTCATACCAATCGCCTAGTACCCAGCGTGTGATGTTGCGGCCGTTGAGTTGTAGCTGATGTTCATTTGGTCGATGTGTGTGGCCATGTATAAAAAATGCTGGATAATCATATTCAGCTAATAAATCAGCCAGCGCCTTCGGGTTGATATCCATGATCTCTGCCGCTTTACTGGTTTTTTCTTGCTCGCTACGCATGCGTATCGCCTCGATTTGACGCTTTCTTTCCGCTAATGGCTGGCTTAAAAATTCAGCCTGCCATTGAGCGTTGCGCACTTGGCTACGAAATTGCATGTAGGCGGCATCGTCTGTGCAGAGCGCATCGCCGTGGCTTAATAACACTTTCTGACCATACAGTGTGAGGCATGTGGGGTCAGTCAGGAGCGTAATCTTGGCGGCATGACAAAAGCCATCAGAGATTAAAAAATCACGATTGCCGTGCATGAAGTAAACGTTGACGCCGCCATTTGCAAGTGCAAGAAAAGCGCGAATGATGATATTGTGATACGCATCCTCCATCGCATCATCGCCCGCCCAGTATTCAAACAGGTCACCTAAAATATAAAGTGCATCCGCTTTTATGGCCGTGTTTTGTAGAAAATCTAGAAATGCCGCAGTGATATTGGGGCGGCTCACGCACAAATGCAAATCGGAGATCAACAAGGTGTGGCTTGATTGATCTCCGATGTTGGTCATGCGTTTGTGGGCTAATTGCGCGGTGGTTTAACTGCGCGTTGCTTTTTGAATGATGACGTTATCAACAGGTACGTCTTGATGGCCTTTGCGATTAGTGGTTGCCACTTTTTTGATTTTATCAATCACTTCAGTGCCAGCGGTCACTTTGCCAAACACGCAATAACCCCAGCCGCTGCTGGTTTCTGCCGTGTGATTTAAAAACGAATTGTTGGCCACGTTAATAAAAAATTGACTGCTGGCGGAATGCGGCGCAGACGTACGTGCCATAGCGATGGTGTACTGCTCGTTGCCCAAGCCGTTGTTGGCTTCGTTTTTAATTTCAGCTAGTGTGGCTTTTTGATTCATCTCAGCATCAAACCCGCCGCCTTGAATCATAAAGCCATCAATGACGCGGTGAAAAATCGTGCCATCATAAAACCCATTATCCACATATTGTAGAAAATTGGCGACCGTAATCGGTGCTTTTTCTGCGTTGAGTTCAAGGGTGATGTCACCGAAATTGGTTTGTAGTTTTACCATGTTGGAGGTTCCTATTTAACGATTTTAACTTGTTTGATGATGATGGGTGATTTGGGTACATTGCCATGCGGGCCAAAGTTGGCTGTGTTGACGATGGCGATTTCGCGCACCACATCCATTCCGGTCAGCACACGGCCAAACACGCAGTAGCCGATTTCCTCCGGGCTGTCACCACGGTAATTCAGCGCGTGGTTGTTGACTAAATTAATGAAAAATTGTGCAGTGGCAGAGTCAGGGTCAGATGTGCGCGCCATGGCAATAGTGCCTTTATCATTGGTGAGGCCATTCGCGGCTTCATTTTTGATGGGCGCATTGGTGGGCTTTTCTTGCATATCCGCCGTAAAACCGCCACCCTGAATCATAAAGCCGTTAATGACGCGGTGAAAAATGGTGTCTTTATAAAAGCCGGATTCTGCATATTGTAAAAAATTCGCGACCGTTTTCGGCGCTTTTTGTGGGTAGAGTTCAAGCACAATATTGCCGTGCGTAGTTTCAAAGGTGACTTGCGGGTTGGTTTTGGCATCTGCCGCGAACGCACTGTGGCTAAAAAATACCAACATCAAAAGAGCAAAAAAATGACGCATAAATGTCCTTAGTCAAAATAAAGTGTAAAAAGTAGACTGCAACGGTTGCAGATAATTTCAAGTCAGGCGCCATTTTACTTTAAAATTAGCGAATATTTTATTTTTAGCGCTTTTATCGTTTGACTCATTTTTAAGACTTCTCACCTTTTATGCTCAAAATTTACAATACCCTCGCACGTGAAAAACAAGTTTTTACACCCATACAGGCCGGTAAGGTCAGCATGTATGTGTGCGGCATGACCGTGTATGACTTTTGTCATTTAGGCCATGCGCGGGTGATGGTGGTGTTTGATATGGTCAGCCGCTGGTTGCGAACGTCAGGTTATGAGGTGACTTATGTGCGCAATATCACCGATATTGATGACAAAATCATTAAACGTGCCAATGAGAATAATGAAACAATCGGCCAACTTACACAGCGTTTTATCGATGCGATGGATGAGGATTCAGCGCAATTGGGCGTGATACGGCCAACGTTAGAGCCTAAGGCCACGGAATACGTCAACGGTATGATAGAAATGATTCAAACATTAATCGACAAGGGGTTTGCCTATACGGCCGCCAACGGCGATGTGTTTTATGCGGTTAATCAATTTGAAGGCTATGGTAAGTTGTCAGGTAAATCGCTTGAAGACTTGCGTGCGGGCGAGCGCGTGGAGGTAGACACCTTTAAGCAAGATCCGATGGATTTTGTGTTGTGGAAAGCCGCCAAGCCGAATGAACCGAGTTGGGATTCACCGTTTGGCGGCCCCAATCATGGCAAAGGCCGCCCAGGCTGGCATATTGAATGTTCAGTCATGAGTTCGCATTTATTGGGTGCGCATTTTGATATTCATGGTGGCGGGCAGGATTTGCAATTTCCACACCATGAAAATGAAATTGCCCAGTCAGAGGCAACACATCGTTGCCAAATGGTCAATTATTGGATGCACAACGGCTTTGTGCGGGTGGACGATGAAAAAATGTCGAAGTCGCTGGGCAACTTTTTTACGATTAGAACCGTATTGGAAAAATACGATGCGGAAGTGGTGCGTTTTTTCATTTTACGCGCGCATTATCGTAGCCCACTGAACTATTCAGACCAGCATTTAGATGACGCGAAGTTAGCGCTTACTCGCTTGTATACCGCGTTACGCGGCCAAGTTTCCGCAGATGTTGAGGTGGATTGGCAACATCCATTAGCCTTGCGCTTTAAGCTTGCCATGGATGACGATTTCAATACGCCAGAAGCCATGGCCGTCTTGTTTGACTTAGCCAATGAACTGAATAAATCCAAATCTACCGAAACAGCGGGGCTACTGAAAAAGTTAGCTGGCATTTTGGGCTTACTACAACGCAACCCCGATGATTTTTTGCAGGGCGATGTATCACAAACGCTCAATATCGATGGTTTGATTCAAGCGCGGGCTGAAGCTAAAAAAGCTAAAAACTTTGCCGAGGCCGACGCCATTAGAAAGCAATTGCTAGAAGCCGGTATTGTGTTGGAAGATACCCCGCAAGGCACTACTTGGCGTCGCGCTTGATGTGGACTTTTGTCAGCAATGAAATAAATTTCTGCCTAACCTTCTTCGCTGCCCTGCGAGCCTTATAAATAAAGGCACGCAGGGCATTGTTTTTTTCTCGTATTGAAAATTAGCCGTTTAACATAAATTTAGCAGCTTTATTTTCATATTATTTAGCCAATCACTTAAGAATAGATGCAGCATGTTTTCATTGATAAGCAAAATTTTTACGACAGAAAAAGCCCCTGACAAGCATCCATTTTATGGTGAGCGCTTGGTGATTCAAGGTAATCGCTTCCGCCTCGTACGCCATAATGAATATAACAGCGAGATGCATTTAGATGAGGTGGATTACATTACCATCTATCGGTTTGATTATTTGGATGCAGATGACCGCTGCTGGCTGAATTTACGTTCTTACTCTGCGCAGGCGTTGAGTGTTTGCACGTTGGCGGGCAATTTTGCAGCGCTGGAGAAAATTGTCACGCAGTTACCCAACTTTGATGCAGTGCTTTATGCCGCATACCGAAACGCCAAGGATGAAATGCCTGAAGCGGTGCTTTGGCAAAAAGTGCATACGTCAGACTTTGCCATTACGCCGTTGAATGCGCATGACCACGGCAAAAAAGCACTGGATTTTCTGCAACAAGGGCTGTGGCTTGAGCATAACAACACATTGATTGCTTGGGGAACTTACGAGGATTTGCAAAATAATTCGCAAATTAAATCACATCGAATAGGTTTTCCTAATCCATCTTTTTATGCCACTGAATACCGCATTGATAAGCCAACGATTTTTAATGGCTTAAAGCTGCAAAGTCTTTATACCGCCAGTGATAGCACGCAAGGCAAGCTCAAATTACATTTACCCGTCATTCAATATAGCGCAGAAATTTCTATGGGGTTTAATCGACAAAAAAGCTTTGATGCGATTAAAACACATTTGGACCATTTTTTTCAAAGGGCCGAACCAGACAGCATTGATTACAGCGTCAAGGAAACTTGGCGCGCAGGCTGGCAAGTAGGGGCTGTGCGCGTTGAGCTTTATTGTTTTTACAGAGAAATGCCAGATGGCTGGGATAACATTGCGTGGTTGCGCATTCATTACAAACCAAATTTAGACCGCTTTTACAGTAACGACTATCAGCGCAACTTTGCTCTTCATCCCGCCATCCATTATCAGGCCTTTGAATATCCCATTGATTTAAATGCAGATTATCGGCAAGTTGAAAATGTCATCTACACCCCTGATTGCTTTAAGTCGATTATTTCGAAAGCACAGCCACTGGTGGTTTGGTACGATACAGCGCAAGAAATCATCGGTTTTGCCGATGCAGAGCTAGCCTTAATTTTTAACGCAAATGAAGTGAAAAGTTTAACGCTGGCTGTGCAGAATTTTAGAGGAAGCGAAGGTAGAAATGGCTTGGAGCTTAATTATCAGCATGAAACTGTGTTTATTGGTAGTGTTTCAAGCGTCGCAACATATGAAAAAAGCATGGAAAAACTAGCCAAGCTTATCGACAAAAAAGTCGATTCTTATTCTTACGATGAGCATTATTAACCTAAGTAAAAGGGATTTATCATGAGCGCTGAAATCACATCTCCTGTCACTGAACTGCTGCAACAACAAGGCATTGGCTATAGTGTCATTGAAATTCCGCTGACTGAGGATAAAAAGCCGATTCGGAATTTAGAAGCCTTGCTTAGCGCACAGGGACTTGATCCGCAATCTGTGGTGAGAAGTGTGCTGTTTAAAGCGGAGTCTGAGCAATTCGTGTTGCTGGCGGTGGCGGGCGGCGGCCGTGCGGATTGGGCTGTGCTGCGTCAGCATTTGAATGCACGTAAGTGTCGCATGGCCGAGTTTGACGAAGTGCAGACGGCCACCGGCTATGTGGTGGGCGCCGTTCCGCCCATCGCACTGCCAGATGCGATTAAAATTTTACTCGATATTAGCGTAAAAGATTATCCAACGGTGGTGATTGGCAGTGGCGTTTTGGGATATGCGTTGTCACTCAGCAGTGAAGATTTAATCAACTTACTGGCAGATGCCGACCAAGGAAAATTTACCAGCGCGTGAGAGGTTAGCCGTAAGATTTTTACGTGACTAAACTGAAGAAACTAAAAATCCTAAAAAGCACACAAAGCCAGCTAAAATTTACATAACCTTTTTTGATGCCCTGCGAGCCTTGTAAATAAAGGCTTGCAGGGCATTAATTTTTTCTCGTGCAAAATAGCGTGTGTTTTTGATGTTTGAATAGCGCTAAAAGTGCGTCTATTTCATGGTAAGGCATCATCAGGGTTGAGATAAAAAAAGGGCCTAATGGCCCTTAGATTTTCTGATGAATATTCTCGCTAAAAATTAAGCGGCAATTTTCTTACATTCTTTAGCGCACGCATTGCAGCTTTCACCGCAGGCTTTACAGGCTTCATGTTTGTCTGCGTGTTTCTTGCATTCATCTTCACATTGATTGCAGGCATCCATGGCAATCTTTGCAAGCTGCGGCAGGTAGGCAGATTCTTGGTTAGCCAGTGATTGCAGCGCGCCACACAACGCCAGCATCTGATTGACGCTTTTTGCACAGGCGGCCATTTCCTTATTGCCTTGCCCAAGTAGTTGCAGGCAGTGACTCAGGCAAACTTGGCCCTTTTGAATACAATCCGCCGCCGCAGCGACCAGCCCAGCATTGGCCATTGCCGCATGGTGATGATGTCCCATTTCTGCAGCTTGCGCATGACCAACAAAAGCTGCTGCTACAAGTGCTGCGCCGCTTAGTAAAGCTTCTCTTCTATTCATGATAATCTCCTCAAAAAAAGTGAATCTGCATTACAAATCTTTGGTGCTGCTCTGCAAGCCTTTATTTATAAGGCTCCCAGGGCAGTCAAAATCGCTCGAGCGTAACTGGCGATTTAAATGACAGTTTAAACTCAGTTGACTCTGCTCCAGCTTAACGGGTCGAACGGCTTACTTTGGCGGCGCAATTCGTAATAAAGCCCATTGGTTTCGTTGCCACCACTGTTTCCTACTGAGGCAATGGCATCGCCCGTCTGCACTGTGTCGCCCACTTGCTTGAGCACGGCTTGATTGTTGCCGTACAAACTCATGTAGCCGCTACCGTGGTCAACAATAATTAAGTTACCAAAACCACGCATCCAGTCCGCAAATACTACGCGACCCGTGGCGATGGACTTTACCTCAGCCCCTTCAACTGCTTTGATGAAGAGACCCTTCCAAGAAATGCCGCTATCAGGGCGGGAAGCGCCAAATCGGTTAGTCACTTCACCGCGTACTGGCAACCGCAGCTTGCCTTTAAGTGCAGCAAAGTTGGCCCCGGCAAGACCGTCATCGGCACTCGGCTCATCATCGTTCTCAATGACATCCTCCTCAGCTTGCTTGTTTGGCACTGTTTTGCTTGTATCAGATTCTTGTTTGCCAGGCTTGGGCGGGGTTATTTTTTTGACAACTTTCTTTTTCGGCGGCACGATTTTAGCAAGCCGCTCAACCAAATCAGAAAGCGCTTTTTCATCCCGTTTAAGCTTTTGAATTTCATTGCGCTGTGCGGCAATTTGTTGTGAAAGTGTACTCACAACTTTTGACTTGGCTTGTTTTTGATTTTCTAAGGCTTTTTTCTCTTGCAACTGCTTTTGTTGCAGTTCAGAGACTTCTTTGAGCTTAGATGCGGTTTCTTCATTGAGTTGATTGATTTTTTCCAAATTGCGACGCATGTCCTGAATCAGTTCAGCGCGCGCTTTTGCAACATATGAAAAATACTGTACATCACGCGCAATGGCACTGGGCTGCTCATTTTGCAAAATGATTTGCGCGTAACTCTGCTCGCCACGCGTATATTGTTGGTACAACTGACTACTGAGGCGTTTTTGCTGATGACTTAAAGCCTGATTAGTGGCGTAGGACTGTTTTTCTAAATGACTGAGTGCCTTTTTGTTAATTTGCTGTTTATTATTGATTTCATAAAGTTTTTTGTTGGCAATGCTAATCGCCACTTCACTTTCTTTAAGCGCGTCTGCTGCATCTTTATGCGCCTCTTGAGATTGGTCGAGTTCTTTTTTGAGCGACTCAATGCGCGCTTTGACTTCGTTTAAATCTTGCTTGGACTCATCAATTTTCTTGGCAGCCTGTGCGGCAGGCGCAAGCAAGAGCAGTAAAATCAGCATGGCTAATTGAAAATTCTGCAATTCTTTTATCTTAAAAAAATTGCCAAAAGCATTTACTGAGTGAGGCATATCTTCTGCGTGTGTCGGCGTTAATCTGCGGCTAATTGTAACGTCAGTTGGTTGATTTAAAATGCACAAGATTTTTACCTGTCATTTCACTGGGTTGCGCTACGCCCATCAGGTGCAATAAAGTAGGTGCCAAGTCAGAAAGCGCACCGTCGTCGGCTAAGGTGGCTTCACGCCCGACGTAGATACATGGCACTTTATTGGTGGTGTGCTGCGTATGCGGTTGATTGTTTTCGGCATCAAACATCAGCTCCGCGTTGCCGTGATCGGCGGTGATAATGACTTCTCCATCAATACTTTGCATGGCGTTCACAATGCGCCCTACGCAAGTGTCCAAGGTCTCAATGGCCGCAATGGCTGCTTGCAGACTGCCGGTGTGGCCCACCATGTCGCCATTGGCGTAATTGCAAATAATGGCGTTATATTTGCGGCTTAAAATCGCTTCTTCCAGTTTTTCGGTTAACTCGAACGCACTCATTTCTGGCTGCATATCATAGGTGGCTACCTGCGGCGAAGGCACTAAAATGCGGTCTTCCCCTGCGAATACTTTTTCTTCGCCGCCATTAAAAAAGAAGGTGACATGTGGGTATTTTTCAGTTTCGGCAATGCGTAACTGTGTTAACCCCAGGCTTGAAAGATATTCGCCAAAGGTGTTTTTAACGGCAAAAGGTGGAAAAATCGCCGTGGCTTTGGTTTCTTTCGCGTCGTGCATGGTGAGTGTGAAGTAACCAGATAATTGAGGCACGTGACGGCGGTGAAACCCATCAAATTCTTCACTCAATAAAGAGTGCGTGAGCTGGCGTGCGCGATCAGATCTAAAATTCATATGTACCACTAAATCGCCGTTCTCCAAGTGCGTGGCTGTTTCACTGGGTTTGCGAATTGCCGTGCATTTTACAAACTCATCATTTTCACCACGCGCGTAGGCGGCCTGCAGGGCTTCATTAGCGGTTGCAAAAGTAAATTCACCTATGCCTTCGGTAATGAGTGCATATGCCGCTTCAACTCTTGGCCAGCGTTTATCCCGATCCATACTGTAAAAACGTCCGCTTACTGAGATTATTTTGCCCACGCCCAACGACTGAATTTTTGCTTCGAGCGCTGCAATATAGGGCGCGGCGCTCACGGGCGGTGTGTCTCGTCCGTCTAAGAATACATGGACGTATACTTTGGTTAAAGCGAGCTTTTTAGCCATTTCCAGCATGGCGTAAATGTGCTCATAGTGACTATGTACACCGCCATCTGACAGTAAGCCCAAAATATGCAGCGCTTTATTGTTATTTTTAATGGTTAACAGTGCAGATTTAAGTGCAGGGTGTTCAAAAAACTCACCTGTTTTAATGCTGTTGTTGATACGCTCAAAATCTTGAAACACCACGCGGCCTGCACCAATATTCAAATGCCCAACTTCAGAATTGCCCATTTGCCCATCTGGCAAGCCAACGTAATGCTCTGAGGCGTTAATCAAGGTGTGCGGCATGTTGTTCCAAAGTGCATCAATATTGGGCTTGCGCGCAAGGGCAATAGCGTTATTAGCAGACTCTTCACGATAACCAAAACCATCTAAAATGAGTAAACATACGGGAGTGAGATTGGTTGCGGGTAACATGATTTTCACCTTTAATTGCTTGAGAAATTAAGTTTGAATATTTTAGAGTGATTGCCACTATTTTAGCGTATTTCCACGTAAAATCGCTTTTTAAAATTTTTATGCCATGTGATAGATAAGCTGAAAATAGTGTTGTGCGTGTCGAGATGCACTTTCACATTGCGAAATCAATCATCGAGAGGAAGTTTGTGGAATTTATTAAAAATAATATTTTGTTAATTGGTCTGGTGTTGGGCTCTGGTCTTATGCTGTTGTGGCCTGGCGTAAAAAAAAGCGCGAACGGTGTGCCGAATTTAAGTCCTGCTGAAGCAGTCACTTTGATTAACCGCTCAAACGCTGTGGTGTTGGATGTGCGCGATGCCGCAGAATTTGCGACTGGGCATATTGCCGAGGCTAAGCATATTGCGTTAGATGATTTGCCAGCTAAATTAAATGAGTTGAAGAAATATCAAAATAAGGCGGTTTTAGTCAATTGTCAGCGCGGCATGCGCTCTGCCAAGGCTTGTGAGATTCTGCGTAAAGCAGAGTTTACGCAAGTCAATAACCTGCAAGGTGGCTTGGACGCATGGCTAAATGCAAAATTGCCAGTAGTAACATCTCAGTCATCAGCAAAAAAAGCAGCAAGTAAACCTGCTGAGAAGGTTGAGGGCTAATGCCAGTCATTACCATGTATGCTACTGCCGTGTGCCCTTATTGCATCAACGCAGAGCGGTTGTTGCGCAGTAAAGGCGTGGCAGACATCAATAAAATTCGTATTGATTTACAACCCGAAAAACGTGATGAAATGATGCAAAAAACAGGCCGGCGTACCGTGCCGCAAATCTATATTGGTGAGCGTCATATTGGTGGCTTTGATGATTTACGTGCATTGGATTTGGCAGGTGGGCTTGACCCGCTGTTAGCCTAAATCGTTAAGAGTGCGCTAAAACCTGATAAAATAACCCCCAAAAACAGCAGTATTTTATTAACCTTTAGGTTTTGTCAGTCGATTTGGCAAACGCCTAAGCATTTAAAGTAGAAAATTATGGCACAAGAAGATAACGCACCAGCAGAACAACAAGCACAACCAGGCTTTAGCATTGAAAAAATTTATGTCAAAGATGCTTCATTAGAAATTCCTAATGCGCCGCAAATTTTCACCGACCGTACACAGCCACAAGTGGGCATTGAACTCAGTAATGCCGCACAAGCACTTGATGAAGGCGTGTTTGAAGTGGCCTTGAAAGTCACAGTCACCTCAAAAATCGCAGATAAAACTGTATTTCTGGTTGAAGTGACACAAGCAGGCATTTTCCAAATTCGTAATGTCCCCGAGGAAAACCTAGACATGATTATCGGCATCACATGCCCGAATATCTTATTTCCTTACGTGCGTGAAGCGGTGTCTGATTTAATCGTACGCGCTGGTTTCTTGCCAGTATTGCTTAACCCTATTAACTTTGAAGCCTTGTACGCGCAACAAAAACAACAACAAGCAGAAGCCGCGGCTAAGCACTAATTTTACGAATAACAAAGTTGGTGCAAATTAAACGCAAAGCAGTCATCGTGAGTTTGTTAGTGCTGATGCCGTTAACGGCCTTAGCGCTAGACTTTCGCTCGATTGCGCCGCCAAAAGCGACGCTCTATGACGCACCCTCTGCAGCGGCGACAAAAGTATTATTGCTGAGTCAAAATTACCCAGTAGAAGTGGTCGTCAATTTAGGTGATTGGCTGAAGGTGCGCGATGCCCAAGGCAGTTTAAATTGGGTTGAGTCTAAAAACCTTTCCAATAAGCGCACCGTGTTGATTACACAAAATAATGCTGAAATTCGCCAAAGTGCAGATGCAGCGTCAACGTTATTAGCAACAGTTGAAAAAGACGTGTTGCTTGAGGTGGCAGACCCTAAGTTGAATCGCGGTTGGTTAAAAGTGAAACACCGTGATGGCCTGTCAGGCTATATTTTGCTTTCATCCACTTGGGGATATCAATAAATGGTTGGCGAAACCCTGGCAAATCAGCAGGTGCGTAAAATCGCGGTGTTAGGCGCGGGTGCTTGGGGTACGGCGCTGGCCATGAATATCAGTGAGCGCCATTTGGTGAGCCTTTGGGCGCGTAACGCCGGACATGTGTCAGGCATGCGCAAAGCGCGCGCCAACCCACTATATTTAGGTGACTTCAAATTTAATGACCAATTGCAAGTGGAAGATGATTTGGCGGCTGCCATTTCTGGCGCTGATTTAATTTTATCCGTCGTGCCAACTGCTGGTTTTCGCGGCATACTGCAAGACCTCAAAGCGCTTGGCAGTCAACAGCCGATTATTTGGGCGCACAAAGGCCTGGAGCCGCAATCCGCAAAATTACCCTACGAAGTGGCGCTGGAAGAATTAGGTGACCCCAAACAAACTGGGCAGCATTGGGGCGCGTTATCAGGCCCCAGTTTTGCGGCTGAACTTGTGCGTGGTTTGCCAACGGCGGTCACGCTGGCTGCAACGGATGAGGCATTTTCAAACGAAGCCGCCTTGCTAATACACGGGGCAAATCTGCGGGTGTATCACAGCACCGATGTGATTGGGGTTTCTGTGGGCGGTGCGTTAAAGAATGTGATGGCGATTGCCGCAGGCATTAGTGATGGCATGGGTTTTGGCAACAATGCCCGCGCGGCTTTAATTACGCGAGGGCTTGCTGAAATTACCCGTTTTGGTGTGGCTCTGGGCGCTTCAACTGAAACCTTTATGGGGCTCGCTGGCGTGGGCGATTTGATACTCACTTGTACCGGTCAATATTCGCGCAACCGTGAAGTAGGGTTGCAACTCGCCAGCGGAAAGTCGCTTGCTGATATTCTGCAAGGTTTAGGCCATGTAGCGGAAGGCGTCAACACCGCGCGTGAAGTGATGCGCCGCGCTGAAACCATTGGTGTGGACATGCCGATTACCTATGAAGTCAATCAAGCTTTATCTAACGGCAAAAGTGCCAAAGATGCCGTGACGGATTTGCTGGGGCGCGAACAAAAACCAGAGGCGATTTAGTGCGCGAACAACTGGAAGGGTGTCTGGTTACTTTATTAGTCATCTTTACTATTCCAGCGTTAATATTTATTGCGATTATTTACGGTGTGTATGCTTTTTTAGCAGTGTTCGTCACTTTTTTAGCCGTTTGGATTGCAATAAAAAAATACCGCAAGTTGATTGCCAACAAACGTGAAGAAGAAATTCGTCTTTATGTTTTACCCGCAGGTTTGTTGCTAAAACTCATCAAAAAACACCCCACTTTAAGCTTGGCAGATGCGCAATTGGTAGATAAAGCCATGCGCCAATATTTTATGGCCTATCATTTGTCTGGGCATCGCCATGTAGCCATGCCGTCAGAAGTGGTGGATGATTTATGGCATGAGTTTATTTTATATACGCAAAATTATGCGCGTTTTTGCAAAGCCGCATTCGGCAAGTTCTTTCATCATATTCCTGCCGTACCAACCCAAGCTATATTTGATGCGCCAGCGGCGAATAAATCACTCCATCAAACTGAACTTGCCGCGATGCAACAACAAGGTGAAAGAACTGAAAGCTTGCGTCGAACATGGTGGTTTGCCTGCCAGCAAGAGTATATTTACCCTAAAAATCCACATAAATTGCCCTTGTTATTTGCGATTGATATGGAATTAAATATCGTCAATGGCAGAAAATATGCGCTAGATTGCCACACTGATGAACAGTTAGCCAATGCTGGAGGCACTTGCTGTGTAGGCGATTTTTCGGGCAGTGGCAGTGGTTGTGGAGGCGGTAGTGGCTGTTCAGGTGGTTTTAGTGATGCTGCTGGCGGCGGAGATGGTAGTGACGGAGGCGGTTGCGGGGGAGGATGTGGCGGAGGCGGAGATTAGCCATTTAAAATACGTGTTACTTCATACTCACTTCACACAAGTGCTTTACGCTTAGCACTTCATCAACAACGCACCAAACACCAATGCCTACCATTTTTTCACACGCTGCCGTGCCTATAGCCACCAGTTTGGGTGTAGGTAAAATCGTCAGCCGCCGCTTATTGTTGTTTGCCGCCTTTTGCGCCATTTTGCCAGACTTTGATACGCTTGCATTTAAGTTTGGTATTCCATACGCCTCACAGTGGGGGCATCGCGGCTTTACGCATTCCATCGCGTTTGCTTTGCTTGTGGCGCTACTGGCGATGTTTTTTGCGCGTAAGCTAAAAAGTCGCCCATGGGTGGTCTTTTTGTTGTCATTTGTTGCTGTGGTGTCGCACCCTTTGTTAGATATGCTCACTAGTGGCGGGCTTGGCGTAGCGCTGTATTGGCCTTACTCAAATGAACGGGTGTTTTTTGACGTTCGCCCAATTGCCGTCTCGCCTATCGGCATCGTCAACTTTTTTACTGCACGTGGCTGGGCAGTGTTGAAATCAGAGTTTTTGTGGGTATGGCTACCATCGATTATTTTGATGTTGTCCTTGCGCGGCATGCGGCGCAAATAAGCTAAACCCCGCCTACAAACTCCACTTGCCGCCAAGCTTCATACAGCAACACCGCGGCAGAGTTTGATAAATTCAAACTGCGACTGTTGGGTAACATGGGTAAGCGTAGGCGGTGCTCAGGCGAAAATTCATTGCGAATACTTTCAGGCAAGCCGCGCGTTTCCGGGCCAAACACAAACACATCTTCATCTTTAAACGCTGTATGTGCGTAATTACTACTGCCCTTGGTGGTGATGGCAAATAGGCGTTTGCCTGCCAAGGCGGTTTTGCAATCCTGCCAGTTTTCATGCACTTGCAGAGTGGAGTATTCGTGATAATCCAACCCTGCGCGCTTGAGTTGTTTATCTTCTAGGCTAAAACCCAAAGGCTTAACTAAGTGTAAAGCCGCACCAGCGTTGGCACACAAGCGAATAATGTTGCCCGTATTAGGGGGGATTTCCGGTTCAAAAAGGACGATATGGAACATGCGGATATTTTAGCTGAAACGCACTATAAAAGTAGCATATTTTTTCCCGAGAAAAAATCATGCCTCTGTAAGCCGCATGGATACTGGCTTACAGAGGAGGTGAAATGATATAAGATGTTACATCAATAAATAATCCATAATATCTGTCAACAATTTTTCCTTCAGCTCGTTTTTAAATAATCTGGTTTAGTCTACTTTTTACATTAAATTTAAATGAGTAAAAAAAATAGAAAGCTGCATCCAAAAACAGACTCTGGGAAGGTGCCCTTTGGCCTTAAAGATGGCGTGATGTACGAACCTATGCAGGTAGAAAATGGCTTGGCATGTGGTTGCATCTGCCCAAGCTGCAAAGCCCCGTTGGAAGCTGTAGCCAATAAAACTGACAAAATATATCTGGTTGTTCGGCATTTTAGACATGCCAAAAATAAAGACTGCGCTAATCGAAGAGAAACATCAATACATCTAGCCGCCAAGCAGTTAATTGAGGAGCACCGCAAAATTTTCTTGCCAGCTATTGAAGCAAAGATTGAAACTATAGTAGATGCTAGAGGGGTATCCCATCAATCTTCTAATATTTTAAGACAAGAAGGTATTTTTAAATTGCAATCTGTCAGGTTAGAAGAATCTGTTGGTGACTTTAAGCCTGACCTTATAGCCATAGATGAAAATGGGGCAGAGTTACTTATAGAAATAGCGGTAACTAGTCCTGTAGACGAGGATAAGTTAGGTAAAATCAAAAAATATGGGCAACCATTAGTTGAAGTAAATGCGAGTGAAGTTCCCATAGATAATTTTGAACAATTAGCTCAGCTGTTGTTTGAACCAGTTGATGTAACAAAATTTGAGTGGAAATATCACCCAGATAAGGCGCGCGAAGAGTTGCGCCTAGCCGAGGAGCTTAATCTTATACTTATAGATATAGAAATTAAGGCCAAAAAGGAAGATGAATTACGACGGTGGCGTCAACAAAAAGCAGAAGTAAATCGAAAGGTTGCGCAAGAAAAAGAGCAGCAACGCTTAGCCAATATTGAAAAAGAGAGGCAAGAAAAAGCAGAGCGATTCAAAGCATATCCTGATGCCAAGAAACTTGGACTATTCCTAGAGTTTCTCAATATTGATGAGAGCAAGGTCCCATGGTTCTTGAACTATAAAGTACGTGGTGAAAACTCCTTTGGAGTTGCTCGGAAAACATGGCAGTTATCTATATTCGCTACATTTATCCAACGAAGTGAAAGGCGCAAAAAAGATCATTTCAACTTAGAAGAGATTGCTATTTGGGTAGGTCAACGCTTTACTGTTTCTCAAAAATTTAACAATTCTGACAAGGTTGCTATTTGGGACTTTTTATATAAATTATGTGAGATTGGAATTCTTCGGTGTACGAGCAGACAGGATCAGAGGTTTGAAATAGTAGAAGATAATTTAATGAATCTAATTGCTAGTCAAATTTCGCCTCCAGTTGATGTATCGAAATTACATGTGAATAATGTTGAATGGGTGCTTGTATGGCCAAATTCAGAGTTTACAGCGCATATAGCCCAAAGGTATGAGCGTAAACATAGCAAAATTTGCGACTGGAAAAGAATTGCAGGGTTGCTTCCCAATGCCAGAGAAAAAGGGGTGGACGATGTGGCAAGTCGCTACATACCTGCTGGAAACGATAAATTAAAAAAACTGGTGTTAGAGTTTATGGCGGAGGCAAGATTTATTTGTCTAAAAAAGTAGTAAATCGTTAATAAGGTAGTAAGTTATTGATGTGGCAAAGTACGAGCCACTATCCAGCACTCCACGTGCGCTGCACCTGCTTTTTTTAGCGTTTTAGCCAGCTCATTTAAGCTCGCGCCCGTGGTCATCACATCATCGACAATCGCAATACGTTTGCCAGCTAAATTTACACTGCATGCAAACACTCCTTTAATGTTTTTGGTACGTTCTTTGAGCGGCAAGCTAGCTTGTGGCGGCGTGTATTTGGTTCGCGTACAACTGGTGAAATCGAGCGGAACATGAAATTGCTTGGCAAGTAATTTGGCGATTTCGAGTGATTGATTAAAGCCGCGCTCTTTGAGTCGTTGCGGGTGGAGTGGCATGGGAATGATTACATCTACGTGTTGCATGGTGTGATGTGTGCTGATTAGCTGTGCAAATAAATGCGCTGTTTGCAGCGCACTGCCATATTTATATTGTTGCATCAGCGCATCCAGCGGAAATTCATAGCGCAAAGCTGCATGCGTGGCGTCAAAATCGGGTGGCTCTTTTAGGCAGTGGCCGCAAATCGGGTGGTTTGAAAGTAATCCGCATTGCAGGCAATGCTGTGCGGTGTGCCAAGGCAGAGCTTCAAAGCAAGCTTGGCATAGTTGTTTACCTGTACTTGCGTTAGCGGCACACAGCAAACATTGGCTTGAGAATAACCAATGATTAATTTTTGTGCAGTTGTTAATGATTTGTTTGATTTTCACTTTACAGCTTATAATGTCGTCATTAACTTGTTTATATTTAAAGGCTTATTCGATGCAAACGACAACACAGGCAGCCATCAACACCGATAGTTTAAAACATCATAACAAACAATGTACACCAACTGTTAATCGCTGGAGTGTGGCTGATATTGTAGCGTTGTATGAGTTGCCATTTAACGATTTAATGCATCAAGCCACCCAAGTTCACCGTGAAAATTTTGACCCAAACGGCGTGCAAGTGAGCACTTTGCTTTCCATCAAAACTGGTGGTTGCTCTGAAGATTGCGGATACTGTCCACAAGCGGCACGTTACCATACTGATGTAGAAAACGAGCCGATGATGCCGATTGATGAGGTATTGGCTGCTGCGCGTGAAGCTAAAGACAACGGCGCCAGCCGCTTTTGCATGGGAGCCGCATGGCGCAGTCCAAAACAGCGCGATTTAGAACCAGTACTGAAAATGATTGCCGAAGTGAAAGCCATGGGCTTAGAGACTTGCGCCACATTGGGTATGCTCAAAGATGGTCAAGCTGCGCAACTTAAAGAAGCCGGGCTGGATTATTACAATCACAACTTGGATACCGCACCAGAGTTTTATGGCGATGTGATTACCACGCGTACCTATCAAGACCGTCTAGATACCTTAGATAGCGTGCGTGAAGCGGATATTAATGTGTGTTGTGGCGGCATTATCGGTATGGGTGAATCGCGCAACCAGCGTGCTGGCCTGCTAGCACAATTAGCCAATATGGAGCGTCCGCCTGAAAGCGTGCCGATCAATTTACTCACGCAGGTTGAAGGCACGCCGTTGCATGGTACAGAAGAACTCGATCCGTTTGAATTTGTACGCACCATTGCCATTGCCCGCATTACCATGCCAAAAAGCTTTGTGCGGCTTTCAGCAGGCCGCCAGAGCATGCATGAAGGCATTCAGGCGCTTTGCTTTTTAGCCGGGGCAAATTCCATTTTTTACGGTGAAAAACTGCTCACCACTGGCAACCCCGAAGCTGAAACGGATAAAAAGCTATTTGCGAAATTGGGCTTACACCCGATTTAATGGCAATAGGTAGGAGCGCAATTTATTGCGCGAAAGCTTGGGTAAATTAAGTTATATTCGCGCAATAAATTGCGCTCCTACAACAATCTAAACAATATGCTTAAATTTCTACACCAAGAACTCGAAAAACGCGAAAAAGATGGCTTGCTGCGCCAGCGCCGCTTGCTCGACTCGCCGCAAGCCGAGCATATTGTCGCCGATACGAAACCGTATTTATCTTTTTGCAGTAATGATTATTTAGGTTTAGCCAATCACCCCAGACTCGTTGCCACATTGCAGCAGGCGGCCGGCTTTGCTGGTGTAGGAAGCGGTGCATCTGGACTTGTCACAGGCCATCATCGCTACCATGATGATTTAGAAAAGCAGCTCGCTCACTTTGTGAAGTTGCCTGCAGCATTATTATTTTCAACAGGGTATATGGCCAATATTGGCGTCTTAGGCGCGCTGGTCGGACGTGGCGATGCGATATTTGCGGATAAGCTTAACCATGCCTGCCTGAATGACGGTGGTTATTATTCATTAGCCGAGTTTAAGCGTTTTGCGCATAACGATGTAGCCGCGCTCGAAAATCTGCTAAAAGCCAGTTCAGCCAAACATAAGTTGATTGCGGTAGATGCCGTATTTAGTATGGATGGCGACATTGCGCCCATTCCAGAATATTTAGCACTTTGCGAGCAATATGACGCCTATTTGTACATCGATGATGCGCATGGATTTGGTGTGTTGGGAGCGCATGGCGCAGGCTCGCTTAGCCATTTCAACTTGCAATCACCGCGCATTATCATGATGGCCACCTTAGGCAAAGCGGCGGGGGTTGCAGGTGCGTTTGTAGCGGGCGAACAAGTCGTGATTGATTATTTAATTCAAACCGCTAAAAGCTATGTGTATTCAACGCCGGCACCGCCGGCACTATCGGCCACGCTCTCAGCTTCAGTGCATTTAATCGCACAGGGTGATGCCCTACGTGCACATTTGTATGCGTTGATTGACCAGTTGAAAACCGAACTAAATTTAACCAAATGGCGACTGATGCCCTCCATCACCAGTATTCAGCCGTTGCTGATTGGCGACAATTTTGAAGCGGTGCGCGTGAGCAAGTTTTTGCAGGACAAAGGCATACTGGTGCCGGCCATACGCCCGCCGACGGTGCCAAAAAATACGGCAAGATTGCGTATTTCGCTCTCTGCCGCGCATAGCAAAGAAGATGTCATGCGTTTAATCAGTGCGTTGCATGAAGCAGAAAAGGAGTTTTCGTGAGTTTACATGTTGAGATTATCGGAGAAGGCCAACCCCTTGTGTTGTTGCACGGCTGGGGTTCTCATGGCGGTATTTTTCACTCATTAGTCAAAAAAATGAGCAAAAGTTTTACCCTGCATTTGGTCGATTTGCCGGGAGCAGGATTAAGTCGCCCGATTGACCCTTATCATCTGTACTCTCTAGCTGAACATGTGGCCGATATACTGCCAGCGCATGCTGACGTTCTTGGCTGGTCACTCGGTGGGCAGGTCGCCATGCGCCTAGCGCTTGACCGCCCCGACATGATACGCAGGCTGGTGCTGGTAGGCGCAACCCCTTGTTTTGTGAATAAACCAGATTGGGAAATTGGCGTTCCACCGCGTGTGTTTGATGATTTTGCACGTGATGTGAATTTAGATTACCAAAAAACCATGTTGCAGAACATTACCCTGCAATGCATGAATGCAAAGGATGCGCGTAAAACGATTAAAATCATACGCGAAAAGTTTCTGGAACGCCCTGCCGCCAACACACAGGCGATTCGTCACGGTTTGCAAGTGCTGTTAGATACCGATTTACGCGATGAAGTCGGCAATTTAAGAAAACCAACATTGCTGATTCATGGCGACCGTGACAATTTAGCCCCTGTGCAGGCCGCGCATTGGATGATGCAAAATCTGCCGGCAGGCTTTTTACGCGTCATGTCGGGTTCAGCACACGCACCGTTTTTATCTCACCAAGAGCAATTTATTGAAGCGCTTGAACAGTTT
>Ga0208694_1001937_pt1 | contig 23397 bp, 20 predicted proteins | sample AD_UKC078_MetaG_FD_184442 | JGI IMG/M metagenome (GOLD analysis project Ga0208694, IMG submission 184442) | Active sludge microbial communities of municipal wastewater-treating anaerobic digesters from USA - AD_UKC078_MetaG (SPAdes) (version 2) | ecosystem: Engineered > Bioreactor > Anaerobic >...
TTGCGAGACTTGCCATAAATCAACGACAACGTTTAGCACGGGTGCGATGAATCACACTGGCATCACAACGGGCTGCGCCAATTGCCATAACGGTACAACCGCTAAAGGTAAGTCAGGTAGCCATATCCAAACAACGGCTTCTTGTGAGACTTGTCATAAGAGCACTAACAGTTTTAGTGGTACCACGATGAATCATACGGGTATTGTCAGTGGTTGCGCGAATTGCCACAACGGCAGTACTGCTAAGGGTAAACCGAGCAATCACGTGCAAACGACAGCAGGTTGCGAAACTTGCCACAAAAATACCAATAGTTTCAGTGGCGCAACAATGAACCACACAGGTATTGTCAGTGGTTGTGCCAATTGCCACAACGGCAGCGCTGCCAAGGGTAAACCGAGCAATCACGTGCAAACGACAGTAGCATGCGAAAACTGCCATAAATCTACCAACTCGTTCCTAGGTGCAACCTTTAGTCACACAGGTATCGTCACAGGTTGTGCGAATTGCCATAACGGTTCAACTGCAGTGGGTAAACCGGGCAATCACGTACAAACGACGGCGGGTTGCGAAACTTGCCATAAAAATACTAATAGCTTCAGTGGCGCTACCATGAGCCATACGGGGATTGTTACTGGTTGTGCGAATTGCCATAACGGCAGTGCTGCGAAAGGCAAACCTAGCAATCATGTATTAACGACAGCTGGTTGCGAGACATGTCATAAATCGACAACAACATTCTCAGGTGCAACGTTTAGTCATACTGGCGTAGCCGCCGGTACATGCTCAACCTGCCATAACGGCAGTACCGCAAAGGGCGTGATTTCAAACCATGTTCCTGTGGCTGGCATTTCTTGTGATGTATGCCATACAAGCACCTCAAGCTTTAATAATCCAAAAAAACCTAACCATTCGTTACTCACTGCTACTTGTAGATCTTGCCATGGTGCTAAATATGTGGGGGTGGAATCAAAATCACATAACTCCCCTAAAGATTGTAATGCTTCAGGTTGCCACAACACGAATACTTTTGATAAATAACTTTATTTATACATTGTAACCAATTGACTTTTATAAAAAATATTACTACCATCTGCGTTAATAGGATAACCATTCGAAAATGATAAGAATATGAAAATTTCTAAAAAAATCCACCTTGGTTTAGTGTTGGTTTGCTTGTTGCTGCCGTCTTTTGCATTTGCAGAAAAGGTACTTGATAAAGTGGAAATTGTTCAGGCGCGAACTGAAACTGAAATACACATTGAATTTTTAACGCAAGTGCGTTATCTGCGGCATTCTCCAAGTAATACCGAAACTACTAGGGTGCAGATATTCTTGGAATTTCCGAAATTATCTTCAGGAAATCCTCAACGTGAGTTTTTAAATTCGCCTCGTAGTGAACTTGTTCCCAGTTTTACGGTAAATTACCCTGACCAAAAAGCGAACACGATTGGCGTAAGATTTAAAAAACCAATTAAATTTAGCATCACGCCTGATAACAGTGGTCGCGGTATTGTGATTCATGTGCCGAAGGATTTTACACTTGTTCCGTCTGAGCCAATTGTTGAGCCAACGCCACAAGTCGCTCCTGAAAATCAAGTGCTCGGAGAGATTCCAGCTAGGGCGGCGGGTGCGTCAGATCAAGAATATGCAGGGGTGCTACTTAATGAAAGTAAATCAGCGCGCGCAAAAGGACAGTATTCTCATGCAATTCAGTTGTTAAATGCTTTGCTTGAATTACCGGCAAATAGTCACTCTCAAGAAGCGCAGGAGTTAATTGGTAATTCACGAGAAAAGCTGGGTGAAAAGGACAAGGCAAAAGCAGAATATGAAACTTATTTGAAATTGTATCCAAGTGGAGAAGGTGCCACGCGTGTGCGTGCAAGAATAGCCGCGATTGACAAGGCAGCTGTAAAATCTACTGATACGTCAGTATCAAATGACAAAAAACCAATACGTGAAATACATGAAAACACGATTTACGGCAGTTGGAATCAATATTATTATGATGCTCACAGCCATAACTACCCAAGTGTGGGTAAAAATTCAACTTCCCATGATCAGTCTTCATTAGTGAGTGCAATTGATTTAACTGCACGTTTTCGCCAGAACGAGTGGGATAACAAAATTGTGTTCCGTGATACGCAAACAATGAATTTTCTGCCAAATAGTGCTGATAGAAATAGATTACAAGCGGCTTATGTAGAAATAAACAATAAAGATTCTGATTTTCTAGCGCGATTAGGTCGACAAAATGGCAACTCAGGTGGTGTGCTGGGTCGATTTGATGGTGGGTGGTTCCGTTACGGTTTATCCCCAACATACAAACTCAACTTTGTTGCCGGTACATTAGATGAATACTACGTTGATTACAGACGCCATTTTTACGGACTAAATTTGGATATTGGACCTATTAATGATAAGTGGAGTGGCAATGCATTCTTTATTGAGCAAAGTGTTGATCATTTTATAGATCGCCGAGGCGTTGGTGGGGAGTTGCGCTATTTCGATAATGGAAAGTCAGTATATTCATTAGTTGATTATGATACTTTTTATGATCGTCTGAACACCGCGATGTTGCAAGGTAACTGGCAAGCAACAGAGGCGACAAACTATAATTTACTCCTCGAGAAACGGAAATCTCCGGTATTGCAGTTGATTAATAGTTTGTCGGACCCTAGTTTTGCACTAAGTGGAAAACCAATTACTAATTTACGTCAAGCGGCAGCATTAGGTGCAACTGAATCGCTTTTAGCTGAATCAGCAATTAAGCAGACGTTAGATACCAGTTTGATTTTTCTGGGTGTGACGCATCAGTTAACGCCGCGCTGGCAACTGGGTGGTGATGTGCAGAAGAGCCGTATTACAGGTAGTCCAGGCGCATCTACTGCCGCGATTGCACTAGCAGTTAAAAACTTTAGAGATGCAAATGGTGGTTTAGAACCTGATGCGCTAACATTACAGAGTTTAAATCAATCTTTTGCTGGTGGTAATACATATACTTACCACGTGCAAGCAGTGGGTACGGATACAATTTTTAACAATGATACTTCTGTGATTAGCGCAAGCTTAGTCAACGGTCCAACGAGCTTGGTCAGGTCTTTGGTTTTCACGAATGTTATGGTGCCTTACGAAAAATGGCGATTAGATAGCTCGCTAAAGTTATTGAAGATTGATTCTGATCCATCGATCGTGCAATATGTAGTTTCGCCGACGTTGCGAGCAAGTTATAGCTTACGCGAAAAAGCTACGATTGAAGCAGAGGTAGGTTTAGAAGTGACAAATGAGCATGATTCAATTAACGGGCATTCACGTACGTTCCGCGATTTCAGCTTTATTGGTTATCGATTGGACATTTAAGAATGCTATCAGCGCAAGGTTTGTCATGTATGCGCGGGAGTCGCTTGCTTTTTAACAATGTTGGGTTTGAACTTAATGCGGGTGGTTTGCTTTATGTGCTAGGTGAAAACGGCAGTGGAAAAAGCAGTTTGCTCCGTATGTTGTGTGGATTGCTTACACCCGAAGAAGGTGCAGTGTTTTGGAACGGCAAGAAAATTAAAGAAGATGCTGAGTCTTATTTGTCCAATCTCACTTATCTTGGTCATTTAAATGGTTTAAAAGATGACCTTACCGCGTTAGAGAATTTGCAGACCAATGCACGTATGGCAGGAATTCAGGCAAGTGAGCAGTTTGCCATGGCTGCGCTCACTGCGATTGGTATCGCACGTTGTGCCTTTTTGCCTGCCCGCGTACTTTCACAAGGCCAAAAGCGCCGCGTGGCGCTAGCAGGCTTATGGTTGGCAAACACTAAATTATGGATTTTAGATGAGCCTTTTGCTGCACTTGATGTGGCGTCCGTTGAGGTGTTGGCAGCAAGGTTAGGTGCGCACGTCGCCGAAGGTGGCATGGCCATACTCACCACGCATCAGGATGTTAGTGTCAACGCGAAGCATACGCAAACGTTGAGGTTAAGCAAATGAATGGTGCATGGTTGACCGTTTTAACGCGCGACTTATTGCAGGCGTATCGCAGGCGGTCTGATATTGCAACGACCTTGTTTTTCTTTGTCATTGTGTCCAGCTTGTTTCCTTTGGGTGTTGGTTCAGACTCGGCTATTTTAAGCACGATCGCGCCAGGAGTACTATGGGTCGCGGCATTATTGGCAGGCATGATTTCGTTATCAAGGCTATTTGCCACAGATTTTGCTGATGGTGCTTTAGAGCAGATGTTATTGTCACCTCAGCCATTAGCGTTACTGGTGTCGGCCAAAATTTTGGCGCACTGGTTAGTGTGCGGTTTGCCAGTGGTGTTGCTGGCGCCGATTATTGGCTTGCAATATGCATTGCCAAGCGAAGCGATTGGCATTTTGGTGCTTTCACTCCTGCTGGGTACGCCCGCACTAAGTTTGATTGGTGCCATTGGTGCCGCCCTGACATTGGGCGCCCGCGGCAGTGGTTTATTGGTTGCATTGTTAGTGTTGCCGTTGTATATTCCGGTGCTGATTTTTGGCTCGCTGGCAGTGGCTGCCAGTCAGCATGGCATGAGTCCGCAAGCGCATCTATCTTTGTTGGCAGCAATCTCGCTTTTGGCTGTGGTGCTTGCACCGCTTGCTACGGCTGCAGCCTTACGCATTTCTGTAGAGTAACTAAAACCTATGAGTTTAAAGAAAATTATATTTGCCTTAGGCTTAATCATCGCGCTAACTGCCGCTACGCTGATATTCTTCACGCATGGCCTCAAATATATTGGAGTGAACGCTGCATTATTAGGATTAGGGGCGGTGCTGATGCGCCAATCAGCCTACTTTTCAGATAATTTTTATCAACATGCGTCTCCGCAAACCTTTTACCCGACCGCTGGGCGAATGATTCCGTGGTTTGCATGGCTGGCTGCGGTGCTGGTTATTTATGGTTTATATATCAGCTTTGCCATTGCGCCGACGGATTTTCAGCAAGGTGAAGCCTACCGGATTATTTTTGTGCATGTTCCTGCGGCCTGGATGTCGATGGTTATTTACTTGGCCATGGCCTTTTGGGCGGGTGTCGGTCTAGCGCTAAATTCAAAACTTTCAGCCATGATGGCGCAAGCGCTTGCCCCCACGGGTGCAATATTCACTTTGTTGGCGCTGGTGACGGGTTCGCTTTGGGGTAAGCCGATGTGGGGCACCTATTGGGTGTGGGACGCACGCTTAACTTCTGAGTTAATTTTATTATTTTTATATCTAGGCTTTATGACATTGCAGGCATCCATCGATGACCCACGCAAAGCTGACCGTGCAGGCGCACTATTGGCACTTGTCGGCGCAGTGAATATTCCTATTATTTATTTTTCAGTCAAGTGGTGGAATACTTTGCATCAAGGTTCCAGCATTAATATGGGTGCGGCACCGAAAATGGCGGCTACGATGTTTGAAGGCATGATATTGATGGCGCTTGCCTTTTGGATGTACACCATCGCGGTGGCGTTGATTCGCGTGCGTTGCATTATTTTAGAGCGTGAGCGTAACGCTGGCTGGGTAAAAGAATTGTCCGTAAAGGAAATAGCATAATGCAGTGGGAAAGTTGGTCAGCTTTTTTTAACATGGGCGGCTACGCATTTTATGTGTGGTTTTCTTTTGGATTAACGGCACTTTGTGTGGTGTGGGAAGTCATAGCATTGCGTAAGCGGAGCAGTGAGGCCTTGCGCTTGACGCGGTTACTTTCTCAGAATGATTAACACTGAATTCAGGTATAAATACAATGGCATTAAAAGCGCGACATAAACGGTTCATTCTTATAGGTATCGGTTTAGGGCTCATTGGCCTGGCCGCAATGCTGATTTTAAATGCGTTTCAAAGCAATATGGTATTTTTTTATACGCCAACACAAGTGGCACAAGGTGAGGTGCCAAAAAACACCGGCTTTCGTATAGGTGGCTTGGTAGAAGAAAAAAGCTTTAAACGTGGTGAAGACGGTTTGAGTGTGCGTTTTATTATTACGGACACGGCTAAAACGGTACCGGTCATTTATAAAGGGGTGCTACCTGACCTATTTAAAGAGGGCAAAGGTGTAGTCGCGCAAGGTAAATTAGGTGAGGATGGCACTTTTACCGCGAGCGAAGTGTTGGCCAAGCACGATGAAAATTATATGCCGCCTGAAGCCGCTGAAGCACTAAAACGTGCACAAACACAAAGTAATACTGTAGTGATGCCAAAGTAGTTGCAATGGCAATAAAAAAACTGAAAATTCAACATGTAAATTGCTCAACCTTTTTGACCTAGTCTGAGAGCCTTATAAATAAAGGCTTGCAGGGCACTGATTTTTGCTCGATGTATTTTTAAGTCGTTTTTTGTGCAAAAACAGGCACAGTCAAATAGTATTTTTGCGGCGAGAACTTCTTGCCACCTAACCGAATTAGTTTGTTAAAAGGACGTGAATGTGATTCCTGAAATTGGTCATTTTTCTTTGATACTAGCGTTGCTGGTTGCATTGTTGCTGGGAAGTCTACCTATTATAGGTGCTGCCCGTGGCAATGCGGCGTGGATGAGTTTGGCTAAACCGCTATCACGCGTTCAATTCTTGCTTATCGGTTTTGCTTTTGTTTGTTTGGCTTATGCTTTCGCAACAAAAGATTATTCTGTTTTGTATGTCGCATCAAATTCAAATTCAAAGCTGCCTTTGGCGTTTAGGATTGCCGCTGTGTGGGGTGGTCATGAAGGTTCGTTGCTACTGTGGGCGCTGATACTTAGCATTTGGACAGTGGCAGTAAGCTTGTTTTCAAAGCATCTGCCAGACGACATGCGCGCTAGAATTTTAGGCGTGATGGGCATCATCAGTGTGGGTTTTTTGCTTTTTATGCTGATGGTTTCAAATCCATTTGAACGATTAATTCCAGCCGCAATCGATGGCCGTGATTTGAACCCGCTTCTGCAAGACCCGGGTATGATATTTCATCCACCTATGCTCTATATGGGCTACGTGGGTTTTTCGGTGGCTTTTGCTTTCGCTATTGCGGCCTTGTTAGGCGGGCAGTTAGACGCGGCATGGGCACGTTGGTCACGGCCCTGGACAACGCTAGCGTGGGTATTTCTTACATTAGGCATTATGGCAGGAAGCAATTGGGCTTACTACGAACTAGGCTGGGGCGGCTGGTGGTTTTGGGATGCCGTTGAAAACGCATCATTCATGCCTTGGCTCGTTGGCACTGCCCTGATTCACTCATTAGCGGTCACTGAAAAACGCGGTAGTTTTAAAGCCTGGACTGTTTTGCTAGCGATTTGCGCATTTTCTTTGAGTTTGCTCGGTACTTTCTTGGTGCGTTCAGGCGTGCTGACTTCAGTGCACGCGTTTGCCACTGACCCTAGACGTGGCGTTTTCATTTTAGCTTTTTTAATAGTCGTCATTGGCGGTTCACTCGCGTTGTTTGCCTGGCGTGCGCCAACCGTTGGGCGCGGTGGCAAGTTTGATGTAGTTTCACGCGAGAGTTTTCTGTTGGCGAATAATGTGCTGTTGGCCGTCGCTGCTACTTCCGTATTGTTAGGTACACTTTATCCATTGTTTGTGGATGCACTGGGTTATGGCAAAATTTCAGTGGGCCCACCGTATTTTGATGCGGTATTTGCACCGCTCATGGCCCCTGCGTTATTTTTAATGGGAATAGGCCCAATCGCGCGCTGGAAAGAAGCGCCTTTGCCAGAGTTAGCAAAACGCTTGCGCTGGGCGCTGGGTATTAGTATTGCCTTGGCAATTATATTGCCAATGATGCTGGGTAACTTTACCCCTTGGATTGGTTTTGGTTTGTTTTTGGCTTTTTGGGTGTTGGCTACTTCGGTGGAGCTTATTTATCAACGCTTACGTCTTTCAAACTTGCCATTATTGGCAAGTATTCGGTCAAACTCGCGCTCTTGGTGGGGCATGGTGATTGCGCATTTGGGTATCGCCGTTTTCACATTTGGGGTGACCATAGTGAAAGGCTATGAATCAGAAATCGCTGTCAAGATGGCCCCTGGCGAAGTCGCGCATTTGGCAGGTTACGATTTTACTTTTGATGGTGTAAGAGAAGTTCAAGGTCCGAACTATGAAGCGAGCATCGGGCAAATTCATGTGAGTAAAAATGGTGTGTTACGCACCATACTTGAGCCACAAAAACGCTTTTACACCGTCACCAATATGCCGATGACTGAAGCGGGCATTAGCCCGCATTTGATACATGATCTCTATGCCTCGCTCGGCGAACCGCTTGAGAATGGGGCATGGAGTGTGCGTATTTACCATAAGCCACTGGTGGAATGGATTTGGTTTGGCTGTTTAATGATGGGTTTTGGTGGCATTTTAGCTTTAACAGACAAACGCTACCGTGTGAAAAATCGTAATAAATCCATCGAACATTTAGATTCAAAAGTAACAGCAGTGACATCTGAGGTAAAAGCATGAAACCATGGCAACGCGCTTTAATTCCATTAGTGCTATTTTTAGTGGTGGCGGGTTTTCTTTTTAAAGGATTATTTCTTAACCCAAAAGAAATTCCTTCGCCATTATTGGGAAAACCAGCCCCAGCGTTTAGTTTACCGCGCCTAGATAATGCTGAAATACAGTTTTCTCCTAAGGAAATGTTAGGTCAAGTATGGCTACTTAACGCTTGGGCTTCTTGGTGTCCTTCCTGCGTAGACGAACATCCGGTGCTAGTGGCATTCTCAAAAGCAAATATTGCACCTGTGGTTGGCCTCGATTACAAAGACACGCAGGCAGATGCGCAACGATGGTTAGACAAAGGCGGCAACCCCTATGTTGTCACGGTGATGGATACAGATGGTCGTGTGGGTATTGATTACGGTGTTTATGGTGTTCCTGAAACCTATGTGATTGATAAAAAAGGCATGATAGCATACAAGCAGACGGGGCCTGTGACGGAAGAAGCATTACGCGACACGATTATTCCTTTGGTTAAAAAATTGCAATCAGAAGTGAATCAATGATGATAAAAAATCACTTGGTACGTTTTATTTTAGCGCTTTTTTTCTTGCAGATAACGCTGACCAGCGCGCAAGAGGCGCAACCCTTGCGGGAAAATAATGCTGTTGAAGCACAGGTACAAAGGCTTTCAGAAGAATTGCGTTGTTTGGTTTGTCAAAATCAAACATTAGCTGACTCTCACGCGGGCCTTGCAGAAGACCTGAAGCAAGAAATTCGCGAGATGGCCAATAAAGGCATGAGCGATCAAGCTATTATTGATTATTTGGTGGCGCGTTATGGTGACTTTGTGCGCTATCGCCCACCTTTGAATGCAACCACTTATTTATTATGGCTAGGCCCCTTTGTGCTGCTAATTGGTGGTGTTGCTGGTTTATTTTTGATGTTGCGTAGACGTCAAAAAGTGCAGGTTGATACAACCCTCAGTGAGGAAGAAGTGCGTCGTGTGGAAGCAATATTAGCGTCAGATAAGGAATCGTAATGTGGGTTTTTCTTGCAATAGTCATGGTTTTAATCGCAGTCGTTCTGGTGATGGTGTTGCCTACATTGTTACGGCCACAAACGACGACTCAAAACGACGCAAACGCCAAAAATCGTGAAATATTTCGCCAGCAGTTTGATGAAATCAGCCAAGATAAAGCCAACGGCGTATTAGATGAGGCGCAGTTTCAAATTGCTAAATCTGAGTTAGAACGCCGTATGCTAGATGAAGTGGGGATTGCTACGACGACGACAATCAATACCGAACCAGATCGTAAGTTAGCCATTGCCATCACCGTACTTGTTCCGCTACTGGCATTCTGGCTATACGTCAAAATTGGCCAACCTGAAGTGCTATTAAAGCCAGTCGGCGAAGTGCCAGTCGTCTCTGATGTATCAACCCTAGAACACAGGGCGATGGCTGGTGATATTGAGCCATTATTAGTGGCGCTTAAAGATAAATTAGCGGAAAACCCAGAAAATGGCGAAGGCTGGGCATTATTAGCGCGTTCGTACGTCTCGTTGGGGCGTCATGCTGAAGCCGTGCCTGCCTATGAAAAAGCCGCAAAAATTATCACAGACGACCCACAATTGCTTGCGGATTATGCAGATGCACTGGCGGTGGCAAGCGGTGGAAAATTGGCGGGCGCGCCAGAGGATTTAGTCAATCAAGCACTTAAATTAGATCCTCATCATCAAAAAGCACTCATGCTTTCCGCCACAATTGCCTACGATAAGCAAAACTACAAAGAGGCAATTCAAATCTGGGAGCGTTTACAAAGTGAGCTTTCCGCGGACTCAGAATTGAAATCGTATGTGCAGACTGCGCTCGCTGAAGCCTATGCAGTTTCTGGAGAAAAACCGTCAGCACAACTGACTAAGCAGTCCGTTGAAAAACAAAGTGCAGTGCAAAAACAAGGTATTAGCGGCGTTGTTCGCGTTCAAGCGGATTTGGCAAAAAAATTAGCGTCGACAGATACCTTGTTTGTGTTTGCACGTGCGGCTCAGGGCGCACCTATGCCCGTGGCCATTGTACGCGCCAGTGCAAAAGATCTGCCTTTTCAATTCCAGTTAGATGATAGCCATTCTCTTATGCCCAGCAATAAACTCTCACAAACGGGTGAAGTTGTCGTGGTGGCGCGTATTTCAAAAAGTGGTGACGCCAAACCGCAGGCAGGCGATTTGCAGGGCACGTCTACTGTGATGAAGCCTGTTGGTGAAAATGTAGAAATAGAAATCAACGAAGTGGTGAAATAACACGCTTCTCAAGTTGATATTTAACTTCAAATAACCCCTAAATCCCCTCGAGAGAAAAAACATGCTCTGCAAGCCTTGTAAATAAAGGCTTGCAGAGCATCTAAAAAGGTTGTGTGTAAAACTGCTGTTTTCAGGATGCGTTTTACGCAACATTCAGGTGGTTTATTCTGCGCGCAAGGTTAGTTGCCTCAGACTTATTTCATGGTCGGCATCACAAACTCAGCGCCGCCATTTTTGCTGGCCGCAGGCCAGCGCGAAGTGGTGGTTTTCAAGCGCGTATAAAAGCGTATGCCTTCGGTACCGTAAATGTGGTGGTCACCAAACAGCGAGCGCTTCCAGCCACCAAAACTGTGGAAAGCAATCGGCACTGGAATGGCCACGTTCACGCCTACCATGCCCGCTTGCACGCGGCTGGTAAATTCACGCGCAGTTTCGCCATCGCGGGTGAATATCGCCGTGCCATTGCCAAACTCATGGTCGTTCACTAACTGAAGCGCCTCTTCAAAAGTTTTAGCGCGCACCACGCAAAGCACTGGGCCAAAAATTTCTTCTTTGTAAATGCGCATGTTTTTGGTTACATGGTCAAACAGGCAGGGTGCTAAAAAGAAGCCTTTTTCATAGCCTTTGTGCGCGTATCTACGGCCATCAATCACCAAATTTGCGCCTTCAGTGACGCCTAAATCGACATATTCTTTTACTTTAGCAAAGTGTTGTGGCGTGACCAAAGGCCCCATATCGGCTTTTTCATTTAAGCCTTGATCTATGGTAATGGTTTTTACTTTTTCTTTGAGTTTTTCTATCAATGCATCTGCCACATTCCCTACTGTGACAGCTACAGAAATGGCCATGCAGCGCTCGCCAGCCGAGCCATAAGCTGCGCCAATTAAGGCATCTGCGACTTGGTCTACATCAGCATCGGGCATTACCACCAAGTGATTTTTGGCGCCACCCAAGGCTTGTACGCGCTTGCCATTTTTGGTGCCGGTACTGTAAATATGCTCGGCAATCGGCGTGGAACCGACAAAGCTGATGGCTTGTACGCGTTTATCTGCAAGCAGAACATCAACCGCTTCTTTGTCACCATTGATAATGTTGAATACACCCGCAGGCAGACCAGCCTCTGCTAGTAAGTCGGCCAACATTAAACTGGCGCTGGGGGTTTTTTCAGAAGGCTTCAGTACAAAGGTGTTGCCTGTGGCAAGCGCTACAGGAATCATCCATAACGGCACCATGACCGGAAAATTAAAAGGCGTGATGCCTGCAACCACGCCCAGCGGCTGGTGCATGCTGTAAGTATCAATCCCCGTGCCGACTTGTTCGTTATAGTCACCTTTAAGTAAATGTGGGGCGCCGCAGGCAAATTCGACCACTTCAATCCCGCGTGTGACTTCTCCTCGCGCATCGGAAATGGTTTTGCCGTGTTCGAGTGAAATGGCTTTGGCTAAATCGTTTGCGTGTGCATCGAGTAACGCTTTGAATTTAAATAAAATACGCGCACGGCGTAAGGCCGGTGTTGCAGCCCAGGCTGGAAACGCTGCCTGCGCAGTGGCAATTGCCGCTACCGTTTCAGTCGCAGTGGCATTGCAGAGTTTGGCTGTGACTTCGCCGGTGGCTGGGTTATACACGTCGCTGTGTCGACCACCAGTGCCTACCACATGCTGTCCGTTGATGTAATGCCCGATGGTTTTGATGCTCATTTTGTTGCTCCAATTTTTGCTAACTTACTTTATTAATGGATCGGGTTGTGTAGGAGCGCATTTTATGATTGTATAGGTTGATGCGCCGCCCAAGACTGCTCAATTTTTAGGTAATTATTCGCGTTCAAGCCCGCTTCACCTTGATTTGCCACGTATTTAATGGCATCGCTAAGCGTGTTAAAAATACGGTCAATTTCGTGTTTTTCGATGGTCAGTGGTGGAGAAATGGCAATAATGTCACCGGTGTAGCGCACATGCAGACCTAACTCATAACACTTGAGATAAACCGCAAACGCAAACGCACCCACTTTGCCGGCGATGCTCTCAAACTCAATGCCGACGACCAAGCCAATGTTGCGAATGTCTTTGACCATGGGCAAGCCTTTCAGGCTGTGCGCAGCGACTTCGAGATACGGGCTTAAACTGGCGGCGCGGTCTTCCAGTTTTTCTTGTTTAAAAATATCCAAGGTGGCAATGGCTGCCGCACAGGCAATAGGAATTGCGCTGTAAGTATAACCATGTGGCAATTCAATCGCGCCTGTGGGCGATTTTTCCATAAATGCATCGTAAATTTCTCGTTTTACTGCTACCGCGCCCATCGGCACCACGCCGTTGGTGAGGCCTTTTGCGCAGGTGAGGATATCTGGAATCACATCAAAATAGTCCGCGCCAAATTTTGTACCTAGCCTGCCAAAACCCGTAATCACTTCATCAAAGATGAGCAAAATACCATATTGGGTGCAAATTTCACGCAGGCGTTTTAAGTAGCCTGCGGGCGGCACAATCACTCCTGCCGAACCTTGCATGGGCTCGACAATCAGCGCTGCGATAGTGGCTGGGTCATGCAGTGCCAAGATGCGCTGCTCAAATTCATTGGCTAGAGCAATGCCGCCATCTTGTGGCACGCCTTTGGTAAACGCGTTATTGGCAATGTCGAGCGGGTGGCGAATATGGTCAACACCGCTTAACGCGTTGCCGAAGGCCTTGCGATTACCCGCAATGCCACCGACTGATATTCCACCAAAATTAACGCCATGATAACCGCGTTCGCGACCGATGAGTTTATTACGCAGCGGGTTGCCACAGACGCGATGGTATGCCAGCGCAATTTTGAGCGCAGTGTCGGCGGATTCAGAGCCAGAGTTGGTAAAGAAGATTCTGTCTAAGCCTTTCGGCATGTAATCGGCAACGCGGCTTGCAGCCTCAAACGCTAACGGATGGCTAGATTGAAAAGCTGGCGCGTAATCAAGGGTGAGTAGTTGTTTGCCTACCGCCGTAGCAATTTCTTCGCGCCCATGCCCGGCAGGTACACACCACAGGCCTGCCGTGCCATCCAAGACTTGTCTATCGTCCATCGCAGTGTAGTAATTTCCGCGTGCGGCCTTAAATAACCTTGGCATAGATTTAAATTGCCGATTAGCCGTAAAAGGCACCCAATAGTGCGATAAGTCCGGTAATAGGTCTGTGCTGGTATTTTTCATTGATATTCCAAAATGAAACTTTGTAAATTGCTTTTTATGTGCATAGTTAAGTGTTTAGCTTATGATGTCAAGAATGGTTTTTTTAAAAATTAACGCATTGATTTAATGCTATTTAATTTTTATACTGTTATTGAATATTTAACACTTTTAACACGAGGAACAAAGATAAATATGATAGATCAGGATGTAGGCGCAAGACTACGCATGGTGCGATTGCGCAAGCAACTCTCACAGCGCGCACTGGCTAAAAAGGCAGGGGTAGCCAATGCAACGATTTCACTGATTGAATCAGGGCAGACGAGCCCGTCGGTGAGTGCATTGAAGCGCATTTTGGCAGGTGTACCGATGACATTGGCGGAATTTTTTTCAGACGAATTGCCACATGTCAAAAGTGAGGTATTTTACCGCGCAGATGAACTTACTGAAATTAGTGCAGGTGCAGGAATTTCATATCGGCAAATTGGCTCAGCCAAAGCGGGGCATGTATTGCAAATTTTGTATGAAACCTACGCAGTGGGCGCCGATACGGGCTTGGTGATGTTACAGCACCAAGGTGAGGAGGGCGCTGTGATACTTTCAGGCAAACTGGAAGTTACCGTAGGCAATCGCACGCGTGTGCTAGGCGAAGGCGATGCCTATTATTTTAATAGCCTAGAGCCGCACCGCTTTCGTAACGTGGGCCAAGTGCCTTGTATTTTAGTGAGCTCGTGTAGCCCGCCAACGTTTTAATTGTCTAGGGTAGTCTGTCTGAGTTTACGCGAATGACTTTTTTTGACCAAAAGTGTCACTTTATAAACAGCTGCAACTAAAAAAATTTTATGCTATTACTGATAGAGCGATTAAAAAAATCGCTCATAAATTGGGCTTTTTGCTGTATTTTTAATGCTGAAGGGGTGGAAATCAAATAAGTGGCATAACTTTTGCCTAACAACAGTCCTGTCAAGTAATGAAAATTTATAAATAGTATAGGGAAAAGAATATGAATAATAAAAAAAGTATTATTGCTGGGTTGTTGTGTGCGCTGATGAGCATGAGCTTTGCCGGCACCAGTGTGGCGAAAGAAGAAGAAAAAGTATTGAATGTGTATAACTTGATTGACTACATTGCGCCAGAAACCATTAAAAACTTTGAGAAAGAAACGGGTATTCAAGTGCGTTACGACACTTACGATGGCAATGAAGTGATTGATGAAAAATTGCGCTCTAATAAGTCTGACTACGATATCGTTGTGCCATCTTCTGATTGGGCTAAAGCACAAATTAATAGCGGTTTATTGCTAAAGCTAGATAAATCCAAAATACCAAACTTTAAAAATCTTGACCCAGATATTTTAGAAAAACTCAATAAAGCGGACCCTGGCAATGCCTATCTGGCAGGCTGGTTATGGGGTTACACGACCATAGGTCTGGATGTGGATAAAGTCATTAAAGCCTTGGGTAAAACGCCCATGCCGAAAAACTTATGGGAGCTTGTTTTTAATCCAACTTACACGTCTAAATTAAAAAGTTGCGGCATCATGTACTTGGATTCACCGACAGACATTATGCCGATTGCACTCAATTATATCGGCAAGCCAGCTTTTAGTAACAACCCAACAGATTACGCAGCAGCAACGGCGATGCTTAAAAAAGTGCGCGCGGACATCAAAACGATTACTTCAGAAGGCCAAGCGGAAAAACTAGGCGATCAAACTATCTGCGTGGCGATTGGCTGGGGCGGTGATTTTTATCGCGCACGCAGCGAAGCCATTAAAAAAGGCAATGGCTTAAACATTGCGCCAGTGTTTCCTGATAAAGGCGCTTTGTTATTTTTAGATAGCATGGCAATTCCTAAAGATGCCAAACATCCCAACAATGCACATCTATTTATAAACTATATTCTGCGCCCAGAAGTGCACGCGGGCATTACCAATGCCACAAAATACGCTAATCCGAACAAGGCTTCAGCGCCTTTAGTCAATGGTGAGATGCGCAATGACCGTTCGTTATTTCTAGCACCTGAAGATTTTAGCCGCCTCACTGCGCCAGAAACGCTTGACGGTAATCTCATCAAAGTGCGAGAAGAAGCGTTTGAAAAATTCAAAGCAGCCAAGTGATTTTTTAGTGATTTAAATACATAAAACCAGATGTAACCTTTTTTGATGCTCTGCGAGCCTTGTAAATAAAGGCTCGCAGAGCATTATTTTTTTCTCGGGCGAAATGTGGCATGAATTTATGCTTTTTTTCTTGATTAAATTTTAATTCGTTCTACACTTGAATCATTGTCAAAAACTCAGGATTTACGATGAAAGTACTGGTGTTGGGTTCGGGTGTGGTGGGCGTTACAAGTGCTTATTATTTAGCCAAAAAAGGCTTTGAAGTGACTGTGATTGACCGCCAGCCGGCCGTTGCCCTTGAAACCAGTTTTGCCAATGCTGGGCAGATTTCACCCGGTTATTCAGCGCCTTGGGCAGCCCCTGGCGTGCCAGCCAAAGCCTTAAAATGGTTGTTTCAGCGGCATTCACCGCTTGCCATTAAGCCGGACGGCACCTTATGGCAATTGCAATGGACGTGGCAGCTTTTACAAAACTGCAACGCCAAGAGTTACAGCCGTAACAAAGAACGCATGGTGCGCCTGGCCGAATATAGCCGTGATTGCTTAATTCAACTTCGCGCAGACTTAGGCATTCAATATGAAGGCCGTGCGCGAGGCACTTTACAGGTGTTTCGTACGCAGCAGCAACTCAACGCTGAAGCAAAAGATATTGCCGTGCTAACGCGTATGGGCGTGCCGTTTGAACACCTTGACCCAGACGGTTGCGTGCGTGCAGAGCCAGCTTTGGCGCTGGTAAAAAATCAGCTGCTGGGAGGGTTGCGTCTGCCGGGGGATGAAACAGGGGATTGCCAGCTTTTCACCACCAATTTGGCAATTGAAGCGGAAAAACTTGGTGTGAAATTTCGTTATGATGTGGTGATAGAGCGCCTGCTAGAAGCCAATGGTAAAATCAATGGTGTGGAAATCAGCACGGCTGCACAGCGCGAGACCCTGCAAGCTGACCAGTATGTGATTGCTTTGGGCAGCTACACACGCGCGTTGATGCAGGGCTTTGGCTTGCAAATTCCCGTGTATCCCGTTAAAGGCTACTCACTGACGGTCCCAATTGTTAATCCCGATGCGGCGCCCGTTTCAACAGTGATGGATGAAACCTATAAAGTGGCCATCACGCGATTTGAAAACAGAATTCGTGTTGGCGGGATGGCGGAATTAGCTGGATTTGATTTGAGGTTGAACCCGCGCCGACGCGAAACACTGGAGATGGTATTAAACGGTTTGTTTCCCAATGCGGGCGATACTTCTGAAGCGCTATTTTGGACAGGCCTACGCCCAATGACCCCCGATGGCACGCCAATTATTGGTCAGGCCTCTTTAGCGTATCCCAATGTGTGGCTGAACACTGGCCACGGCACGCTGGGCTGGACCATGGCCTGCGGCTCAGGCCAAGTGCTGGCTAATATGATGGTGAATGAAGATACTGAAATTCGCATTGATGATTTGAACTTAAGCCGCTACAGTTAAGTGCGATTGGCCGAATAGCCTTTATAATGTGGCCATTAATATTTCTTAACGCCTTATTTTAAATACTAATATTTTTTGAAATCAGAAAGCGAATTTTTTATGCACATTATCCAAACGCCCAACGCCCCAGCTGCCATTGGCCCTTATTCACAAGCCGTAGTCGTCGGCGATTTGTTATTCACCTCAGGGCAGATTCCGCTTCGCCCAGATGGCACGCTCAATGATGGCGATATCACGGTGCAAACCACGCAGGTGTTAAGTAATCTCAAAGCGGTGATTGAGGCAGCGGGCGCCAATTTAAACAAAGTGGTAAAAACCACGGTTTTTCTTAAAAATTTAGATGACTTTGTGCCGATGAATAAAGTCTATGGCGAAGTGTTTGGCAATCACACACCGGCGCGTTCCACCGTGCAAGTGGCAAAATTACCGCGCGATGTATTGGTGGAAATTGAGGCGATTGTTTCGCTCGCGTAAATTGTTAATTTAAGCAGTTAAAAGCGCGTCAAGGCAGGCATCAACATGCTGTACAAGGCGCGCAATATCTTCAAGGCTGGTCGTGGGGCTTACCAGCATCATGTTGTGAAAAGGCGTGAGCAGCACACCGCGATTGAGTAAATAAAGGTGAATTGCCCTTTCTAAAACATCGTTTTGCGCATGGCGGGCTTCTGCTGCATTGGCAGGTGGCTTAACGCAAAATTGCAGTTCTAGGCGCGCACCCAGGCGGGTAATGTTCCAAGGCAATTCACGGATTTTAATCATGTTATTGAGTTGATTGGCAAGCAATTCCGCCAGTGAAAGCATATGCTGATAAGCCGCTTCAGTGGCCGTTTTAGTTAACGTGGCGTGCATTGCGGCAAGCACCATCATATTGCCTGAAAGCGTAGTGCCTATGCCTGAATGGCCGGCAGGCGCTTGGTCTTTTGCTGTTTGCATGCGACTTGTCATGTCGCGACTAAAACCATAAGCCGCTGCCGGTAAGCCACCGGCAATCGGTTTGCCGACCACCAAAAAGTCTGGGGTGACCTTGTGCGCTTTTGCCCAGCCGCCATGCCCGGTTGAAATGGTATGCGTTTCATCCAGCACCAACAGGCTGCCGTACTGCGTGGTGAGGTCGCGTAAGCCTTGTATAAAGCCAGCTTCAGGTAGCACCATGCCACAGTTGGTAAGCGCGGGCTCAGTGAGCACACAAGCAATGTCACCTTTGGATAAGGCATTTTCAACTGCGGCGAGGTCATTAAAAGGCACGGCCACCGTATGTGCGCCTAAATCAACCACTTGGCCGAGTAAGCTGGCACGATTGGTCGTTTCACGATTGACCACATCCACCATCGTGTCATCCACCGTGCCGTGGTAACAGCCATCAAAAACCAACAGCTTAGTTCGCTTCGTGATTGCCCGCGCCCAACGTAAAACAAAACGATTGGCATCCGTTGCGGTGGTGGCAAGCTGCCAGTAAGGCAGGCCAAAAAAATCAGCGAGCGCTTCGCCAGTCGCAGGCGCCAGGGTAGAAGGCAACATGGCGGTTAACCCTTGGGTGGCTTGCTGGGCAATGGCTTGCGCCACAGCTGGTGGACTATGGCCAAACATGGCGCCTGTATCACCCAAACAAAAATCAGCGTAGTCAATGCCATCCACGCAAGTGAAATGCGCACCTTGCGCATGGTGAACAAATAGCGGTGCAGGCGTGCCCCAGTCGTTCATCCAATGCATCGGCACACCGTATAAAAAATGCGCGTTCGTGCGTTTAGCCAGTGCGATGGATTGCGGATGCAAGCGAGAAAAATACGCCTGCTCTGCAACTAACAGTTTTTTTGCTTGTGTATTGAGCGAATGCATATCAAAGGCGCAATGGTTAAAGGTTGGATGTATGCGTTATTCTACCTATAATGGGGGCAGATGACATTGTTGTTTTGGAGCTGAACATGGATCACGCCTTTGCCTACCTTTCAACCAGCGGTTTTTTTGGTTTACCGATTGACAAAACGCCCGCGCACAAACGCTTTGCGATTGCGGGGGTGAATTGGGATGGCAGTTGTACCAATCGGCCAGGCGCGCGTTTTGGGCCCAGTGCAATTCGGCATGCCAGCCAAATGCTCTGCGATGCGATACATCCATTGTTTGATGTGTCACCCATTGCGCATGTGCAGGATGTGGGCGACTTAGCCCTACCAAACACCAGCTTAGACGCCATGCGAAATGCCTTGATGCCGCAAGTGGTTGACCTCATTCAAAAGCAAACTTGTGTTTGGCTGGGCGGTGACCATTCAATCACACTGCCGTTACTGCGTGCCTATCACGCCCATTATCAACAGCCGCTGGCCTGTATTCATTTTGATGCGCATTGCGATACCTGGACCGACCATTTCGGTGAACCATCAGGCCATGGCACATGGGTGTATGAAGCCATTACCGAGGGCTTGGTTGACCCCAGCTGCTTTGTGCAGATTGGCATACGCTCTGCGGGCGAACGCGCGGCGCGCGAGTTTGTCAGTGAGCAAGGCGGAAAAATTTACACGGCGCGTGAGCTGCGCGGCAAAGATGGCGATGCGCTGAATCATGTAGTTGAAGAGGTGCGTACACGTATGCACAATGCCGGCAATCCGCCGCTCTATTTAACCTTTGATATTGACGCACTAGACCCTGCCTTTGCGCCCGGCACGGGTACGCCAGAAGTGGGCGGCTTAACCACAGCGCAAGCCATGACATTGCTTGAAGCGTGGGCTGGTTTGAATTTTGTTGGCATGGATTTGTGTGAAGTTTCACCGCCGTATGACCATGCGGAACTCACCAGCAATGCTGCGGCAGCACTAGTATGGACTTGGCTTTGCGGCAACATAGCAAAAGATAAAGCGATTTAAAAAAGATTAAAGCTAGCACATTTATTGAGCGAAAAGATATTGCTAAGTAAGTTATGATGCAAGCTTAAGCTAAAGTTTTAGTCACAACCTCAACAAAAAATCGACAGGAAATAGGAAATATGAGTGAAAAAAATTCAACCACCACAGAATATAAGCAAGGCAGCATCATGACCAATATTTTGTTTGGTAGTCGCTGGCTACAATTGCCACTTTATTTGGGCCTAATCGTGGCGCAGGCAGTTTACGTGTTCTTTTTTGGCGTAGAACTCGTGCATTTGGTGTCCACCGCACATCAGATAAAAGAAGCGGATATCATGTTGATTGTTTTGGGTTTAATCGATGTGGTGATGATTTCAAACTTGCTGATTATGGTGATTGTGGGCGGTTATGAAACGTTTGTATCCCGCCTGAATCTAGAAGGCCACCCTGATGAACCCGATTGGCTTTCACACGTGAATGCCAATTTGCTTAAAGTGAAACTTGCCACAGCCATTATCGGTATTTCATCTATTCATTTACTCAAAACCTTTATCAATGCAGAAAACCTAACGGACAAAGTGCTGATTTGGCAAACCGTCATCCACATGACGTTTGTGTTTTCCGCGGTTGCGATTGCCTACATCGATAAATTGATGTCGCATTCATCTGCGCAACATTAGCAACCAACCTTAAAACCTATGCTGGCCAATGACTTAAAACTTGCGCAACACTCGTATTACGCCGCCAGCGCCAACGCGCAGCCTGATTACCCCGTATTGCTTGGTGAAGTAAATGCAGATGTCTGCGTGGTTGGCGGCGGCTTTGCAGGATTATCCGCTGCGATTGAATTGGCCGACCGTGGCTATTCGGTCGTGGTGGTAGAGGCCAACACCATTGGCTTTGGCGCCAGTGGCCGCAATGGTGGGCAATTGATTGCAGGTTTAGCCTGCGAGCAAACCGTGATTGAAAGTGCGCTTGGCATTCAGGCGGCTAAACAAGTCTGGAATATGTCGTTAGAAGCACTCAGCTTGGTGCGTGAACGCGTTAGCCGCTTTAACATTGATTGCGATTTAACAGATGGCTTTTTGGGCGTTTCAGTCAATCCTAAAAAGGGCGCATATTTACGTCAGTGGTACGACAACATGGTAGCGCGTTATCACTATAATGACATTTCCGAGTGGATTGCACCGAATGAAATAGGCCGCTGGATAGATAGCCCGCGTTATTTTAACGGTTATTATGATAAAACTGGCGGGCATGTTCACCCGCTCAATTACTGTCTTGGTTTGGCAAAAGCCGCCGCCATCTTGGGCGTGCGTATTTTTCAGCACTCAACGGTTACCCACATGCAGCAAGGCGAGACGGTGCAGCTCATGACAGAAAAAGGCCGCATCAACGCCAAATTTGCAGTGCTGGCGGGCAATATGTATTTGCCAGAAGTGTCGCCAAAATTAGCGCCTAGTTTGGGTAAACGCATCATGCCGGTAGGCACTTATCTTATCGGCACCGAGCCAATTGACCCCGCACTTGCCAAAAGGCTAATCCCCAGCAATGCGGCGGTATGCGACACCAATTTTATATTAGATTACTTTAAATTTTCAGCGGATAGCCGCATGATTTACGGCGGGCGCGTCAGCTACAGCGCACTTACGCCACCCAATTTAACGCAAAGTATGCAAGCGCGTATGGTGGAGACTTTTCCACAATTAAAAAACACGCAAGTGCAATTCACATGGGGCGGTTTTGTGGACATTACCATGAGTCGCGCGCCGGATTTTGGAAGATTGTCGCCAAATGTATATTATCTACAAGGGTTTTCAGGGCATGGCGTTGCGCTCACTGGGTTAGCAGGCAAGCTGGCGGCCGAAGCCATTTCGGGCCAAGCAGAGCGCTTCGATGTTTTCTCCAAAATCCAGCATCATGATTTTCCTGGCGGAAAATTGCTGCGTATGCCAGCGCTGGTGCTCGGCATGGCGTGGTACAAATTACGCGATGCTTTAGGCTAATTTTCAGCCTCCTAAATTAAATAAAATAACGTCTGTTTTCCCCCGATGAATTTTTATGCCTCCGCGAGCCTTTATTTACAAGGCTTACAGAGCATCTAAAAAGATTTCGATAAAATATTAGTGTTTTTTCTTTTATTCTTGCGCAAAATTTAAGCAAAAATTCAACATCATCCAGCGTTATAATCGGTACTTAAATTTTATAAAATTTGAATATCATGATTGCCATTCTTGAAGCCAAACGTGCCGGGCTTTTATCCAAAGAGTATTGGCTGAATAACATTTCAGCAGGCGTGATTGTCGGTGTGGTTGCCTTGCCGTTGGCCATGGCATTTGCCATTGCCTCTGGTGCCAAACCTGAACAAGGTCTGTATACCGCAATTGTTGCAGGCGGTCTAACTTCATTATTCGGCGGTAGCCGCCTACAAATCGCGGGGCCAACGGGTGCATTTATAGTTATTTTGGCGGGTATTACTGCTAAATATGGCATTGAAGGCTTGCAAGTGGCAACGCTCATGGCGGGTGCGATGCTACTGGTCATGGGCTTAACACGCTTGGGTAGCGTCATCAAATACATTCCAGACCCCGTCATCGTTGGTTTTACCAGTGGTATCGGGGTCATTGTTTTTGTCGGGCAATGGAAAGATTTTTTTGGTTTAGCGATAGTTGGTTTAACAACAGAAAATAATGTTGAGCATTTTCATGAGAAATTTTGGCATCTTATTCAAGCAGTTCCCACCTTTCAGCTTGAAACCAGTTTGCTGGCGTTGCTGACCTTAGCCGTGTTATTAGTTTCGCCGCGCATTTTTAAACGTATTCCATCGCCATTAGTAGCAATGGTGTTGGCAACACTGGCGCAGTGGATTTTTCACTTTGAACAAGTTGCCACCATTGGCAGTGCTTTTGGGGGAATTCCACAAAGTTTGCCGCAATTTCAAGTGCCTTCCATCACTTTTTCTGAGGTACTTAAGTTGATAGGCCCAGCCTTTACTATCGCGCTGTTGGGCGCAATCGAGTCATTATTGTCAGCAGTGGTGGCCGATGGCATGAGCGGCACTAAGCATGATTCCAATCAGGAATTAGTCGGGCAGGGCATTGCCAACATATTTTCACCCTTATTTGGCGGTTTTGCCTCAACTGG
>Ga0208694_1001938_pt1 | contig 23392 bp, 22 predicted proteins | sample AD_UKC078_MetaG_FD_184442 | JGI IMG/M metagenome (GOLD analysis project Ga0208694, IMG submission 184442) | Active sludge microbial communities of municipal wastewater-treating anaerobic digesters from USA - AD_UKC078_MetaG (SPAdes) (version 2) | ecosystem: Engineered > Bioreactor > Anaerobic >...
GCAGGAACAATTATTGATGAACATGACGCAAAACCTTTCATTAATGCCGGAGCCGATTTTCTCATGGGACCGAATTTTTGCGAAAAAACAGCTTCTTTAGCATTTAAAAATGATGTTCTTTATATTCCGGGAATTATGACTGTTACAGAAGCTGTCAACGCAATGAAACGCGGATGCACTCTTCTAAAACTTTTTCCGGGAGAAGTTCTTACTCCGAATTTCATTAAGGCTGTAAAAGCTCCTCTTCCGAATCTTTCTTTTATAGTAACCGGCGGTGTTAAACCGGCTTCAGAATCAATCGACTTATGGATGGACGCAGGAGCGGCCGCACTCGGATTCGGAAGCCAGCTTATAAGCCATGAAATAATTGATAACCGCAATTATCCCGCGCTGAAAGAAAAATCTGAAAAACTCGTTCATCTTTTAAACGGAAACCGCTCCTAATTCAAGGGCGCGGAGATTCATATCAATAATCTTTCCGCCCTTTGATGCGAATTTCTTTTCTATAGCCGATTTTATTTTTTCAGGCTTCAGAACATTAGTTAGTTTTGCAAACGCGCCGATTATGATGACATTTGCCGACTTGGAATTTCCAAGCTTTTCAAGAGCAAGCGAATCAAGCGGAAGCTCGACTACTTTTCTTGCGCCTGCTTCAAGATTACCTGAAACAACCGAACTGTTCACAAGAAGAAGTCCGTCATTTTTGAGAAAAGGAAGAAATTTATCGACTGACGGAGAATTAAGTGCAATAAGAGTGTCGGCGCATTTGATGATCGGTGAAGCTATTTCCGAATCAGAAATAATCACATGGCAGTTCGCTATTCCGCCTCTCATCTCTGCCCCATAAGAAGGAAAGAATGTAGCATTCCAGCCTTCTTCTACCGCTGATTCCGCAATTAAAAGACCTGCTGACAAAACGCCCTGACCGCCGAATCCTGAAATAATTATTTTTTGAGTCATACTTTTACCGTCATTCCTTAAAAGTTCCGAGCGGAAAATACTCCGCGACTTTTTCAACTATATGTTTATTTGCATCAACCGGATTCATTCCCCAGTTAGTAGAACAGTTAGAAAGAATTTCGACAAACGAATATCCTCCGTTCAGCTGAAGCTCAAACGCCTTCTTTATTGCCTTTTTTGTCTGAACAATTCCCTTGAAATCGGCAACCGAAGTTCTGACTGAATATTTAACTGCCTGCAATGATGCTATCATTTCAGCCATTCTGATAGGATAACCTTCAGTTTCAGGATTTCTTCCCTTAGGAGTAGTCGCAGTAACCTGACCTACCAAAGTTGTCGGAGCCATCTGGCCGCCCGTCATTCCGTAGTTTGTGTTATTTACAAATATTACTGTTATCTTTTCGCCTCTGTTCGCGGTATGAATTGTTTCAGCCATGCCGATGGAAGCAAGGTCTCCATCGCCCTGATAACTTATAACGAGTTTATCCGGATGAACTCTTTTTATACCGGTAGCAACAGCTGCAGCCCTTCCGTGCGCCGCTTCGCTAACGTCAAAATCAAAGTAATCATACGCTAGAACGGCACATCCGACTGGTGCTACCGCAATTGTCTTTTCGCGGAGATCGAGCTCATCTATTACTTCGCAAATAAGACGGTGTATAACCGAATGACCGCAACCCGGACAATAATGAAAAGGAGCCTGAGTCATGGACTTCGGCCTGTCAAAAATAATTTCAGCCACGGCTTCCTCCTTTGCATAATGCAATAATTCTATCCGTCATTTCATCCTCGTCTGTTATTACACCGCCCGTTGTTCCATAAAAATGTACATCCGCTCTGCCGGAAACTGTAAGCTTAACGTCTTCAAGCATCTGCCCCGAATTCATTTCGGTAACGAGAAAATTCTTAGCATTATTTTCAATTAGTGAAGAAATTACTTTTTCAGGAAATGGATAGAGTGTTATCGGACGCAATAGACCCGCCTTAAACCCTTCAGCTCTCGCGCGTAATACCGCATTTTTTGCAATTCGTGAAGGCGTGCCGAAAGCGACAACAACTGTTTCAGCATCATCAGTCATAAAAGACTCATAACGCACTTCGCTTTTCTTCAGCTCTTCATATGTATTTTGCAATGTGTTATTCAGATTCTGCATCACATTTTCATCAAGAAAAAGTGAACAGACGACATTTTTGCTTCTTCCTCTAGCGCCTGTTAGCGCCCAAGGCTTATCGATTTTTCCAGGCACATATTTTTCAGGAATATCGACGCTTTCCATCATCTGACCGATTATACCGTCAGACAGAATCAAAGCAGGAACACGGTATTTGTCAGAAAGTTCAAACGCAAGAATGGTCAGATCCATCATCTCCTGCGGAGATGCCGGAGCAAGCACGATCAGTTTGTAATCTCCATGACCGCCTCCCTTCACCGCCTGAAAATAATCTCCCTGGGCCGGCGCGATATTGCCGAGTCCCGGACCGCCGCGCTGGACATTTGCTAGAACACACGGCAATCTCGATGCGGCGAGATAAGATACACCTTCCATCATAAGAGAGAATCCGGGGCTCGAAGTGGTTGTCATCACCCTGGCGCCGGCAGCAGAAGCGCCGTAAACCATGTTTATCGATGCAAGTTCGCTTTCCGCCTGTACGAAAACTCCGCCGACTTCCGGAAGCCTTTTGGACATATACGCCGGAACTTCATTCTGCGGCGTGATCGGATAACCGAAATAATACCTGCATCCTGCGATAACAGCTCCCTCCGCCATCGCCTCATTTCCTTTTATTAATTTACGCAAATCAGTTCTCCCTGTACAATTTTATTGCAAGATCAGGGCATACAGTTACGCATCTTCTGCATCCTGTACAGCCTTCAGCTTCGGCGCTCACCACAAGCCAGCCCTTGCTGTTGAAATTATTTCCGGACTTTATCAGCCCTTTGGGACATTCCGAAACACACAGCAAACAGCCTTTGCACAATTCGGAATCAACTTTAATATAAAACATATACACTTCCGTAATTTTGTTCAACAACTGAAAGACCAAGTAGACTTTTCTTTGGTTGCAACAATATCAGAAATATATCCTCAAAAATGATTAATTTCATCAATTTTTATAAAAATGACCGCTTAATAAAAATGGAAGATTTGCAGAAATATAAGAAACACTCATCCGGCTTATCCAAAAAACCTATTATTTCCTAAAGCGCACTTCTTAAGCCGGAAAAAATGTTGACTGAAAAGTCCATAAATCAGTTTGATTACCTTCAAGGAGTTTTCCATGAAAATCATTGAAGGTAATTTTGAAGCAAAAGCCGTAAAAGTAGGCATTATCGCATCAAGGTTCAACGATTTTATTACAGAAAAACTGATAGGAGGTGCGGTTGATTGCCTTACGCGTAACGGCGCATCTCTTGATGATATAACACTGATTAAAGTTCCAGGAGCTTTTGAAATAGCTGCTGCTGCAAAAGTCGCGGCTGAAAGCGGAAAATTTGACGGAATAATCTGCCTCGGCGCTGTAATCAGAGGTTCAACACCTCACTTCGATTATGTTGCTGCCGAAGCGTCAAAAGGCATTGCACAGGTTTCTTTTTCTTCTAATATTCCTGTAATTTTCGGAGTGCTTACTACCGATAATATAGAGCAGGCGATAGAAAGAGCCGGAACAAAGGCCGGGAACAAGGGATTTGACGCTGGTATGGCCGTTATTGAAATGATCAATCTCTATAAGAAGCTTAAATAATGGGTCACAGAAGAAAATCACGAGAAATAGCCCTTCAGGGGCTTTACATGTATGACACCGTCGGAAAAACATCACAGGATCTTTCAGGTCTTGGGTGGATTGAAGAGGAGGTTCCCGCTGAAATTTCCGATTTCGCTAAGGAATTGATATCCGGGACTATAAAAAATATCGAAGAAGTCGATGCCCTTATAGTCAAATATGCGAAAAACTGGAAATTTGACCGTATCGCGTCTATCGATAAGTCTATATTAAGACTGTCAATATACGCGCTTGTTCATCTTAAGACGATTCCGGCTCCGGTTACTATCAACGAAGCTATTGAGCTTGGCAAAATATACGGCGGTGAAAACTCAGCTCAGTTCATCAACGGAATTCTAGATGCCGTTCATAAGTCTGAACTGAAATAACCGCCTTAACAGGCAGGGAAACTTGAACGGAATAAGAAAAAACAGACTTACCCTATCCGCAGACAGGGAATATGAATACAATCCCCAGAGCAATTTCCCTCAGCAGGGAAACAATCCCAAAAAGAAATATCAGGTTATTGCCGCCGCTCTGCTTCTTCTTATAATTACCGGCGGAGCAATTTTTTTAATTACTAAATACAAAAAGGGAAACGAATCCATTCTTTCTAAAATTGAATTCGGGGCAAAAGATAAAGACGAAGCCTACACAAGAAGCGATAAGATGGACACTCCCGGCACCGACAGCGAAAATGTTCATCTGCGCAGGGGAATCGACAGTTACAGCAAGGGCTATTTCAACGACGCAGCAAACGAATTCAGCGAAGTTATAAATTCTGACGCTTCAAGCAAGGATAAGGCCCAGGCTCTCACATACCTCGGAATAATTGAAGACGAACGCGGAAATTTCACTAAAGCCATTGATTACTATAAACGCGCATTAAAGTACGACTCAGACAGCAAATTGAGCGCTTCAACATACAGAAACATGGCGATAACCTACAGAAAGATGAAACTGCTTGCCGAGGCGCTTGACAGCGTAAACAAGGCTATCAACATACAGCCTGAAAACGCAAACAATCTCCTTCTGAAAGGCAATATTTATTATGAAATGCGCAAATATTCGGAAGCTCTTGAAGCTTATAAAGAAGCGCTGAAATATGAACCCGGCAACGCATCCGCTCTTTATAATGTGGCGCAGTCATATCTGAAAAAAGCCGACGAACCTCTTGCCATCGAATATTTCAAAAAAGCGCTTGAAAGCGACAGAAGCGGAAAGATCGCCTACCTCGCCCATTCTAAACTCGGCATCATTTATCTCGAACGCGGAGACTACGCGCTGGCGGAACAGTATCTAAAGAATGCAGTCAACATGAATCCGAATGACGCGATTGACCATTACAATCTCGGTATAGTATATCTTAGAAGCGGGAAAAACGATTCTGCGCTTGCCGAATTTCTGCGCGCCCAGGAACTCGGTTCTCAGGACAATGAGATGCTTGAAAATCTCGGCGCGGTATATACTTCACTGAAAGCATATGACAAGGGAATTGACGTTTATAATAAAATTCTCCAGAACAATGCACGCAACACGAAAATTTTAGCGCGGCTCGGAGAACTTCTTTACAACAAAGGAGAACTTGACGCAGCGCTTAACGCATTCAAAAAAATAACGGAACTTGAACCGGCGAGCGAAAATGCCCGCATCGCTTACGTCAATATGGGAAATATTTTTGATGAAGCCCAGCGCTTCGATGAATCCATTGAATCTTACAACAAAGCCCTTGCTCTCAATTCAAAAGACGATGCGGCTTATTACAATCTCGGTATAGCCTACAAACACAAAGGCGAAAACGAAAAAGCAATGGAAGCCTGGCAGAATGCGAAAAGACTTAATCCGGACAATCCAAAGCCGCATATGGCGCTTGCTGATCTTTTATATGATCTCGGATATCTTGATGATGCTCAGTCTGAATATTTAAAAATTACAGAAAAATGGCCGATGCTTGCGGAAGCTCAGTTTGCAATAGCAACGATATACAACAAAAAAGGAATTCTTGACTTCGCAGAGAAACGCTACCTCAAAGTTGTCGAGCTCAATACTTCACGCGAACTGACAATCAAAGCCTACATCAATCTCGGTATAATCGAATCAAATAAAACCGACAGAGAAAATCCGGAAAGACCTGCTGCAAAAGGTCTTGAATACATTCAGAAGGCTCTAGAATTCAATCCTTCTGATAAGGATGCACTTACAGCACTTGGTCTTATTTACTACAAACGAGGAGCATACGATAGAGCCATCGAAACTTTTTATCTTATCGTAAAATCAAGCGATGACGGTAAAATCGCCGGAGATGCTTATAATAATATCGGAAAAGCTCATTTCAAAAAAGCTGAATACCGTGAAGCTCTAAGGGCATTTAATCTCGGTGTTGAATCCGATCCGTCAAACGAAGAAATCCGCATGAACAGAAAAGCTGCTTCACAGGCATATGAAAACACTTTGAAAACTTATTAAACCGTATTGATTTTGATAATTTTAGAAACAAAATAAAAGGCGATGAATCTTCATCGCCTTTTATTTTGACAAAACTCAACAATAAGTATTATTTTAAAATGTCAGTAATACCTGCTTTTTTAATACACCTGAAACCGAATGAATTATCATCATGCAGACTAGGAATACCGCCGCAGTCACGAGCGGAGATTCTCTGCCGTCTGACATTATTAAACCAGCTGCCGCCCCTTACAACTTTCATTTGTTTTCCGTAACGTTTGTCGCGGCTTAATGACTTTTCATATTTATCATACCAGCTTGAAGTCCACTCTGCGGCATTTCCGCTCATATTCACAGCTCCGAATCCTGATATATTTTTATCTTCAAGATAACGGACAGGAAGATATCCTTTTTTCATTCCGTTGAATTCCGTTCTGTCTGACCAGAAATCAGCAGAATTGCAGTAATCCTTGATAAATCTGTCGCCCCATGGGAAAACGCTTTTACTCACTTCACGAATAAGACCGTCAGCAACCACATATTGTGTCGATTCAGAAACGTAATTTGCCGCGTATTCCCATTTCTCTTCCGTCGGCAGAGTTTTACCTGCCCATTTTGCATACTTTTCTGCTTCATAATAAGTCACCAGTACGGGAAAATCAGCCTTATCGGCAGGATATTCACCGTTCCATGATTTCGGATATTTCTCACCGACTGTTTTTACAAAAAGATAATAATCCGAATTACTAACTTCATATTTATCAATATAAAACTCTTCAAATACAACAATATGAGATGGACTTTCATTTTTGTCTCCGTCATCACTTCCGATACGGATTCTGCCGGAACTTACAAAAACCATTTCTCTGTTGTCAGGATATGTTATTATGCGCTTTTTATATTCGGGATCTTCTTTCGGATACTTATCAACATAGGTTTTTATAACAACTTCCTTTTCTTCAACAAGTGCAATTTTATTCCCTGCTCTGAAACTGTTTTCCTTTCCTTCAATAACCGAATAACGGCAGATAATTCTGAAAGAAAATTGTCCTGAAGAATTAATCTTAACCGTATCAACAACCGCTATTTCACCGATTTCATTATTTCCCGCATATATCTTATATTTTTCATTTGTCAGATTTTCTTTTGAAAGCAATTCGGCGACATTATCGCTTCGGATTTTTTCAACAACAGCCGGAAATTTATAGGTCGTTTCTTTTGCGCGCGAAAGCGAAAAAGAAACAAATAGAATCATGATTGTATAAACTGCATTTTTGGCCAGACTAAACATGTGAGCTTTCCTCCATAAACAGCGGCGGTATCAATTCCGATGATATTTCTTTTATAATCGGTATAAACCTCCCCCAATCTTACTTTAAAATATTGAGTCGGAGTATGAGCGAAAATTATTGTTTTTTTAAAGCAATAATCAGAATTATAGAATTTTTCGCGAATCCATACCATATCATAAGGCGATGTCAGAGAATAATTTTCTCCGTAACAGGGATCTACTCCCGCATGAACTGCAAAAAACGAATCTGTTTCATAATAATAATTACGGTTAAAAAGAATGGTACGGTGCTCTTCAGGTATATGAAATGAACCCAGCGCTTTTTTATAAGAATCAATAGTTTTGCCGCCGCCGTTAAGATGATACATTCCCGGATCTTCTTTTCCGGAAATATAATCAAAAAGCATCTTCTCATGATTTCCTGTTAAGAAATGAGTTCTGTGACATAGACTTATCCGATAAAGTATTTCAAGGACAGCATATGAATCCTCTCCTCTATCAATATAATCGCCTAAAAAAATCAAATGATCTTCACTGGTTATACGCGGGCTTATTTTGTTGTATAATTTTGTAAGTTTGGAAGCACAACCATGTATATCGCCGATTATAAAGTACATATCATCCTATAAATGAAGAAATCTGTTCTATCTCAAATGGATATTTTATAATCACAGCATGATCCGGAATAAAATAATCTGAACGGTCACCCGATTTTGTTATTATGATAATTTTCGAAAACTTAATTGAAGCGAAAAATTTTTCAGGAGATTCAAAGGCTGTAACCAAATAATTAGCATCAATAATCAATGCTCTTTCTTGAGGCATCAAACCAAGCGCCGTAACAGTTTCGGGTTTTGCCGGAACAACATTATATCCGATATCGCATAGATTATCATGCAGAAACATTTCAGCAACCTTATCGCTGATACATACGTAAACAGTACCTTCTTTTTGAGGATTTTCTAATTTAGAATAATCTTTTCTGATGTTTTCTACAGTTTCAATAAAGCCTGACGATGAAAACTTTATTGATATAAGTAAATCATCCTCTTCTCTGTCTATTTTGGTAATGCCGCCTATTCTTCTGAAATTATCTACAGGAAGACTAAACCCGGCAAGAATTCTGAAACTTTCCTTATGTTTGACTGTATAAAATAATTTCATCATTTTGCCGAGATCCGGCATGTCCGGCGAAATCCCGCAAAAAGCAAATGATATATCAACTTCTGAAACACCGCCTTTTATCGCAACTTTAACATCAGTTTTCCCTGATATATACGGAAAAACAACAAGAAATAAGTTTACTAACGCATCTTTAAAAAGCACCGGAGAAACATTTATTGAAGTATCTCCTTTGGAATCCAGCAAGAAAGATGTAACCTTGGAAATTTCGCGGAAGGAGCCCGCTACTGAACGTATAATATCATCCGGAATAAAACTGTTACGTGGATTATCAGATGAATACTCAATAAAAGAATCAATTTTCTCAAGACACAGCGCGGAAAGATGAACGAGTGAATTAATTACTTCGGAAAACTCCGGCGGCACATCATCCTTAAACCATTTGTCGGAATTATAAATCAGCAAATCAATATTATGAAAAAGAACATTAAGAAACGGCGACTGTCTCAATTCAAATTCAGAATGAAGACTATCCATAAGATTATTTAGAGAAAATAAATCCTTTGAATCATTTTCCTTTTTCATCTATAAACTTACCGGTTTTTTCAATGAGTAATTTCCCCTCGTCAATTTTTTCAATGTTATAAAACCCGAAAATAAACTTTCCTTTAACGGAAACAACATCATAATTCTTTTCCTTCTTAACGAAAAACACACGCGATTCATTCAGGCTTTCAGTTAAAACATCACTTCGTTTTAAAAGAAAGGATGACACAGCATCTGCTGAATCCCGGCTCATTGCATCTGCTGCAAAAAAATGCCTACCCTGTTCAAAAGCCGGAACACCTTCATAAACAGAAAGTTTCCCTCCCAAAATCAAAGGCTCTTCATTGTATCTCACATTATGATTGAAGTCAAAAAGATTTAAAATTTCCGGGAGGGCGGATTTTCTCTTATCTGATAAATAGTATTTCTCAAATATTTCAACCGCAGAATCATCTTCTTCAGATTTTATTTCAATCATTCTGCCTGAATATAAAATATTTGCATGTTTTGACGACGAAACAACTATCATTTCAGAATTATTTATAAAACATGACGAATCCTGAAAGGAAAACAGATTTATAAGACTGCCTGTTTTTGAAGAATAATAAACAGTGCATTTGACGTGAGATCCGTTATTAATTGAAACATATTCCGCTCTGCGCGCTTTAACCTTACCTGTATAAAATTCACTGATATCTGTTTTTTTCCATCCGGCTACGTCGCTTTCCGATGGAAATTCCTCAAAGGCAGTTTCATCATTAAATAGATAAGTACTGCACGAGCACAATAATAATAAACTAACGAGAATTGCTTTCATAACGGTTCTGAAGATGTCTTCCGAGTATATTATACGAACTTATTACAGCAAATATTGCGCCGCCCGGGATAAACATAAGCCACCATGCAAAATCAAAAAAATCACGCGACTGACTTAAAATATCACCCCAGCTTGGAGAAGGAGGCTGTACTCCGAAACCTAAAAAGCTCAGCGAAGATTCGATTAAAACTGCTGAAGCTAGACCGAACACCGCGATAACTATTACAGGAGGAAGCGCGTTAGGGAGAATATGCCTGAATATAATTCTGAAATCGCCCGCTCCTGCCGCCCGCGCCGCAAGAACATAGCCGCTGTTTTTAATTTTAAAGAATTCACCCCTGACGACTCTCGCCGTTGATGTCCATCCCGTCAGACCGATAACAACCATAATAGTAATAAGGCCCGGAGTAAAAATAGCCGTTAATGCGAGAATAAAAAAAAGCACAGGAAAACATATCACCACTTCAATTATCCTTGAAAGAATGATATCAACTATGCCGCCGAAATATCCGGCAAAAGAACCCGCTACAATTCCAATAGAAAGATAAATTATAACAGCTATCAGACTCACGATAAAAGAGTTCCGTGTTCCGTAAATCATACGCGCTGCGATATCACGGCCCTGTTCATCAGTTCCGAAATAATGATCCGCTGAAGGCGGAGCAACTACCGAATCCAGATCGTACTCGGAATAGTTATATTTAATCGGCGGAAATATCTTAAATCCCGGCGCATTTTTAAAATCAAAGTTATTGTATTCAGAATAATCAAAAAGAGCCGGAAAAATTATTTTTCCTTTATCGGCATAAACAAGAGGCCGGCTGTTCGCAATCAAGGGCGCGAAAATAGAAACAAAAACAAAAGAAAACAAAACAGCAACGGCATAATAAACCGGAATTTTTTTATACGGAATTTTCATAATCAGCTGACCCTAATTTTCGGATTTACAACACTGTAAAGAATATCTGAAAACAATATTCCGAGCAAAGTTAAAACTGCGGAAAACATGGTAATTGCCATAATCACAGGAAGATCACGTGAAAGAAAAGCTTCGAATACCATCATACCGAGACCTGGCAGTGAATATATCGATTCAATAATAACACTGCCTCCGAAAAGAGATGGAATGAGCATTCCTATCATTGTAACAAGCGGAATCATGGAATTTCTAAACGCATGTACAAATATCACTCTTTTTTCAGGCAGGCCTTTTGCCCGCGCTGAAATTATGAACTGTTTGTTCAGCACTTCAAGAGTGTTCGATCGGATAAACTGAGTCAGAAAAATAATTTCTCCAATTGAAAGCGAAACTGCAGGCAGAGTCAAATGCCATGCGATGTTGAAAAAACGTTCAATTACCGATTTCTCTTCAAAACCGCTTGTTATTATTCCTTCAAGCGGAAACAAATTGAGATACTCGCCGCCCGCAAAAAAAGTAAGCATTGTAAGCGCGAGCCAGAATGTCGGTATCGAGTAAATAATAAAAAAAACTACGGATGATATTTGATCAATTTTTGTTCCACGCTTTACCGCAAGATAAAGCCCTGCACAAACTGAAAAAATATAGATCAAAAATACTGAATAAAGATTCAGCATTATAGTATTCGGAAGAACTTCAACGATACGCTGAGTCACCTTTCTTCCGTCTTTACGAGAATTGCCGAAATCGAGAACAGCCGCTTTCTTTATCCAGTTCAAATAACCGATCGGTATCGGTTTATCAAGACCGAAAAGCTTCATCTCTTCTTTATATACTGCGCTGTTTCTTCCGGCCGCTGTCTGCTCACTCATGTTCTCAGACATATTGCGGCTGTAATTATCGGATGAAAGCCTGACAAGAGAATATGTTATAAAACTAATTCCTATCAATGTAGGAATCATCAGAAGAAGTCTTCTTGAAATATATTTAATCACGTCTGATAACCCATTCGCGGTAATCCAGCCCTGTCTTATGAACTTTTACATTATCAAATCTTCTGCTGAGAACAACAAGTGTTGCTTCACAAAAAAGAAATGTATACGGCTGATCCTCATACATTATGCGGTGAATTTTTCGGTAAATTTCTGTGCGCTTTTTGTAATCAAGCTCAAGTCTTACCGTTTCGATGAGCCTGTCGAGCTCGGGATTAGAATAAGAAATGTGATTGCTGCCGTCCTTTATCTGAGACGAATGCCAGACCTGGTAAAGATCAGATTCAAAAGGCATACTCCATCCGAGAATAAGCGCGTCGAAGTTTCTTTCGTCCACTCTTTTAAGAAAAGATCCCCATTCGAGTCTTTCGATTCCGACTTCAATTCCGCTTTTCTTAAAGTCTTCTTTCATAATAGTTGCAAAACGTTCACTCATTTTGCTGTGCGCGGCATACATAAACGAAAAAGAAAACTTTTTACCGTTCTTATCAAGTATTCCGTCACCGTCGGTATCCTTCCAGCCCTTCGATTCAAAAATCTTTTTTGCCTTTTCGGGATCATAAGGATACGGCTGTAAAGACGAATCATAATCCGGGCCCTTAACGTAAAATGAAGCAGTAACTTCAACAGCCTGACCAAAAAGAAGTTTGTCGATTATCTGCTGGCGGTTTATAAGCATCGTTAGAGCCTTTCGCATTTCTTTATCTGCAAAAAAATCTTTCTTATGATTCCATGCTATATACCTGTAATTCGGTTGAAAATATTTAATCTTATAAAAATTTTTATTAAATTTTTCAGAATCAGTCTGACGCTTCCACTGAATCGGACGAAGATTTATTATATCGACTTCACCCTTTTTGAGCAATTGAAAGGCAATGCTGTTATCAGGAATAATTTTGAATATAATTTCCGAGAAAGGAGGTTTCTCACCATAATAATATGGGTTTCTTACAAGAACCAGCCTGCGGCCTGTATCCCATCTTTTTAAAAGGTACGGACCAGTACCCATAGGCAAGCGGTTTTCTTTATGAGTATTAAAATCAGCTCCGTCGCCGAACTGTTTCCTTGAAAGAACAGGCATGGAAGAAGAAACTTCAAGAGCTTTGAAATATCGTTTTGAGAAAACATATTCCACGATATGCGGCGTAACAGCCTTAACTGATTTAATATCCGCATAATAGACTTTAAGATGTGCGCAGGCTGTTTTCGGGCTCATAATAGTTTGAAATGAAAACACAACATCATCAGCGGTAAACGGACTCCCGTCACTCCATTTTGCGTCTTTTCTAAGATAATACCTGTAAACGAGACCGTCCCGGGAAATCTCATACCTTTCCGCAAGTTCCGGAATCATCTCAAGGGTATCTTTGTCACGGTCAAGAAGCGAATCAAACATATAAGATGCGATGCTTGAAGATATTGAATCTTGCGACAAAATAGGATTCATAGTGTCCGGATCTGCAGAAATCTGAACCACGAAATCATCCGGATTCCTGTCTGCATTGGAGCATGCGGAAGCCATTGCAAGACACAGCAGGCAGATAAGGCATTGATAAAATTTATTCACAATAATTATTTTTCTTCCCAAATAGTATCATCACCGATCAGCTCATCGGCTTTGTGAGCTATAAATTCCGAAACAAGCATGTCAAGTTCACCCATTTCGATGAATCCGAACTGAACAAGCGTCTCTCCGATAGGAAGATTCAAATCCCGTTGTGTGGCAAGCCCTTTTTCAAGCTCTTCCGGTCCGATTTTGCCTTTTCTGATAAGAAATTCACCGAACATAGCAGCCTCCGATAAAACTCTTCAAAATTTAAAATACTAGTATTATTTTTTCAATTCATTTACTTCCGGCGTTACTTAAGGTGCAAGAGTCTTCAAGAAAAGTCAACTTTATAACTTTATAGCCTTTTTTTCTTTATTTTTTTTACCAATATGATATAATTGACTTCAAGGAAAATCATCTCTTTTCCAATTATAAATCAGTGCTTGCACCGGAGGATTCCAATGCGTTTCGGCACCAACAATATCTCCATAAAGAAAAAAATAATTTTTCTCGGCATAGCTATAATTCTTTCATTCACAGCAGTAATTTTTTTCTACCTTTTACCAAAAGTCGAATCATTTGTAATTGAAAAAAAGAAAGAAACAATCAAAAGCGTAGTTCAAACTTCGGTCGGTATAGCGGAATCTTACAGAAAGCTCTCTCTTTCCGGAATAATAACTGAAGAAGAAGCAAAAACAAGGACGATGCATGCCGTAAGAGCAATGCGCTACGGAGATAAACTTGCAGACTACGTTTGGATAAATAATTTTCAGAAAATAATGCTTATGCATCCAGCCAACCCGCAGATGGAAGGCAAAGACCAATCATCATTTCAGGATAAAAACGGTCTTAAAATATTCGACGAATTTCTGGAAAAAGCCACTTCTGCCGAAAAACAGGGATTTGTCAGATACGCATGGCCGTCAAAAGACAACCCTGATTTAATAGTACCCAAAGAATCATTTGTTCTTTCATATGAACCATGGCAGTGGATTTTCGGAACAGGAATATACATTGATGATGTATATAAAGAAATACAAACCATAAAAATAAGCCTTAGCATTATTGTTCTAATCGTAATTTCAGTGAGCAGCATAATGCTCTACTCCTTTGCAAATAAAATGACAAAACGTGTAAACATAGTCAAAAACAATCTATCTATGATCAAAAACGGTGATCTCACTCATACGGTCGCAATAGCTGGCAATGACGAAATTGAAACCATGCTTAGTTCTTATAATGATTTTGCTGTCAGAATACGTGAAATCATTGAAGAAGTAAAATCATCATCGCAACAGCTTGCCTCTTCATCAACGGAACTTTCAGCAGCAGCGGATTCTGCCTCAAAAAATTCGCAGTCCCAGGCTGCGGCAACAGAAGAAATAACGGCTACCATTGAAGAAATTTCAGCAAATCTGGATAATATCAATTCACAGACAGATCAGCAGCTTGATAAAATAAATTATATTCAGTCAATAATTGAAAATCTCAACAAAAAACTGAATGAAATAAGTGATGAAATGAACAATGCGCGTTCATTAACCGCAGAGATAACTCAGGTAACTAATGCTGTCGAAAATTCTTTAGGCAATATGTCCGCAAACATGACAAAGATCAATACATCTTCCCAGGAAATGAAAAACATTGTAGGCATGATAAACGAGATATCGGATAAAATAAATCTGCTTTCGCTTAACGCTGCGATAGAAGCGGCTCGTGCTGGAGAATCCGGAAGAGGATTTGCGGTTGTAGCGGATGAAATTTCAAAACTTGCTGACCAGACCGCAGAAAGCATCAGCGGAATAGACACTTTGATATCTGATAATGAAACCGAGATTAATTATTTTACAAAAAACGCCGAAGAAATTTTCTCAACCATCAATCTTATTATAGAAAGAATTTCATCTATGGAAACAATGGCAAGTACAGTTTCAAAACTCATGGAAAGCGGCGTCGAAACTAACAATTCAGTTTCCTTTGAATTTCTTGATATACAGCAAAGAGCAGGAATGATTCAAACAGCAACTCAGGAACAACGGACTGCTATGGAAGAAATGGTCAAAACAGTAAATGATATATCAGAAACTTCTCAGGAAGTAGCTTCTTCATCGGAAGAAATTGCGGGCAGCTCTGAAGAATTATCCGCCATGGCCGAAAATCTTCAAAAAAAAGTGAGCTTTTTCAAATCTGCTTAATCGAATTTTCATCATTTTCAAATTCAAAGGAGAGTTAAATAAATGAAAAAGTATCTGATTGGATTATTGCTGTTTTCCGGTTTAATTTACGCAGGAGACACAGCAAACACGGTAATTCTTACCGGAAGCTGGAACATACAGTCAAGCGACATGGTAATTTTTACAGGTACAGGAAAAATTTTAGAAAAAGATCCCCTTCCCGTCGGCCAAACCGAAATAGTTTTCAAAAAAGATTTTAGCGGAATACTTAATATCGAAGACTCAACCGTTCCATTCAAATGGACATTGGAAAATGATAATCTAAAAATTCAAATAGGTGATAAAACTTATCAGTTCACGATAAGATCAATTGATGCAAATAAAGTTTTAATCATTCAGACATATTCACCTAAACCCGAAGTTTCTGTAATTGCAGTTGTTCAAAAATCAAAAAAGCCTTGATAAAGAAACCATATGTTATAGCATAGAATATATTTCAGGGGGAAAAATGAAACGAAAATTATTACTATTAACACTAACTGCTATTTTTTGTACTGCTACCGGTTGCTACAGATTTACAAAATCCGAAAGCTATTTCGGGATAAAAACGGAAGGTAAGAATGTTGTTTTTCTTGTAGATGTATCCGGAAGTATGGAAGGCAAAAATGAAGGAAATGTTTCCGACAAATTAAGAGCACAGGCGGCAAGCGAAGCCGGCGGAATCATCAGAAAAAAACTCAAAGGACCTCTGGGAGGTTTAGCTTCAAAAAGCATTGAAAACGAGTCTACAAAACTTGCAACAGCTCGTAGAGAACTTATGCCGGCAATACGCGGACTCGATGAAAAAACCAAATTTACCGTGTTAACTTTTTCATCTTCAATAAATTACTGGGATAAAAACGTACTTGCCGCAACTGACATGACAAAGAATAAAGCCATATTCTTCGTTGACAATCTGAAATCAGGCGGCGGCACAAGCGCTCTTGCAGGACTCAAGGCAGCTCTCAATGTACGCGGAGTAGATGTAATATTTTTTCTTTCTGACGGCCAGCCTTCTGACGCATCATCCGACAAAATTCTGAAAGAAATTAAATCACTTAATAACGGCCGTGTAATCATTCACAGCGTCGGACTAGGTGATGATAAGGATGAAGATTTCATGAAAGCTCTTGCTGATGATAATAATGGAGTTTATACAGAGAAATAGAGTTGTAGTCGAACCGGTAAATGCCCCGCCCGGGCGGGGCATTTACCGGTTTATAACAATGCACTTCAGGATTTAGCTATTTTACGGCCTTTCTTTTCAAATAAAATCTGAAGCAGACAGAACACAAGAATTAGCGCCGCGTTTATTATACGTATCCACCAGGGATTTACGCTTCCTCCCTGGAAATTTATTAGTGTCGCAATCGTACCTAAAATCAAAACTCCGAAAACCGTACCGAGCATATAGCCGGAACCTCCGGTCAGCATCGTACCTCCGATTACTACAGCGGCAATGACATCCATCTCCATTCCTACTCCATGAAGAGGATTACCTGACGGCATATAAAACATCATCGTTACTCCGGCGAGCGCCGAACAGAAACCGCTAATTGTATAGACAAGAATCTTGGTACGTCCTACAGGAAGACCCATCAGTATCGCAGACTGCTCATTCCCGCCGATAGCATAAACCGTTCTTCCGAAATTTGTATAATGTGCAAGAATAATGGCAATGACTACAACTAACAAAACAATAACAACATTGATTGTGATAAATGCATTTCCGATAACAGGAATATGATAATTCGAAACTGCCTTGAAAAATGAATTATTTAAAGTAATTGAATCGGTATTAATCATCAAAGCAATTCCGCGTGCTAGAAACATTCCTCCCAAAGTCGCTATGAAAGGCTGTATCTTAAAAAAATGAACCATTATCCCGATTAGAAATCCTATTAAAGATCCGACAAAAAGAACAAAAGGAAGAACAACAGCAGGACTTACACCGTGAATTTCCACAAGAGTTCCGGTTATCATTGTAGTAAGCGCCGCGACCGAACCGACCGATAGATCTATTCCGCCGGTGATGATGACAAATGTCATACCGATAGCAGCAATAAAGAGAAAAGGATTATCGATAAACAGGTCAAAGAAAACCTTCAGAGAAAAGAAGCCTCTGAATGAAACAGATCCTATACCGAACATTACAATAAAAAGAGCAATCGTCGCAGCCAGCAGAAGATATTTAAAATTAAACATCGATCCTGAGCTATTACCGCCCTTTCCGCCGGTGATACAAGAAAGTATTGGAATATTTTTTATATTCATAATGATTTTTTCTCCCTGAGAAAAATTACTCCGGCAACTTTCTTCCGGAACGATTCAGACTGGATAAGACATACAACAAAAACGATTACAGCTTTAACGACCAGATTCGCCTCAGGTTTAATTTCCTTTATCGAAAAAATCGTGGTAGTTAAACTCTGAATAATCAGTCCCCCTATCACACTTCCCATGATGTAGAATTTACCGCCGGCAAGAGATGTTCCGCCTAAAACTACGGCAAGAATAGCATCAAGTTCCATATTATAACCGGCATTATTTCCATCCGCACTCTTGTTATTCGAGCAGACAAGAAGACCTACAATACCTGCGCAAAATCCGCTGAATGCATAAACCCAAAGAATTATATTCGATGAATTAATTCCGGCAAATCTAGTTGCCGTTTTATTGATTCCGACAGACTGAATAAAAAGCCCGAGAGCCGTTCTTTTTTTAAGAAACATAACTACGGCAAGAACTGCCGCGACTATATAAATCGAAAATGGTATTCCGAAAAGATATCCTCCGCCTATAAAGAAAAACGGTTTATAATAGATTGTTATAATCTGTCCGCTTGTTATCAGCTGGGCAATACCGCGCCCGGCAACCATCAGAATTAAAGTTGCAATAATCGGCTGCAATCCCATCCGTGAAATTAAAAGACCGTTCCACATACCAAGAGCAGTCGCGATGAGTAAAGCCGCTATAATAGCAACTGGCATCGGCATAAAGCTGACGTATTGCTGAACACCGTTCTCTACAACAAGTGTACCGCCGATCAGGTAAGCTGATACGGCCGCTGAAATTGCAACAACAGCACCGACGGATATATCAATTCCGGCAGTCGCAACAACAAATGTCATACCGATTGCAAGCAGTATTATATAACTCGAACGGTTCATGATATCTATTAAACTTCCGGAAAGACGTCCGTCTTTGATTTCAATATCAAAAAATCCCGGATTGATCAGCGCATTTACAAGAAGAATAAGCCCGAAAAAAATCACAGGCCACAGCAAACCGGAGCGGCTTGCCGCTGTAAAAAATCCTGCGATTTTCCCCATAATATTCTTTAATTTTAAACCAGCCATGATTACTGACCTCCCGCTATCGTATGCATAATTTTCTCTTCTTTGAGATCGTTACCTGACAGTTCAGATATCTTCTGCCTGTCTCTGAAAACTGCCACACGGGAACTAACACGTATAACCTCATCCAGCTCTGAAGAAATAAAAATAATAGACATTCCTTCTTTGCAATGCGACATTACGAATTCCTGAATTTCAAACTTAGCGCCGACATCTATTCCTCTTGTCGGTTCATCAAGAATCAAAAGAGAAGGTTTGGTAGCAAGCCATCTCGCAAGAAGAACTTTTTGCTGATTTCCGCCGCTCAAAGTTCTGACTTCACACTCCGCATCTGCTGTTTTAATTCCCAGAGCCTTGATATATTCATCAGCAATTTTATCCTGCTTTTTGCGGGGCAGATATTTCATAATTCCAAGTGAACCCTGAAGCGCCAGAATGATATTCTCCCTGACGGAAAGTTCATCAATAATACCTTCGGTTTTTCTGTCTTCCGGACAGAATGCAAGTCCAAGTTCAATCGCGTCACTTGGAGAAGAAATATTTTTCAATTCATTCTTTACAAGACATTCTCCCTGATCCGGTTTATCAATACCGAAAATGAGCCTTGCAGTTTCTGTTCTTCCTGAACCGAGAAGTCCCGCAAAACCTAGAACTTCACCTTTTTGAACATCAAGACTGAACTCATTCATCGAACCCTGTTTTTTCATTCCCTTAATTTCAAGAAGCGAATCGGCTGCTTTATTGTCAGAAACATTCTCCAAACACTTCTGAGGCATTGCACTCATCGCTGAAATATCTTTTCCGACCATCTTGAAAATAAGTTCAACACGCGGAAGATCTTTAGTCAAATATTCGCCTACGAAAGTTCCGTTTCTGAAGACTGTAATTCTGTCAGTGATGCGGTAGACCTGATCAAGAAAATGAGTGACAAAAAGAATAGCCATGCCTTCCGATTTTAATTTATTGAGAACTTCAAAAAGCTCATTAACTTCCTGCTCATCAAGACTTGATGTCGGTTCATCAAGAATAAGAACCCGTGAAGAAATACAAAGCACACGTGCAATAGCTACCATCTGCTGTATCGCGACTGAATAAGATGAAAGCAGTTTGGTAACATCAATCGAAACATTGAGCCTTTTTAAAAGTTTTTCAGATTCAGAATTAATCTTATTCCAGTCAATCATCCCGAAACGGCGCGGTTCACGGCCTATAAAAATATTTTCTGCAACAGAGAGATTCGGGCATAAATTAACTTCCTGATATACTGTACTGATTCCTTTCTTCTGGGCTTCCAGCGGAGTTCTGAATCTGCATTGCGTACCGCAATATACAATTGATCCTCCGTCAGCTTTATATACTCCTGTGAGTATTTTTATAAGAGTGGACTTTCCGGCACCGTTTTGTCCCATGATTGCATGAATCTCTCCTTCAAACAATCTGAAATCAACTCCCGAAAGAGCCTGAACTCCCGGAAAAGATTTTTTTACTCCCTTCATCTCAACTATGGGCTTCAAATCAGCCATAATACCTCCTCTCTCGGTTCAAACAAATTTTAAAAACGCAGCAGAGACTCTTAAGGTGGCTATAATCATTTAATAGCCGTTTTCCGGAATTTCCGGAAAACGGCTTTCATAAATTAATACTTGCGATTCGGGAACTCTTTAGCAGCAACTTCTGCAGGGAAAATTGTTTCATTGGTTACAATGCGTTTAGGTATTGTTTTACCGGCTTTGTAATCTTTTACAGCCTGCATAAGCTGTGGTCCAAGAAGCGGACTGCACTCAACACTGCAATTAAGTTTGCCGGCAATCATCGCTTCGAAAGCACCTTTAACGGCATCAATTGAAACGATAGTGATATCTTTACCCGGTTTCAAACCATACTCTTCGATTGCCTGAATTGCTCCTATTGCCATGTCATCATTATGAGCGAAAAGAACATTGATCTTCTTTCCTTCAGCTTTAAGAAAAGCTTCCATAACTTCTTTTCCTTTCGCACGTGTAAATTCACCTGTCTGCGAACGGATTGTTTTGAAATTAGGAGTAGATTTCATTACTTCTTCGAAACCTTTTTTTCTTTCGATTGCAGGAGCAGATCCTACAGTTCCCTGAAGTTCAACTACATTGATAGTTCCTTTCCAGTTCTGTTTTTTCGCATACTCCTGAAGCCAGCGTGCGGCACGTCTGCCTTCTTCAGTAAAATCAGAACCCATAACTGTTACCCACATAGAATCATCCTGAACGTCAACTGCACGGTCAGTAATAAATACCGGAATGTTTGCATCTTTAGCTTCTTTAAGAACTGCTTCCCATCCTGAAGTTACAACAGGCGAAAACGCAATTGCGTCAACTTTCTGTGCAATAAACGAACGGATTGCTTTAAGCTGATTTTCCTGCTTCTGCTGAGCATCGGAGAACTTAAGATCAATTCCTTCATCTTTTGCTGCCGATTTAATAGATTCAGTATTAGCTGTTCTCCACTCGCTCTCAGCACCAATCTGTGAAAATCCAAGAACGATTTTGTCCCCGCCTTTTCCGCAACCTGTAACGGAAACGGCCATGGCAGCGCCTATAACAGCGCATCTTAATAGCTTTCTCATACTCTCTTCCTCCTGTATTATATTCGTCTGTAATCCGAGATTACAGCCACCTTATCAGGCTCTGCTGCGAGCCTGCTTGAAACCATGTACTAAAACGGATTCTCTGTCGGATAAGGCAATCCCTTAGGTCTGTTGTAGGAAATATCCTCAAGACCCAGCATTCTGCATGCAGCAAAAAGAGCCTTTCCTGAATGCTTGAACGCTATTGCCGAATGATGCGGATAACGTTTTTCGATTAGCACATGACGGTAAAAGCGTCCCATTTCTGAAATCGCAAAAACTGCAATGCTTCCGAATGATTTCGGATTTATATCAAGAATTTCTCCATCCGCAATATAAGATCTGAGTTTTGTGTCGGCAGTTGACTGAATTCTAAAAAGCGTAATCTCTCCTGGACGTATTCTTCCTTCAAGTGTTCCTCTTGTTATATCAGGCTCTTTTCCGCCTTCAATAAGCCTATTCATGATCAGCTGATACTTCATAACAGGATCAACAGTACATGATGAAGCTGTATTTCCGCAATGGAATCCCATAAATAGATCATTAGGCTTGTAATTCTTAACTGCAGAACCTGCTTCCTTATACATATCAAGAGGTACTGTATTGTTAATATCAAGAAGCGTTGCAGGAAGATCAGTCGCGCATGATACCATGTATTCGCTCAATGCGCCGTAGATATCAACTTCGCATGAAACAGGAATTCCGCGTGAAGCAAGACGTGAATTTACATAACATGGAACGAAACCGAAATATTTTTCAAATGAGGGCCAGCATTTGTTTGCGAAAACTCCGTAGGTCGAAGCTCCGATATTTTTTTCAAAAAATTCAACAAGAGCAACTTCATACTGTGCAAGCTTCATAAGCATATCCGGATATGTATTTCCATGACCAAGCTCAGCTGCCATTTCTTCAGCAACTTTCTTTACTTTAGGATTCCCTTCAGCAGAAAGAAAAATATCATAAAGATCGAGTTCACTGTTTTCCATTATTTCAACACCGATATCATAGAGGGGTTTGATAGGTGCATTACATGCAAGAAAATCCTGAGGGCGCGGTCCGAAGGAAAATATTTTCAAAGACTTAAGACCGATGATGATTTTTGCAATCGGCATAAATTCGGTAATCATCATCACGATTTCGGATGGCACACCCACAGGATACTCAGATATATAAGGAGAAAGTTTTCTGAGACCAATATTATAAGAAGCGTTCAGCATACCGCAATATGCATCACCGCGGCCTTTTATAAGATCATTTCCTGATTCTTCAGCTGCAGCGACAAACATGACAGGACCGTCAAATTTCTGCGCAAGAATCGTTGTTGGTCCTTCGGGACCGAAATTTCCGAGATAAATCACAAGAGCATTTACTTTCTGATCTTCAAGTTCAGAAAGAGCTTTCAATGCATCAGATTCATTCTCAACTATTGTTTCAATTTCACTGATTTTAAGATCAGCCTTCTTGCATTCTTCAACGACGCTCTTGCGTCTTTTTTTAGAAAGCTCAATCGGGAAACAATCTCTGCTTACTGCTACGATACCTAATTTTAATTCCGGAATATTTTTCATCTTGTCCTCCTTGTACGGATTTTTATTTTGACGCTTGTCCGTAATACGCGTTTTTTCCGTGTTTTCTTTGATAATGCTTATCTACAAGCGCCTCTTTGAGACGCGGTGTATTTGAATTTATGCTTCTTGTAATGAATGCCATTTTAGCAAGTTCTTCAAGAACAGCGCTGTTATATACGGCCTTTTCAGGAGTTACTCCCCATGTAAAAGGACCGTGACCGGCAACAAGAACCATCTCTGTTTCAATGTAAG
>Ga0208694_1001947_pt1 | contig 23322 bp, 18 predicted proteins | sample AD_UKC078_MetaG_FD_184442 | JGI IMG/M metagenome (GOLD analysis project Ga0208694, IMG submission 184442) | Active sludge microbial communities of municipal wastewater-treating anaerobic digesters from USA - AD_UKC078_MetaG (SPAdes) (version 2) | ecosystem: Engineered > Bioreactor > Anaerobic >...
AGATAGGGGGTGCCGTCGAGATTCATGGCCAGCAAGGACAGAGGGCCCTGATCGCCGTACGAAAGCAATCTTTCCAGAAACGTCCGCTTCTGGGCATGGGCCTGGGTGGCGAGATCCATGAGGACCTCCAGATGAGAGAAGAGTTCCTTTACGTCTCCGGCGGCCCGGTAGCCCAGGCGCGGGAGGTTGATGCTGATGTTCTGAATGGCCGCCCCGCGCTGCCGCCAGGGGGTGGCGGCATCTTCAGGCGCCACCGGTATCCCCAGCCCCCCCATCCCATATACATCCCCCTCCCTTTCCAGGACGAAGCAGGGATTTCCCTTGTCTGCGGCAACCGCGCAGACCTGACAGAGAAACTCCTCATGCCCGGGGGCGGCAAAAAAGCGGGGGGTGATGTGCACCACCGGACGGGGAAAGATAAAGGGCTTGCCCGTGCCGTCTCCTTTGTGGAATACATCGCACAGTGCTCGGGCCAGACGCTGCGCCTCGATTTCGTAATCCCCGCAGGTCCTCCCCGTGGGCTCTCCTCCCGGACCGATCATGGGCAAATCCCGCAGTGGTTCGGGGACCTCCCAGAAGAGATGGATGTCGGTGAACATGGCCTGCCCACCCCGGGCCGCCGTCAGTTGGGAGAACTCGTAAACGAGCATCTGGGCGAACTGCCGTACCTCCCGGTCGGACATGCCGGCCAGGTAAGGGGCGAAGGATAGGTTGACGAAGTTCCAACTGATGACGCCGGCGAAATAGCCCTGCAGGACGGCTCCGAATCGTACCATGTGGGCCAGCAGCACCTCGGCGTGCTTGGCGGGCTTGGCGACATTCAGGGAGCGGGGCAGATTCAGGCCGAATCTCTTCAGATATTCCAGATTCTGGCAGCCCGAGAAGGGACGGTCCACAAATCCCAGGCCGTGGATGTGAAAATCTCCCAGGATGTGGGCATCGCCTACCTCCTGGGAGAAGATGCTGTACAGCGCGTATTCCCGTTTGATCCCCTGGGCCAGGACCAGATTCGTCCCTTCCGGCCCGTGCGGGACGTTGGCGTCTTCCTTGTTGTGGTGGAGGATGAGCTGATCGACGTCATAAAGGGGAAAGCCGAGGCGGGCGTGCATCCGCCGGGCCTTCTCCAGCCCCCGTTCCACTAGTTTCGCATCCACGAGTTCCCGGATCAGGGACGTCGTCAGTACCGAGACCCCGGAGGCAAAGAGGCCTTTCTCCACGTCGATGCTCACCGCCTCCGCCGTCGCGACGTCGATCCCCGTTTCTCGGATCAAGGCGTCCACGATGCGCCGGCGGTTCCAGCGGTCCACCTCCTCGCCCTTGGACCGGACGAAGAGGGTCATATCGGTCGTTTCCGGCGTCGGCATCTTCACCATCTTGATCCGCTCATATATTCGTCCGCGATGCCGCGCGGGGGTTCTCCAGGGCCTGTTCCGCCGCGGCGGCGACCGCGGCGTCGTGGTCGTGATTCATGGTAAAGACCCGGAAGTGAACGATCCGGGCGGGAATGAACCGGTAGATGTCCCGCAGGGGCTCCGGGGAGGTCTTGCCCAGGGCCGGGTTGAAGATGTTGATCTGCTTGTCCGTCTGGACCATGGGATTGATGGGCCGGGGGTCCTGGGTGGCCAGATCCACCCGGAGGGCGATATTCCGCAGGGATCTCGGCAGACGGCAGCGTATCTGCTCCTCATAATCTTTCGCCAAAGCGAAGCTCGTTCCCTTCTGGATGTTTTCCACCGATATCTCCGTGGAATAGGACATCTTCCATTTCACCTGCCGGCCGTACAGGCGCTGCCACTCCCGACCGAGACGCCTGCGGCGGGGGTCTTCCCCGTCGGTCCAGCGGCGGACGGTCTCGAAGAGCCGCCATTCATCGAGACGGCCATAGGCCTCCAGATCCTCCCGGGGATCGCCGGGGCAGAGGAGTTCCATGGTCTCCCGGAAGATCTCCTGGAGGTGGAGGTCCAGGGCCCGGGTGGTGCGATGGAAATAGACGTTGGCATAGAGGTTGAGGCGGGCGTTCAGGAAACGGCGCAGGGCGGAGATCCCCGCTTCATGGAGGGTCAGGCCGGCCTCGGTGAAGAAGGAGTAATATCTGATCCGGGCAATATCCACCATATCCAGTGATACGCCGGTCATGAAGGCGTCGCGCTGCACGTAATCGAGATTGTCCACCGTGTAGATCCCGGAAAAAAGCTGGCGGAGGAAGGTCAGCCACCGGGGCGCCCCTTCCCGGACCCCCCCGGGCATCTTGATGAGATAGGCCACACTCCGGGGGTCCAGGGTCTCCCCATCGGCGAAGGATCCGGCGGGACCGCGACGCATCTTCCGGATGATCTTTCCCAGTTTTTCGACGATGATTCGCCCGCCCAGGTCCTCATGGGTGATGCCGTAGCGATCCAGGAAATGATCGTCGAAGAAATGCCCGTAAGGCCCGTGACCTACGTCATGGAGGAGGCCGGCGACGCGGGCCAGCTCTTCGATGTATCTTTCCGAGGGGAGATCCGGGCAGATTTCCCGGAGGCTGGGATAGAGGGAGCGGGCGAATTCTCCGGCCACATGCATGGTCCCCAGGGAATGTTGAAACCGGGTATGTTCCGCCGCCGGATAGACCCAGCGAGCGCTCTGCAACTGGTAGATCCGGCGCAGGCGCTGCATCCAGGGGGAGTCGAGGAGATCCTTTTCTGTCTTTTCCCTGTCGCCGCGGCCCTCCGGAACGGTAAAGCAGGCGTACTGGTGGATGGGATCGGCGATGAGGGCCATCCCCCGATAGATGCGGGGAAAGGAATGCTCCGTGGTTTTCATGGATGGAAGCCTATAATATTCCTTTCCATATTTCAAATCAAATGCACCAACGACGGTGAGTAGGAAAGCCGCCGACCTCATTGAGCTTTATCCGCCCGCGCTTTATCCTTGACAGTGAGAGCCCTTTCTCCTTATAAAAAAAAGGAATGCACGTCCAGCTCCGAAGTGGAAAGAACTGAAACAGCTTTCATCATCCCCACAGGAAAGAGGTGCTCCCCATGGGAACGAACAATGTCATTTTTCTCGAAGTCATCGAATGGTTCGACGAATCGGGCCAACAGTTGATCCACAGAATTCCCGAAACGGGCTCCGGCGAAATAAAATGGGGGGCCCAGCTCACGGTCCGGGAGAGCCAGGCCGCCGTTTTCTTTTACAAAGGCAAGGCCTACGACGCCTTCGGGCCGGGACGCCACACCCTGAGAACGGCCAACATCCCCATTCTCACCAAGGTCCTCAGCATCCCCTGGGCGATGACCAGCCCCCTGCGGGCGGAGGTCTATTTCGCCAATATGAAGGTCTTTCCCAATCTCACCTGGGGGACCAGGGACCCGGTGGCCTTCCGGGACAGCGAACTGGGGCTGATCCGCCTCCGGGCCTTCGGGGTGTTCAACATCCGCATCCTCCAGCCCGTCCTGTTGATAAACAGCCTCGTGGGCACCCAGGGGGTCTATAAGACGGAGGAGATCGCCGAATATCTGAATCGCGTCATCGTCTCCCGTCTGAATGATTTCCTGGGGGAAAAGATCGACACGATCTTCAACCTCCCCGCCCGGTACAACGAACTGGCCGCGGGACTTCAAGAGGCGCTGGTAAAGGACTTCAGCCAGTTCGGCCTGGGGCTGACCTCGCTGTACATCAACTCCATAACCCCGCCGCCGGAGGTGCAGAAGGCCATCGACGACAAGAGCAAGCTGGGGGTCTTCGACGACCTCAACAAGCTGCTGAAGATGAAGGCCGCCATGGCCCTGGAAAACGCCTCCCTGAACCAGGGGGAAACGGGATCCGCCCTGGGGATGGGGATGGGCTTCATGATGCCCGCCATGTTCGCCGATGCCTGGCGTTCTTCCCCGGGCGCGGCGGGAAGCGGGGGCGGCGTACCCGGGACCGGCGGCGAGACCGCCGCCCAATGCCCGGACTGCCGCCAGTCCGTACCCCGGGAGGCAAGATTCTGCCCCTATTGCGGCCACCAGCTCCTCATCATCCGGCAGTGCGGGGCCTGCGGGAAGAATCTGCCGGCCAGCGCCAAGTTCTGCCCTCAATGCGGCAGTCCGGCGGAACGGAAGCCCGAGCCGAAAAAATGCCCCCAGTGCGGTACGGAAAATCTTTCTAACTCATTGTTCTGCAACCGTTGCGGTGAACGGATCTAACTGGCAGATTCAGCACCAGTGCCCGCAGTGCGGCGCACCGGTCATCCTGGAGGAAACGGACCGCATCCTGTCCTGCGCCTTCTGCCGGACCCGTCTGCTCATCGTCTCACCCGGCCCCTTTCACTATTACATCCCCGCGCCGGCGGCGGCGGAGTCCGTCTATATTCCCTACTGGCGTCTCCGAGGCCTTGCCTACCAGCTCAAGCCCCTGGATATTACCGACACCTATATCGACACCAATCGCCGGGCCTTGCCCCTGCCGGGGCTCCCCGCCTCCCTGGGGGTCCGTCCCCAGGCCATGAAGATTAAATTTCTCTCCCGGGAAATCCCGGGGGTCTTTCTACAACCGAGGTTGACGGCGGAAGATGTTCTGCCCCAGGCGGCGGTACTGGCCGGAAGTACGGCGAGAAACGTCTTTATCGGTGAGGTCGTGAGCCTCATCTATTCACCCATGACGGTAAAAGGCAACGCCCTTTGCGATGACTTTCGCCCCGGCCAGGCAATCTCCTGGACGGAAGTAGAGCAGGGGCGATACCCCGCCCTCGCCTCCGCCGCCTGGGCCCGCACCGAGTTCCTGCCCACCCTCTGTCCTGCCTGTGGGTGGGATCTCCAGGGATCCCGGGACACCCTGGCGTTCACCTGCGGCAACTGCCAGTCCGTCTGGACCTGTTCGGGCGCGGCGCTGGAGCGAACCCCCTTCATCACCATCGGCGGCGTCGGCAATGATCCCCACTACCTCCCCTTCTGGCGTCTCAAGGTCCGTTTCGAAGGCATCGCCCTGGAATCTTTGGCTGACCTGGCGCGGCTGGCCAACCTCCCCCGGACGATCACCCCGGAGATGGAAAAGCGGCCCGTGTATTTCTGGTCCCCTGCCTTCAAGGTCAATCCCGCCCTCTTCATGCGCTGGACGCGTCAGGTCACCGTTTTCCAACCGGAACCCGATTACACGGAGAATCTCCCGCACCAAAACATCTACCCCGTCACGCTGACCGCCCCGGAGGCGCTGGAGAGCGTCCCGGTAACCCTGGCGAACATCGTGACGGACAAGCGGGCTTTTTTCGCCGCCCTGCCCCGGTTGAAGCTGCACGCCGTGGAGACGCTCCTTGTCTATCAACCGTTTGCCGCCTCCCGGCGGGAATTGATTCACGAAACCATGAAGGTCGTCATCGACAGGAAGGCCCTGGGCTTCGGCGCCTTTATGTAACCAAGGATTAACGGAGGATTAATGAGCGAAATCATAGCCTTGTGCAACCAGAAGGGAGGAGTGGGCAAAACTACCTGCACCCTCAATATCGCCGCCGGTCTGGAAAAGATGGGGGAGAAGGTCCTCCTCATCGACCTGGATCCCCAAGCCCACCTCACCTATTCCCTGGGCATTCCGGCCCATGAACTGAACCGGACGATCTATGACCTCTTCAAGGGCACCCACGGACTCCCGGACGTGCTCCTGGCCGTCGAAGGCCTGGCGGTCGTCCCTTCCTCTCTGGAGCTGTCCGGGCTGGAGATGGAACTGGCCGGGGTACCGGGACGGGAATTCATTCTCCGGGAATCCCTGAGCCGGGCCGACGGCTTCACCTACATCTTCATCGATTGCCCGCCGTCCCTGGGAATCCTGACCCTCAACGCCCTCACCGCCGCCCGGGAGATCTACATCCCCCTGCAGACGGAATTCCTGGCCCTGAAAGGGATGAGCAAGCTCATCGAAACCATCGATACGGTGAAAAAGCGTCTCAACCGGGACCTGGAGATCACGGGGATTATCGGCACCCGTTACGACGCCCGGCGGAAGCTCAACAAAGGCATCGTGGAAACGATCGGGGAGCGCTTCGGGGCCAAGCTCTTCAAGACGATCATCCGGGAGAACATCAGTCTGGCCGAGGCCCCCGGTTACGGGCAGACGATCTTCAGCTATGCCCCGAAGAGCTACGGAGCTGAGGATTATCTGGCCCTGGCGGGCGAGATCATCGCCCGGAAGCGCCCGGCGCCGGTCCCCAAAGCCGGGCGCCGCCGTTCCTCCTGACAGGTCCAAAGGAGGTTTCAATCCATGTGGATCTTTACCGACAAGGCATTTCTATCTATCATCCAGGATTTTCGCGACCCCGACACCTTGATTGTCCGGGCCCGTTTCCCCGATCATATCCGCAATATCTTTCCCAACGCTCGGGTGACGAAGACCCCGGGACGGGACTACCTTTACCGGACCCTGCTGCCCCGGGGGGAGGTGGTGGAAAGGATCAAGGCCCTTACGGAGGGAATCGACTACCCGAACTTCAAGGACGCCCTCGAGGAGCCCCTTTACCAGCGGGCCTGCGGGGAGGTTTGGGGGATCCTGCACCGCTACCAGAAATGATGGAGGTTTTCCCGGGGATGGCCCTCCCGGTTTCGGCCCGGAGTTCCTCGTAACACCGTCGGATCTCCTGGAGGGCCGCCTCGGCGCGTTTGCGGTCGTCGATATCCTGGCTGGTGCCGTCGTGATACAAAACCCGGCCCCGGGCGTCAAGAACGGGTTTGGCGTTAAAAGATACCCAGACCATGCCGCCGTTCTTGCAGCGGCAGCGCACCTCAAAGTCCCTGAGGGTGCCTTCCCTTTTCATGATCGCCAGCGCCCGGTCCCGGTCCTCCGGAAAGGCGTAGATTTGCGTTCCTATATCGGTGACGGCCGCCATCAATTCCTCCGGAGATTCATATCCGATGATCCGGGCCGCCGCCGCATTGGCATTTATGAATCGGCCTTCCTGGGTGACCTGGTAGATGCCCATTACCGAATTGTCGAAGATGCGGTGGTATTTTTCCTCGCTTCTACGGACGGCATCTTCCGCCTCCCGGCGCTCCGTCACATCCCGGACCACGCTGCGGAATCCCGTCGGCCGGCCGGAGGCATCCCGAATGAGATTGACCGAAACCTCGATGCCGCGTCTGTTTCCCTCCTTGTCATAAATATCCCACCCGAAGCAGTTCAAGGGTTTTCCCGTCCGGAAAACTTCATGGTAGGCCCGCTGCACCTGCCGCTGATTCTCCCTGTCCGTGCAGACGCTATAATGGGCGCCCAAAAGCTCGTCATGGCTCCGGCCGGTCAACCGCAGAAACGATGCGTTGAAAAAGGTGAACCGGCCGGTGAGATCGACTTCGTTATACCCTTCCTCAATGTTGCTCAGGATCATCCGATAGCGTTCTTCACTCTGGCGGAGGATTTCATCCTCCCGTTTGCGCGACGTGATATCGATGGTCTGGGACAGAATGACCGTTTCCCCCTCCATGGCACACAGGTCGGAATTCAACAGCGCCATGATCCGGTGGTTGTCCTTGTGCCGCAGGGACACCTCGTAATTGCGGACCATCCCCGTAGCGGCCAATTGCTCCCGTATGTCCCGGCGCTCCTCCTGACTGATGTAATGAACCGACGGCGGCAGGTCCCGGTATTCCGATTCCGTATAGCCCGTCATCCGCTGCCAGGCCGAATTCGCCTCCATGATCGCGCCCGCGGCGTCGGTGACGATGATGCCTACGGAGGCGCAGTGGAAAAGGGCATGGTATTTGCGCTCCGAAATCTCCAGGGCCCGCTCCGCCTCCTTGCGTTTCGTAATATCCCGGGCCACACCCTCAAAGAACCGGATCTCCCCCGCTTGGCCGTAAACCACTAGGACGCTGTTGGCCAGCCATACTCGGCTTCCCTCCCGGCGCCGGGCCTGCACCTCCACCTCGCCGTGCCCGGCAGCGATAATCGTGCGGATGGTTTCTTCCCGGACGGTAGCATCGACATAAACCTGACCGCCGATGTCCGTCACTTCGGCCAGCAATGCCTCGGGGGACTCATAGCCGAGGAGGCGGGCAAAGGCATGATTGGCCATGATATAACGGCCGGCGGGAGTGCTGCGATAGATCCCCTCGGTGGAATTCTCCACAATGGCGCGGTAATCCTCGGCCAAGTCCTTGTAAAGCCGCTGCGAGCGGCGCAGTTCCTCCTCGATCTCCCTTCTTTTCGTAATGTCCATACAGGTGGCGAAACTGCCGACAAAGCGGCCGCCGCGGTCGTAGAGAGGCTGGGGAGACAGGGTAAGATGCCGTTGTTCGCCGTTCCGGCGCCGGCAGACTATTTCATAGGGTTGCTTTTCCCCCCGACACCGGCGGGAAAATTCTTCCTGAAAAATCCCGAGGCTGTCTTCATCGAGGAAGAGGGCCAAGGGACGGCCGACGATCTCCTCCCGACTGTAGCCCAGAATGTCGCATAAACACTGGTTTACAAAGACGGGGATCCCCGCTTCGTTCAGCGTGACGAACCCCTCGTTCATGATATCCAAAAGGAGCCGCCATTGTTCATCCTTTTCGGTGGCGGATCTTTCCTCGTCGGTAATCCGGCCGGCTTCCGCCAGTACGGAGATCACCGAACCGTCAGCGGCAAGTGTGAGGTCTATGTCCAGGGTTTTGGTCCGGCCGTTTTTGCAAACAATCTGAAACGCCCTTTCAGTCTGCACCTGACTGGTTTGATATTTGACCCATACGGACAACGCCTTCCGGCGGGCGTCCCGATCGGGAAAGGCTTTTTGAAACCATTGCTTCTCCGTGCCAAGCTCCGGAAGGTTGTAACCGGTAATCCGGATAAAGGCGGGATTCACATAAGAGACGGCGCCGTTTTTATCTATCGCCAGAACGCCGAGAGAAAAAGAAGAGAAAATGCCATCGTATGTCTCCCAGGTAAGGACGGGCGGCGCCAGCGTGGCGCCTCCGGCCTCCAGCTCCAAAAGCCGCGCCCGGAAGGAGGTCAGCTCCGCGATGAGTTCCTGTTTGGTCTTGCCCGTGTCTTTCATGCCACCGCCGTCGTATCGGGTTGGGTTGTCGATTCTTAATAAACCGCCGCCTTTGGCAACACGGCCGCGAGGACCGTTTATTCATCCACGGCGAGGGGAATCGCCATTCCACATAGATGCGCTGGTGACAATAGATGAATGCAGCCCCGATCCCGGGACTAATCTTCCCGGAGCAGGTCCGCCGCCGCCTGCATCCGCATATCCTCGATCGCCCGGTTGATCCGCTCCTCCCATTGGGCGGCAAGGCGGGAGGTATTGACATAGACCTGCCGGGCCAGTTGCCGGATAAAATGGCGCTCGAAATGGCCGCGGAAAACGGCCATGGGAATCAAGAACCACAACAGGTCGAAGTGGAATAGAAAGACCTGGCCGATGCTTATATCCGGCCGGGCACGCGTACGGGGATGGATCAAAATGAAAGTCGCAAAATCGCGCTTCAGATCCATAACATATCGAAATAATGGGATTTATTTTTAAAAAAACCGCTGAGCCCCACGGCTGCATTGGGTTCCGTTTTCGCTCAATTATATCAAGGAGTTAAATGCTATCTGATTAAGATAATTTTTTTTGCTCCCCCCGGTTGCCTTCCAAAAACACCCCCCCGGAGGTTTGGTGAGAAAAGGTTATGTCGATCTCTCCCTACTTTTCCAGCGGCAGCACCATCACCGGCACCGTTGCCCGCACCCGGAAATCCTCCGCCGCGCTTATGCTGCCCACCGGACCGCCCACATGCATGGGCACGGCGAGGCGCGGATTGATGGCGGCGGCCGCGGCGACGGCCTCCTCGGCGGTCATGACGTATTTACCGCTCACCGGCAGGAGGGCCACGTCGGGCTTGAGCCCCTTCATCTCCGGGATGAAATCGGAATCGCCGGTGTGATAGATGGTCACGCCCCCCACGGTGATGAGGTAGCCCACATAGCCCAACTCCCGGGGATGGAAGGGAACGCCGGGGCTCCGGAACTTGTTGGTGTTGTATGCCGGCACGGAGCGGATGGGGATGCCCCGGACGGTCATATCCTCTCCGGGCTTGATGATCCGGATATCGCCGGAGAGCTTTTCGGCCCCTCTGGCCGCCGTAACGATGATCGTGTCGTCCTTCTTGATCTTCGCCACATCACCGGGGTTGTTGTGATCCATGTGCTCATGGGTGATGAGGATCAGATCCGCCTTGGGTCCCCCCGTTTTCAGCAGGAACGGGTCGATGTAGATGACCAGGCCGTCGGCGTCGATGCGGAAGGCGTCGTGGCCCAGCCAGTGGAGATTGGCCACCAGGCGTTTGAGATCGTCGTTATCCCCCGCTTTCGGGGCCGCATCCCCCAGCGGGACGAATAAGCAGACCAGGAAAAACAGGGCCAGCGCCACCCCCCCAACCGCTTTCATCACGTTACGCTTCATATGGGCTCCTCCTTATTATTTGTATTGCCTGTTTCGATGCATACGGACCCTTTATAACATAGCAACAGGGCGATAATAAAGACCGTTTTGTCCCGTGATAAATGTCATCAAAAAAACGACATTGCGCCATCATGAAGAAAGTGATACGTTTTTAAGCATTCACTTCCATCCGCGGACTACCGGTATGATTATAAAAAACGAGAAGAAAATGTTTATCCACGGGATGATCCCCATCGGCGTCACCACCCTGGAAGGCGGTTGTTTCCTCTCGGTCTGCGAAGCCTGGCTCGACTTCACCGGGGGAACACGCACGGAGGTCATCGGCCGCTCCTGGGTGGATACGGGTTTCGTTACAAAAAATCAATACGATGTTTTCCTTGCAGAACTGGCCAAGAAGAACCAAGTGGAAAACCTCGAAATGACGGTGCGGGACAAAAACGGTTCGGTGGTCCTGGGCCTGTTCAACGCCGCCGTTCTGACCCTGGCGGACCGAAAGTGCCTGTGGACGGTCATGACGGGGACCATGGAACGCCGGGAGGCCTATGGGGCCCTCTTGAAAAGCGAACAGAAATACCGCCTGCTGGTCGAAAACATCAATGAAGGGATCTGGCAGATCGACAAGGACGCCTTTACCACCTTCGTCAATCAATACATGGCGGAGATGCTGGGCTATACCGTGGCGGAGATGCTGGGGCGCCATCTCTTCGCCTTCATGGACGGGGAAAACATCGCCGCCGCCCGGAGCAATCTCGCCCGGCGGCAGGCGGGGATCAAGGAACGCCTCGATTTCGTCTTTCTCCGCAAGGACGGGTCCCCTCTGTATACCTCTCTGATGACCACGCCGATCATCGACAAAGAGGGGAACTACCTGGGGGCAATCGCCGGCGTGCAGGATATCACCGGGCGCATCAGCGTGGAAGAAGAACTCAACAAACACCGCCTCTACCTCGAGGAGATGATCCGGGAACGGACCGTGGAGTTGGAAAGCAAGAACGTCACCTTGCAGGAACTCAATACGACCCTCAAGGTGCTTCTGGCCCAAAGAGACGAGGATAAAAGAGATTTGGAGGAACGGTTCATCCTGAACGTCCGGAACCTCGTCTTGCCATACGTGGAGCAGATGAAAAAGGGGAAACTGGAGGTGGAACAGAAGTCCTATCTCGAGATCATCGAAACCCACCTGAAGGAAATCGCCACGCCCCTTCTGAAGAATATCCGGCGTTTCAACCTCACCCCTCGGGAGATGCGGGTCGCTTCCCTGATCAAATCCGGCCGGACAACCAAAGAAATCGCGAAGGTCATGGGCTCCGCCCCCGGCTCCATAGACGTACACCGGAAAAATATTCGGAAGAAGCTGGGATTGAACAATAAGAAGGCTAATCTCCTCTCCTATCTCGAAAGCCTCGATCAATAGGTATTTTATCACCCCATTATTTATCTGAAAATACACGATTGACATTGATGTGGTTATCCGCTCATATAATAAGTCAGTTCAAAATTACAGTCCCGATGGTTATAGGAGTTTCTCGGTTCGATATGGAAGATTATCGATGTCCCCACTGTGGGCGCCCGGTAAAGATATTGAAATACGGCCATGGCTGGGTGGGTATGTGTTGCGACCGGATCGTTTACAATGCCCCCAAGCCATACGGAAAAGGCTATTCACGGCCTGCCGTCGCGCCCGAGCCGCCGGCCGGCAACCCCCCGGACCCCATTCCCGGCGCCGATAACGTCCCCTGAGCATATCGACGTTTTTCCACAATTCAGGTTTGTCCCTGATGTCCGATGAAGAAAAGACCAACGTGCAACTTATTTTCGAATTGAGGGAGCTCCGCGGCCGGTTCGCGGTCCTTCAGAGCCAGGAAGAGGTCTACCGGGATTTTTTTGAAAATCTTCCCATCGGTTTGTATCAAGTGACGCCTCGGGGCCGCATTCTCCGGGCCAATCGTCATACCGCCATAATTCTGGGCTATGATTCCCCCACGGAGCTGATCGATGCCATCACCGACATCGGAGCCCAGATCTACCAGGAGCCCGGCAAGCGGGAAGAAGTAAGGCGCCTGCTGAGGGGAAACAACCTCATCGAGAATTTCGAGGTCGAGTTCCGGCGTAAAGACGGCCGGCCGGTATGGGTCGCGCTGAACGCGCGGATCGTTCGGAATGACGACGGAAATGTCCTGTACCATGAGGGCATGATCAAGGATATCACCCGGCGCAAGGGAGCGGAAGTTCGGATGGAGGAGGCCCTCCGGGAGAAGGAGAACCTTCTCCATGAAATCCATCACCGGGTGAAGAACAATCTCCAGGTGGTGGCGAGCATCCTGGATCTCCAGGCCGTCAGCGGGAACACCCCCGAAGCGGTGGAGGCGGCCCGGAGCAGCTACCGGCGGGTCAAGGCCATGTCCCTGATCCACGAAATGCTTTATCAGTCCAAGGATATAGGCCTGATCGATCTGCCCGCCTACGTAAGTGACCTGGCCCGGGACATCTTTCTGGCCCATCTCATCAATCCGGGAACGATCACCCTGTCCATCCGCAAAAAGGACGACGTCTTGCTGGATATCGACCAGGCCCTTCCCTGCGGTCTCGTTCTCAACGAACTGATCGCCAACGCCGTGAAGCACGCCTTTCCTGGCGGGCGCAAGGGGGAGATAACGGTGGAGATCGACCGGTCGCAAGACGACGACATCGAAATCGTCATGGCGGACAATGGGGCGGGGCTCCCGGCGGCGGTGGATCCACTCCGGTCCCGCACCGTGGGATTGCACCTGATCCGGGGTCTGGTAAAGCATCAGCTCCACGGCCGGTTGGAGGTCCGGAGCGGACCGGGCACGACATACCGGATTTGTTTCCGCCCCCGAAGCGACCGCCGGAAGGGGTAAATTCATGAACGCAAAAAAGATCCTGGTCGTGGAGGACGAATGGATCGTGGGCGATCAAATATGCCGCAATCTAAGGTCGTTCGGCTATGATTCCCAAAACGTCGCCGCCTCGGCGGTGGAGGCCTTCGCCCTGATCGAGGAGGCGAAACCGGATCTGGTCCTCATGGACATCGTCCTCCCCGGAGAGCTGGACGGCATCGAGGCGGCGGAGCGGATCCGCTCCCGCTACGACCTGCCGGTGATCTTCCTCACGGCCCACACCGACGGGGACTTCATCTTTCGGGCCAAGCAGACCCGCCCTTTCGGCTATCTCATCAAGCCCTTCAACAAGATGGAACTCCACACAAACATCGAGATGGCCCTCCACCGCCATCAGTTGGAGAAGGAGCTCCAAGACTGCAAGAAAAAACTCGACCTGACCCTCCAAGGGGTAATCGACGCCCTCACCGAAATCACCGAGATGCGGGGACCCCACAGCGCCGGCCATCATCAGCGGGTGAAGAAGCTGGCCATAGCCCTGGCGGCGGAGCTGGGCATGAACGGATTTCAGGCCGAGGGGGTCAGCCTGGCGGCCTCCGTTTATGACATCGGGTTGATCAACGTCCCCATGGAGGTGATTCAGGACACCAGCAGGCTGACGGGGATCAAGCTTTCCCTCTACCGTACCTATCCCACCATCGGCTACGGGATCCTCAAGAAAATCGACTTCTCCTGGCCCATCGCCGACATCGTCCTGCAGCACCGGGAATACTACGACGGCACGGGCTTCCCCCGGGGGATGAAAGGCGAGGAGATCCTCCAGGAGGCACGGATACTGGCCGTCGCCGACGCCCTGGAGGAGTTGACGTCACACCGGATCTACCAGCGCGGTCTCCCCCAGGAAGAAGCGCTGACGGTAATCAGTAACCACAGCGGCTCCCGTTACGATCCGGAAGTGGTGGCGGCCTGTCTCCGGCTGTTCAGCGAAAAGGGCTTCCGGACGGAATAGCCCGTCCCGCCGGACCACCGGACTCCTCCGCTGTCCCGAAATCCCCGCTCCGGGGAACGCCATTAGCGGACCACCCGACCATCACCGCCTCCCACGACTCCCTTTACCATCAATACGACTTCGGAAATGTTTGACATAACAAGGGCAGTAACCTATAATTACATATGTGCACATCACCGGGACGGAAAGGAACCCATGGACGCCAGCTTGCTGAAGGAACTCAAGGAAATCCGCCGCAACGTCGAAGAGATCAGGAAACTGGAGACGGAACGGGTCTTCGAGGAAGGCCTCTTCCGGACCCTGGAATACAGTTCCCTCATGGGCATCTACGTGGTCCAGGACGGGATCTTCCGGTTCGTCAACCAGCATACCTCCAATTACTGGGGCTATGCCCGGGAAGAACTCCTCGGGATGCCCTCCATGAACATCGTCCACCCCGAGGACCGGCGTATCGTCCGGGAGGGAGCCATCGCTATGCTCAAGGGGACCCGGTTCTCTCCTTATGTCTTCCGGACCATCGCCAAGGACGGGAGTATCCGCTGGATCACCGAGACGGTGACGACGATCCACTACCAGGGGAAACGGGCCGTCCTCGGCAATTCCATGGACATCACCGAACAGATCAACGCCCGGAACAAGCTGGCGGAACTGGAGGCCCTGGAGGCGTCCATCCTCGTCGCCATTCCCCACGCCGTCATCGGCCTCAAAAACCGGCGGATCATCTTCGCCAACGATGGCGTCCTGACGGTCTTCGGCTGGAAAGCGGAAGAGATCATCGGACAGCGGACCCGGCGCTTCTACCGTTCCGAGCGGGACTTCCAGGAGATCGCGGAAAAGCTCTACACCACCCTGGAGCACGAACAGACCTTCTCCCTGGAGTTTCCCTGCCGTCGCAAGGACGGCAAGGAGATCGTCTGCATGATCAACGCCTCCCGGATCGGCGAGACCCTGAAGGATAAGCAGATCGTCATCACCTACGAGGACATCACGGACCGCAAGCAAGCGGAAGACGTTTACAAGACCCTGGCCAAGAGTTCCCAGGCGGGGGTCTATGTGGTCCAGAACGGGGCCTTCCAGTTCGTCAATCACCACGCCGCCGCCTATGCGGGATATGGAGAGGATGAACTCGTGGGCATGGATTCCATGAGTCTCGTCCACCCCGAAGATCGGGCGATGGTACGGAGGAACGCCAAGAGCATGCTCAGCGGAAAGAGGAAAGCCCCCCACGAATTCCGGATCATCACCAAAAACGGCGACATCCGCTGGATCATGGAAACGGTTACCATGATCCCCTTCCGGGGAGAGTTGGCCGTTTTGGGCAATTCCATGGACATCACCGAGCAGAACAACGACCGGAAGAAGCTGGAGGAGTTGGAGGCCCTGGAGGCCTCGATCCTGGAGGCCATACCCCACGCCGTCATCGGCTTGCAGGACCGGCGGATCATCTTCGCCAACGACGGTGTTCAGACCGTCTTCGGTTGGAAGGCCCGGGACATCATCAGCATGAGCACCCGGATCCTCTATCGCAGCGACGAGGATTACGAGGCCATGGCCCGGGCGCTTTACAGCGCCTTGGAGAAGAAGCGGACCGTTAACCTGGAGTTCCCCTGCCAGCACCGGGACGGGCGAGGCATCGAATGTATGGTCACCGCCGCCCGGATTGGCGCCAGTCTGGTGGAAAAAAACATCGTCATCACCTACGAGGACATCACGGACCGCAAGTTGGCCGAAATGGAGCTGGCAAACTCCCGTGAACAGCTCCGGAATCTCACGGCCCACCTCCAGTCCATTCGGGAAAAAGAGCGGTCCCACATCGCTCGAGAACTCCACGACGAGCTTGGTCAACTCCTCACCGCCCTGAATACCGAGATCATCATGCTGGGGAAGAAGATCCCCCCGGAACATACCGCCCTTATCGAACGGACCCAGTCCCTCTCAAGCCTCATCGACATGACCATGCAGACCCTCAAGCGGATCTACATGGACCTGCGTCCGGGGATGCTGGATCATCTTGGCCTTACCGCTGCCATCGGCTGGCAGGCCGAAGAATTTCAGAAGCGGACGGGTATCCACTGTCATGTCCGTTTTGCCCCGGAAGAAATCGTCCTCGATCCCGATTTGACCACCGCCCTGTTCCGGATCTTCCAGGAGACCCTGACCAATGTTTCCCGACATGCCGAGGCTTCCCGGGTCAACGTGAACCTCCGGGCCACGGACCGTGAGATCCAGCTCACCGTAAAGGACAACGGCAGAGGAATAACCCGGGAGCAGATGAACAAGCCCAACTCCTTCGGACTCCTGGGCATCCGGGAACGGGCGGAGTACTGGCGCGGCGAGGTGACCATCAAGGGCAAGCCCGGCAGGGGAACGACGGTGAGCGTCACCATCCCCTTGGAGCAGAAAGGAGCGCCGTCATGAAGAAGATCAGGATTCTTATCGCCGACGATCACCCCATCGTCCGGGCGGGATTCAAACTCGTCATCTCCGACACCCAGGACATGACCGTGGCCGATGAGGCGGGAAATGGTCAGGAAGTACTCAATCTGATCAGAAAAAAAGATTACGACATCGTCCTTCTCGATATCTCCATGCCGGGCCGGAACGGCCTCGAGGTCCTGAAGGACCTGAAGGCGGAAAAGCCCAAACTGCCCGTCATGATCCTCAGCATCTATCCGGAGGAACAGTACGCGGTCCGGGCCCTCCGGGCCGGGGCCTCGGGCTACATGACGAAGGCCAGCGCCCCCAACGAACTCATCGCTGCGATCCGCAAGATTTCCCAGGGGGGAAAATACATCAGCGCCTCTCTGGCGGAAAAACTCACCGAGTATCTGGACGAGGACGCGAACAAACCACTCCACGAAAAGCTCTCGGACCGGGAATACCAGGTGATGCTCCTCATCGCCTCGGGGAAGACCGTGTCCGACATCGCCGACGAACTGTGCCTGAGCGTCAAGACCATCAGCACCTATCGGAGCCACATCATCGACAAGATGCGGCTGAAGAACAATGCTGAGATCACCCTCTATGCCGTTCAGAACAATCTCATCGGTTGAGTCCGCGCCAGTCACGGAGGTAAGGGAGAAACGGCAGCGGTGAAAATGACACCAGGAATCAAGGTACTTGAGGAAAAGATCCTCGCCCTGGAAAAGGAGTCGGCGGACCACCGGCAGGTCGAGGCCTCTCTCAGACAGAGTGAAAGCCTCTTCCGCACCTTGGCGGAGCAATCCTTCGCCGGGATCTACGTCGTCCAGGACGGCAAATTCAAGTACGTCAACAGCAACGCCGCCTTCTACGCGGGGTTGACCATAGAAGAACTCACGGGCCGGAAGTCCGACAGCATCGTCCATCACGAGGACCGGGAGGATGTAAAGAAGAATGCCCGGGCCATGCTGCGCAGTGAAAGCACCTCCCCCTACGAATTCCGGATCGTAACCAAGACGGGCGAGATCCGCTGGATCATGGAAACGGTCACCTACATCCATTATGACGGCAAACCGGCGATCCTGGGCAATTCCATGGACGTCACCGAACAACGCCGCCTGCGGGAGGCCCTGCGGGAATCGGAACAACGGCTGGCGGACATCATCGAGTTTCTCCCCGACGCCACCTTTGCCATCGACCGGAGAGGAACGGTCATCGCCTGGAATCGGGCCATTGAGGAGATGACCGGCGTCAAGGCCCCGGACATCATCGGCAAGGGCGACCACGAATACGCCCTCACCTTTTATGGCGTGCGGCGGCCCATCCTCATCGATCTAGTCCTCCAGCCGGACGACGAGATCGAACGAAGCTATTACGTCCTCAAAAAGGAAAGGGATCTGCTGATCATCGAAACGGACGTCCCGCAGGTCAAGGGTCAGAAGGCCTTCCTCTGGGCCAAGGCCAGCCCCCTTTACGACAGCCGGGGCAATATCGTGGGGGCCATCGAATCCATCCGGGACATTACCGACAGGAAGAGCGCCGAAGAGGCGGTCCGGAAGCGGGGCAAGGAACTGGAAATCAAGACCCATGAACTGGAGGAACTCAACGCGGCCCTGCGGGTCCTCCTCAAGCGCCGGGAAGAGGACCGCGACGAGCGGGAGGAAAGGATGCTGCTCAACATCAAGAAACTCGTCCTCCCCTATCTGGAAAAACTGAAAACGAACCGCATGGAACCCCGGGAGCAGGCCCATCTCAACATCCTCGAGTCCAACCTCAAGGACCTGATCTCACCCTTTGCCCGCCGACTCTCCACTAAATACATCAACCTTACGTCCCGAGAAATCCAGATCGCCAACTTCATCAAGGAAGGACTCACCAGTAAGGAAATCGCCGACATCCTCCACGTATCCGCCGGCGCCGTAAACATCCACCGCTACCGGATCCGGAAAAAAATGGGCATAACCAACAACAAGCACAATCTCCAGGCCTTTCTCTCATCTCTGACGTAAAATTACATTTTCTGTAATTTATAGTTTAATTCTTTTAATATTGCACATTTTTTTAAATATCGTACTATCCGGCCAACTCAGCTCACCCAGGGGGGTGAACGTCCACTGAAGAGGTGGAGTGTGTCGCCAACCTCCTCCCAAGCAGGGACCGGAGCCTGAAACTCCGGTCCCTCTCTCTTAGAGTTTCATACCTACAAAGACAGCACGGCGTCAGGCAGGTGTTGTCTTCAGGGGACCGGGCCTTACGCCCCCGGTCCCCCCTCCTTCCTTTCCTTCCCTGCTACCGGCGGAATTATCCTTATGGTTGCCGCCGAACACATCCAGCATGCGCGGGCCATCAAGAATTTACATTTAAGAGTAGCGGTCCGCCACGGACAAGATCCAGCAATTACTCGTCATTCTCTCCTCGCCATGGATCAAAACCTTTGTGAAGACGCCTCCCCGCTTGCCTTAAAGACGGTTTTATGCCTATTGATGGTGCCGGTGATCAAGGTTTGACAAGAGGGAAAGATGCCCGCAGGCAATTCATACAGGTTTTTTTCCAAGCCCCCTTCGTTCCGGAAGCTCATCGCCCTCCTCAAGATCCGCCTGATGGGGGTTTGGGATGTAACCATCGACGCCATAGTCAATTTCGACAAAAACGGTGACACCAACCAGGCCGCGGCCATCTCCCTGTATGCGATCCTGTCCTTCATCCCCCTGTTCATTCTTACCATTATCATGGCCAACGAGATCCTCGGTGCCTATCCTCGCATCCAGCAGCAGTTGGTGGAAGGGGTCAAAAATCTGAGCCCTTATTTCTCCGACCCCCTCCTTAAGCAATTGGGGGGCATCGAGGAGAAGAAGGGGGGCCTGGGCTGGATCGGCATCATCACCCTGATCTGGTTCTCCTCCATGATCTTCGGGGCCATCGAAACGGCCTTCCACATGATCTTCCGCTCCCATCGCCACCGCAACTATCTCTGGTCGAAACTGCTGGCCATCGCCATGATCCCTATGGGGTGGACCGTGGCCATAGTAAGCATCATCATCACCTCTCTGGCCACCCTGATCACCAGACAACCGCTGCTGGCCGAAAAGATCCTCCCCCATTTCCCCATGCTGCAAGGTTTCTTCTTCCAGTACGGCATCCCCTACCTGGTTACGGTCCTGTTTTTCACCATCGTCTATAAAGCCATCCCCACGGTAAAAATTCCTCTCGGCGTCGCCGTTGCGGGCGGAGCGATCTTTTCCGCCCTCATGGAACTGGCGAAGCACTTCTTCTCCTGGTATGTAGCCAACTACACCCGCTACAACATCATCTTCGGCTCCCTGGAAGCGGTGGTCATCCTGTTGATTTGGATCTTTTACGTCGCCCTGATCCTCCTGTTCTGCGCCGAGATCATGGCTTCTTTCATGAGACGGGATCTGCTGCTGCTGCAAAAGGCCTTCTTCACGTCGAGAAAAAAAACGGATCTTAATGTTAATAAGTGGCTGAACATCGACGAAAGGCTCTTTCACAAATTCGGCCGCCTCTATTCCCAGGACAGCTACATCTTTCGGGAAGGAGACCCGAGCCGGGACCTCTTCTACATCCTTTCGGGGCGAATTCAGCTTGAAAAGACGGTGGGGGCGGTAAAAAAGGTCCTGTCGGACATGGGACCGGGGGCCTATTTCGGGGAAATCGCGGCCCTCATCGAGTCCCCGCGCACCGCCTCGGCTAAGGTTTACGAAGTGGCGGAAGTGGCGGTGATCGACGGCGAAACCTTCCACAAACTCCTGAGGGAAAGTGACCATGCGGCACTGCTCATGCTCAAGGAATTTTCCCGGCGGATAAAGCACACCAACGAGATCCTGGAAGGGGCCACCCATTCCTGGCTGTGCCTGGTCATGATCATGTATTTTCTCAAAAACGATCCTCTTCCCCGAAACCGGAACTTCCTGGAGGAGTTGGCGTCCATCACGGGAAAAGACGCCAATGAGATCGAAGAGACCGCCCAGGAACTCATCCAAGCAGGGGTTCTGAAGCCTGAGGGGGACCGGATTGTCGCCTTTGATCGGGAGCGGGCCTGGAAGGTCGCCTTCAGGAAGACGGGGTGAACGATCCGCCTCCCATTGCCGTGAACGGGGCGTGATTGGAAGTGAAGACGGGCGGCGTCCGCCTGAGGATCGCGGCGATGGCGGGATGCCGCTTCACCTCACCGGCGAGGAAGCGGCGGACCTCCCTGCGGGACCATCCCCGGGGGTGGTCGAAATCCACGTAGAGGGACAGATCGCCGTCGGAGAAGGTCCGGGTCGCCAGGCCCGAGACAGCGGCGGCGAAGGCCGGCAGATTGAAGAGGGCGATATTGAGAAATCCGATCGCCGTACTGTGGGCCGCCACGAACTCCACGGTGCGCCGGGCCGCTTCCCGGTCCTCAGCCGGAGTTCCGAAGAGTAGATAGACATAGGCGGCTATCCCCGCCGCCTTCAGGCTCCAGAGCACCCGGGAAGCCGTCTTCAGGTCGATCCCCTTGTCGAGGGCATCGAGCACCCGTTGATCTCCCGACTCCAGCCCCAGCTTCAGCATGATGCAGCCGCTGTCCCGGAGGCGGCGGCAAAATTTCGGCGCCGCCAGTTGTTCCGTGATCCGTGCGAACCCGTACCAGGGAACGCCGACGGGATGCCGGGCCAGCGCCGCCAACAGAGCGGGGCTCATGGCATTGTCGAGGAAATGGATGAGGGCGGGGTTCATTTCTTTCGTGAGGCGATCCAGGTCCGCAAAGACCTTTTCCGCCGGGAGGGGACGGTAGGGATTGCGCTCCGCCGTTTCCGGGCAGAACCGGCAGCGGCGCCACCAACACCCCGCCGCAGCGCTGTAGGGGAGGATCGGACCGGGAGCCAGGTAGAGTTCTCCGGGAAAGGCACGGTAATCGGGGCAGGAAGAGACAACCTCTGGCCTTGCCTCGGCCCCGGTCCACCCTGGCCCTGGACCATTATCTGCCAGACCAGCCCGCCCTGACGCCGCACCGTTATCGGACCAACAGACCCGGGACACTGGCGCATCGTGTGACACCAGATCGCTGTGAATCGCCGTCGTATCATGTACCACCGTCATATCGTACGCCGGCGCTTGTATCGACCGCGCCGCCGGCTTGCGGTTGTCATCCCGGGAAACCATTGTATCCCAAATCTCTCCGCCGCCGCTGTGATGCCCGCCCTCTCTTATCCCGCTCCCACAATTCTTCGCCAGGTTCAGGAGGAACTCCTCTCCCGGACCGGCCACTAAATTATCCACCAGACCGTCGAAGGGATCCCGTGCGTGGGGCCGGCGGAGCCAGGAGGTCACCAGCCCCCCGCCAAGAACGATCCGGGTCTGGGGGTGGCGGGTGCGCAAAAACCCAATCATGGCAAAGGCGCAGAGGGCCTGGCTGAGATAATTCAGAGAGATGCCGATCGCCAGGGGCGGGGCGACCACCGCCAATCTCGGTGCCAATCCGCTGATAAAATAAGGATAAAAGGGATTTTTTTCCGGATGGCCGGCGGCGGCCAGGAGATCCCGGGACCGAACGGGGGAGAGTTCGCCGTCCTGATAGTCGGCGAGGCCCAAGACAACCTCTCGTCGGTATGGTAGGCACGCCAGGATGCGGCCGAGATCGGCGATGGCCCGGCGGTAGCGGTCCGGCTGCGAGTAAAGGGGCGAGGACCGCAGATCCCGGAGGTGCCGATCCAGGTTCCGCATCGCCCGCCGTGTCCAGGTGTCGAGGTTGGTAAGATTACGTTCAGCCGTTGTCTCCCCCGGCGCTTTTACCCGCTCCGAGCGTCCTTCGGCGGCCGGATACATGCCGCGGCGGCCGGGGGATCCTACTTCTTCAAACCGGAGCGCCGGACCGAAGAGGAAGCGGAATCCCTCGCTGTTGGCGTCGATGAGGTCACAGGACACGCCCTGCGCCTCCAGATATCCCGCCAGCCGCGCGATCCCCGCCGGCGGCTCACAGGGCTTGGATACGGGCGGATGGATGAGCACCAGGTGGGCTCCAGGAGCGGTTGGGATTTGCATGCTTCTCGTTCTAACTTGCCTCGACGTTTCCCGCCTCGGATAGCCCTTCCCATTGCCTCGACATGACGCCACGCCCCGGTGCAAGGCCGGAGAAAATCTTTTCTCCGGCCGCCGGGGATCAGTCTTCTAACTGTCGCTGGGCAAAGAAGATCCGGGCATCCACCAGGGAAACCCCCTTGCCGGCTGGATGGACGATCACGGGGTTGAGGTCCAGTTCGGCGATTTCCGGGGTGGCGGCCAGGAGGGTGGAAACCCGGCAGATCACCTCCTCCAGGGCCGCGATATCGGCGGCTTCCCGCCCCCGGAAACCTCTGAGGAGCGGATAGGCCTTCAACTCGGCGACCATGTCCGCCGCCTCGGCCTTGGTCACCGGCGCCAGGCGGATAGCCGTGTCCTTGAAGACCTCAATGAAGATACCCCCCAGCCCCACCATGACCACGGGACCGAACACCGGGTCCCGGCGCCCGCCGACAAAGCATTCCACGCCCGGCCCCGCCATTTCTTGGATCAGGAATCCGTCGGCGATGGAGGCGAATCGCTCCGCCATCTCCCCCAGGACCTTGCGGAGGGACCTCCGCGTTCGGACGGAGAGCCGCACCCCGCCCACGTCGGTCTTGTGGGAGGCCTCCCGG